>Ga0073934_10009679_pt1 | contig 12237 bp, 8 predicted proteins | sample LarsenN4metaG_FD_76834 | JGI IMG/M metagenome (GOLD analysis project Ga0073934, IMG submission 76834) | Hot spring sediment bacterial and archeal communities from British Columbia, Canada, to study Microbial Dark Matter (Phase II) - Larsen... ... | reverse complement strand
GCCAGCAGGACGGTGTTCTTTCGCGGAATGATCGTGGCCGCCGAAACCAGGTAATCGCCCTCTGCCTCAGGGCGTGCCAACTCGACCTGGGCATCGTCATCGACACCGTGCGGGATGACGTGCACGCGGTCCAGAGGCGCGCCGTAGAGGTAGTGCGCCACTTGGCGCTCGAGTTCCACACAGTAAACCAGCGCGTCGAGCATCCGGTAGACTTCCAGGCTCAGGCGGTAAGCCATGGGTGCGCCCACAAGGCGGTCCGCCATCAACGCCAGCTTGCGCAAGCGCAGGGCTGGCCAGCCGCGCGATCCGGTTTGGTCAATGGTTTCGGTCATCACCGTCCGAAAGCCCTTCTGCCGGGCGCCCTGCACCAGCGTCAAGGTGGGACGGTTCATGAAATGCAGGATGTCCCCCTTCTGTTTGTCGTCCCACCAACGGGCCGGCTCCACTTCGACGCCGGTGGCTGCCACTTCGCGCATGATCGACTCGAGCAGTGTCTGCGTTCCCCCGTGCGCGAGGAAAAACGGATTGGTGGAATAGAACAGGACTTTCATCAGGCGTGCCCGAATGGTGAGCCACGAGAGATGGGGCGACTATGGGGTCCGTAGGTTGCACTACGATGGGAGATGGGAAATGGGAAATGGGAAAGGCGGCAATGCGAGCGGTGTGTAGTGTATCCCACGGTCCGCACAGTAAGTGAGGCAGAGGAGTTAAATGAGTTAAATGGGTTACATGAAGTAATTAGGTTGGTTGAGTTCACCTTTGGAGTGATCATTCAGGCTGGGAGCGTTGGTGTTAACCTATTTAACCCATTTAACCCGTCTAACTCATTTGATCATTTGCGCACGCGCCGGCCGTCGGCCAGCAGCGTCGAGGTGCGGTGAGGCAGCAGGCTGAGGATGAAGCCGCACACGGAGCGCGGCAACACAGCGGCCGCGACCTCCACCGGGTGCAGCCTCATGGCCAGCAATCTGCGGTTCGCGGCCGAACGCGATTGTGGCGAGGGAGCCGCCGCCACTTTACGGGCATACAACAGCCCTTCGTCGCTGACGTCGTGGATTTCCGTCTTCCAATGGTCCAGCGAGGACAGGTAGGGCCGAAGCCATTTGCCTTTCCGGAGTTTGGCATCGTGCGCCATTAACTGCCCGCCAACAGGGATGTGCGGGTCCAGCAGACGGAACTCCAGAATTTGCTCCATGGGGTTGTTGCCGCCGTCAAGGAAGGCAAAGTCCACCTGGAAGCCAGCGGGTTGCGAGGCGACCCATTCGGGGATGACCTGCTGAGAGAAACCGAACAGCGGGGTAAACCGATGCAGGGCTTCCGGGGCCGCCGCGCGCAGGTTTGACAGCATACGCTCGTAGATGCTCCGATCCGCTTCGATGCCCCATAGGTGACCCTCCCCGTTCCGCTCGAGCGCGCGCAAAATGTGAAGCGTGCTGCCCCCGCCCAGCCAGGTCCCCACCTCAACGGCGACCCGCGGCTTTTTTTCCGCCTTTAAAATAGCGCTGGTCAACAATTCCCGTTCCCGGGCGTTGAGTTGGCCTTCGATATCCGGACGGGCGGCAGCGGGAGCAGCCGGCACCCGATTCGCGGACCCGTCCTCCGTTTTCACCTGTGCAGACCTGGGAGTCATGAGGCGGGCGGATTATATTTGGGGCCGGTCGGGCGGCCAAGCCGTTTCGCCGTGCCGTGCCGGGCCCCGCAGCGGAAGGAATTAGGGGGCGCTCGCCGCAACAGGCGGATTCGCACCGTCCCGCCCGAAGCTGCCGGGCTTGTCAGTCCTCCCTCCTCTGGTAGCCTCGCAGCGAGCGATGCGAGTTCTGCTATACCATTGCCTGCCGTTTGCCCTTGCCCACGGAGGCCAGCAGATCCAGATCGAACGGACACGGGAGGCGCTGCGGAAGGCGGGAGTGGAGGCGGAATTCCTGGACTGGCATGACGTTAGCCAGACCGGCAGCGTGCTTCACTTTTTCGGAAGGCTCCCGGTTCAGATTCTGGAACATGCCCGGCAGAAGGGAATGAGAGTGGTGGTAACGGACCTGCTCGGGGCGCAGGGGGTGCGACCGCGGTGGCGGCTGACGATTGAGCGCTGTCTGCGGCGAATCGCGGAGGCAGCGTGCAGGCGCAGCCCGGGCCGCCTGAGTTGGGCGACTTACCGGCAGGCCGATGCCTGCATTGCCCTGACATCCTGGGAAGCCCGGCTGTTGCGCGACCAGTTCGCCGTGCCGCCCGGCCGGATCCATGTCGTGCCGAATGGTGTGGATGAGGCATTCCTGAACGGCAGCCCTGAAGCCCGCGGCCAATGGCTGCTGTATGTGGCAACGATCGCGCCGGTAAAACGCGTGTTGGAGGTGGCCCAGGCGGCGGTTCACGCCCGCACTCCACTGATGTTCGTGGGCCGTGCCTATTCCGATTCCGACGCGTACGCCCGGTTATTCACCAGTTTTGTGCGCTCCCACCCGGAGTTGCTGCGTTACGAGGGCGAGGTCGCCGATCGGGCAAGCCTGGCCCGAGTTTACCGGCAAGCGCGCGGCTTTGTGCTGCTGAGCCGATGGGAAACCTTAAGCCTGGCGGCGCTCGAGGCGGCCGCCTGCGGGTGTCCCCTGCTGCTGAGTGATTTACCCTGGGCGAAGTCAGCCTTTGGAACAGGGGCGGCCCTGTGCCCCGCAGAGGCATCCGTGGTGGTCATGGCCGCACACCTGCGCGCTTTCTACGACCACGCGCCCGAACAACCGGCGCCCGCCAAGCCGGCGGGGTGGGAAGAAGTCGGGCGAATGCTGAAAACCGTTTACGAGAAGTGATCGCTAAGAGGTTGCGCCGAGCACGTCGCGGTAAATATCCAGCGTGCGGCGGGCGATGACGCGAGGGTGAAAACTCTCCTGGGCTTTTCGGCGCGCCGCCACTCCCATCCGTTTTGCGCCGGGAGGATCCTGGACCAATCTGCTCGCACCCGAACGCATGCTTTCCGCATTGGCGGGGTCGCAAAGCAGACCGGTGAGCCCCTCGTCCACGAGGTCTGGGAGGCCTCCAAGGCGACTGGCGAGGACCGGCAGGCCCGAGGCCATGGCTTCCAGCACCGCCATGGGGCAATTATCCTCCAGTGAAACCTGCACGAGCGCGGTGGCTTTGCTCAGTTTTTCTCTAAGGGCACTCCGATCCGCGAAACCGGAGTAGAGACACCAGGGACGGCTCTTCACGAGATTAAGGAACTCCCTGGCATACGGTTGTTCCTCTTTGGCTTCCCCCAGGAACTCAACGACGAAACGGGTATTGGCTGCCAGCCCGTCGAGGGCGCGAATCAAGGCGACCTGGTTTTTTAATGGATACACCTGGCCGACGCAGAGGAGGCGTGGCACCGGTTCGGGCGTGTTCCGCACCTCAAAGAAGGAGGCATCGACCGCGTTTGGCACAACCCAGGTTCGCCGGGCCAGTCCCCGAACCTGGTCCAGAGTATGTTGCGTGATGCACACCACTCCCCCCGCGCGCGGGATAGTCCATGACTCCAACCGCGCAGCGAGCCACAGGTAGGAGAACGGCCGGCTTCGCAGGACCTTCGCGACTCTTCGCATGTTCCCATGGATTGTCAGCACGTTTGGATATCCGCTGAGAACGCCGCACACACCGCAATCGCGTTCGGTCCCTTGCGCGTGCACGATGTCGGGCTGGATCTGCCTGAGTTTGGCCCGGGTGGCGCGAACACAACCCTGGTAGGCAGTGCGAATCCAGCCGAGTTTGGGGACGAGCAGGCTGTGAAAGAAGATGTTCTCCGCCAGCTTCGCAGGCGCCCCCACCTGCCGCCGGATACAGGAAATGACGTGGACCTCGATGCCGGGCAGCCCGGCAAAACCCTGCAGCAATGCCTCCGGCGCAGTGCCAAAATGAGGCGCGGTAGTCGCGTAGTCCTTGTAATGCTCGCGATTGTCCGTTGCCAGGAAAGCGACCTTCATCGTTGCGGAGAGCATTACAACCGAGCGGCGGGGCGTGCCTCAACGAAAAAAGACAGGCCTAAACTCCCCCCTGAAATCCTCCGATATTAAAGGTGGCGCTCGCTCCACCAGGGGCGAGCCGTTTTTCATGGAAAGGCGAGCCGATCGACCCAGCGAAGGCGCGTTCCGGGCTGGATCCTGCTTCGCGGAGCGGTCGGCGATCCGGGCTTTTCTGTGTTTCTTGGCTCCGTAAACGGGACTTGGCCGTATGAAAAGCATAGACGAGCTTCTGCGCAGCTTCGACTTTCTGCCCCCAGCACCACAAATACTGCCCCAATTGCTCAGCGCTCTGGCGGAGCCGGACACCGATCTTAGCCGGGTGGTTGACCTGATTGCTTTTGACCCCGCGCTGACCGCCAAGCTCTTGCAGACCTGCAACAGCGCTTTTTTCGCCCGGTCCCGCCCGGTGGACGATGTGGCGGAGGCGGTAAACCGGCTGGGGTTTCAGGCGGTTTACCGTACTGTGGCGGTGGTGGCGGGTGCGCATTGCCTCCGTCCGACGGAAGCGAAGGGACTGGACCCGGAGAGTTTGTGGCGCCACAGCGTGACCACGGCCTTTGCAGCGCAGTTCATCGCTGAAGATGTGCAGGTGGAGGGGGGGATGCTCTTTACCGCCGGTTTGCTGCACGACATTGGGAAGATCGTGCTGGCGGCGGCGGCGGCTCGGGGCCGGTGGGATGCGTCCGTCGTCTCGCCGCGACCGGGAGCAAACGGGCAAGACACGCTGCACGCGGAAGTGGGGGCAAAACTGCTTGAATTCTGGAAGTTCTCCGCGCCGCTGTCCGCGAGTGTGCGGTTCCACCACAATCCGGCCGAGGGGGGCCAGTGGACCCGGTTGGCCGCCTGCCTCGCGCTGGCGAACCAACTTTCGCACCACCTGGAACCCCCTGAGCGGGACAAAAATGGCCTGAACGGATGCCAGCAACCGCTGGAAGTCCTTCACCTGTCCGAAACCAACCTGCAGCGTTACCAAGGGCGGCTGGAATAGAACATGCAGTTTGTCGAGACCATGTGCCGGATGTAGAGGCGGAACGTGGTGCTCAGGACAGGGCTGACCTGGGCGGTGGGACCAGGCGATCCCGCCGGCGATCCTCACTAAATCCGGCCTCGTGCAAGAAATGGTCGCCCCGGGGATGCGCCCGGGATGCGACGCCACCCGCTCGCTCAAACCGGGAACTGCCGACGGTCTTCAAGGCCACCGAGGCGTTCCTTCCCCGCCACGCACGAACTTTTTGGACAAAGGGGCTGCGGACCTGCATCATTCGCGCGCATTATGAAATACGGATTGAACATTCGTGAGGGTGGAGCGCTGGACCTGGTCTCACTCGGCGCTTTGGTGCACCGGCTTGACCCTGGCATCGTGCCGTTTCGCAAGGCCACGGAATGCCAGATCCACGTGAGCGGGGGGGAGTTCAATGTGGCGGCAAACCTCTCGGACTGCTTCGGAATGCGCACCGGGATTGCCACCGCGATGGTGGATTACCCGGTGGGAGACTTGATTGCCGAGCGGGTCAGGGCGATGGGCGTGCGCCCGTTCTACAAACGGTTCAAGCACGATGGAGTGCGCGGTCCGAACATGGCGACCGTGTATAGCGACCGCGGCCAGGGCGTCCGCGCGCCGGTCGTGTTCTACAATCGTTCCAACGAAGCGGCCGCCCAGCTCAAGCCCGGGGATTTCGACTGGTCCGACATCTTCGGGGGAGGCGTGCGCTGGTTTCACAGCGGGGGCATTTTTGCCGCGCTCTCGGCAACCACGGCCGAAGTCATCATCGAAGGCATGCAGGCGGCCAAGGCTGCCGGCGCGATTGTCTCGTTCGACCTGAACTATCGAGCGAAGCTGTGGAACATCTCGGGCGGTCATGAACGCGCCGTGGCAGTCCTGGACCGCATCGTGAGGAATGTGGACGTCCTCGTGGGGAACGAAGAGGACCTTCAACTCGGGCTCGGCATCCCCGGGCCGGAAGTTGCCGCCAAATCGAAGCTCGATCCAAGCGCATTCTTCGGGATGATCGATAAGGTCACGGCCAAGCACCCGCAAGTGAAGGTAGTGGCCACGACTCTGCGCGAAGTACATTCCACCAACCGCCACAGTTGGGGAGCGGTCGCCTGGATTGATGGGAAGACCTTCGTCTCACCCACGTGCGAATTGGATGTGCTGGACCGCGTGGGCGGCGGGGATGGATTCGCCTCCGGCCTGTTTTACGGCCTGCTCACTGGCGAACCGGAGGAGGAAGCCGTCAAGCTCGGCTGGGCCCATGGCGCGCTGCTCACCACCTTCCCTGGGGACACAACCATGGCCACCGTTGAACAGGTGCGCGCTTTCGCCAAGGGCGGCTCGGCCCGGATTCAGCGATAGACCCAGCCAGCCTGAACAGCGTCCCGACGGCGCGGAGGGGAATGCGCGCGCTCCGATGCGCGGGCATTCGGCGCGCCGCCTTGCCTTCAACTCACGTAGCTGTAGTCGTAGGGCTTCCGCATTTCGCGCGCGAGATAGCGGTTGGCTTCCGCGGCATGCTCGCCCACGAACTGCTCCTTCGCGGGGTCCCACTTGAGTTTCTTGCCCGTCCGCAAGGCGATGACACCGAGATGACAGGCGGAGGCCGAGCGATGCCCGATTTCCACATCGGCGGCGGGCCGTTTCCGTGAACGCACGCAATCGAAGAAGTTCGCCATGTGGTCGTCGCTTGCGTAGAGCTTTTCGGCGTCTTCCGGCACCGGCTTCTTGACCAGGTCGGGATCACTCGCCTTGAAATTTCCTCGCGTGATCCAAATCCAGCCTTCGCTGCCTTCAAACCGGATTCCGTTGCGCTGGCCCTCCGGTTCCTCCACGCCGCCAAAAATATTATCCGCGCGCGTGCTGCGCACATTCTGCACCACGCCGTTGGCGTATTTCATCCGGATTTCATACTCGCTGTAGGCGGTGTAGCCGCCCGGAACCGGTTCCGCGAGGGCTTTGGCTTCGATCTCCTCAGGCCCCTCCAGACCGACGGCCCACCGCGCGATGTCGAGGTGATGGGCGCCCCAGTCCGTGACCGTGCCGCCCGAGTAATCGTAAAAGTAACGGAAGTAGGTGTGGCACCGTTTTGGGGTGTAATCGACCATGGGCGCCTGGCCGAGCCAGCGGTCCCAATCGAGCCCGGCCGGAACCGGCTCGGGTTTGAAGGGGCCCTCGCGCAGCCCTGCGGGCAGCCAGATGTTCACCTCCTTGAGCTTGCCGATGCGTCCGTTCCGGACCAGTTCGCAGGCGAGGCGGAACCGCCCGTCACTGCGCTGCTGGCTTCCGGTCTGGAGCACCGCGGAGTGCTGACGGACCAGTTGAACCAGCCGCTTCCCCTCATCCACCGTTAGTGTCAGAGGTTTCTCGCCGTAGACGTCCTTTCCGGCTTTTACCGCAGCCATGTTGATCAGCGTGTGCCAGTGGTCGGGCGTGCCGGTAATCACCACGTCCACCTCGGGGGATTCCATGACCTTCCGGAAATCGCTGAAGGTGGCGGGGGTTTTGCCGTCCTTCGTGAACTGTTTTGCGGCGGCCTCGACATGCCGCGCATCGACATCGCAAACCGCGACGATGTTGCCGAACCGGGCTGCGTTGTTGGCGTCGCCCCGGCCCATTCCTCCGCACCCCACCAGGGCGACTCCCGGACGGTCATTGGGGCCGAGCGCACGCCTCGTGGCCGCGCTCAACTGCCGCTCGATAAACCAGGCCGGCACCCCTGCAGCCGCGGCAACCGCGGCACAGTGGCGCATGAAGGATCGGCGTGAGAAACCGGCGGAGTGCTTTTTCATAAATGGGCAACTTGCGTTTATGCTGGAATATCCTACGCCTCGGTGGTGTAAAGCCGAAAAACGAGCCGGCCCCGGTTTTCGGATGGAGAGGGGCGCATCCGCGCTTGGCGGGCTGCGGCTCCAGCGAACTGGGGTCAGCATGGGCAGGTCCCGCAGTTCAACAGGGTCGAGGTGGTGGTGCGGGCCAGTGCCTGAGGAATCCAACTCGTGAAGCCCTTTACTCAAGCCCCGGGTTAATCGATGATGAAGTGGTGAAACATTGGTTTTGCTGGCTGGGCGTTGCGGCCCTCGTTTTGATAGCGATGGATGCTGTTGCCGGCGGAAGCGGTCTCAACGTGGTGGTCGTGGTGAACCAGCACAGCACCAACTCCGTGGAGTTGGGCAATTACTACGCCCAAAAGCGACAGGTCCCCCCGGATAACTTCCTGCGGATTGAATGGGCTGGCAGCCGGGTGGCCTGGTCACGTTCCGACTTCACCGCCGTGTTGCGTGATCCCCTGGTGGCGATGCTCGCCCAGCGCCAGTTGACCAACCAGGTTGATTACGTCGTCCTTTCGATGGATATCCCTTACCGGGTTACGGACACCAACGGAGCCAACAGCACGACCTCCGCCCTCTTCTACGGGTTTAAGAGCGACGGGAAGGGCCTGCCCGGTTTGCCATCCTGTTCGCTGCCGGATGCCAGCACCAACACCTATTGCGGCAGCGAGGGCATTTTTCGGGCGACGGGCACGGGCGCCCTGCCGGACACTTATCTGGTGACCATGCTGACGTCGAGCAACCTGGCCGAAGCCAAAGCGATCGTGGACCAGGGAGTTGCGGGAGACGGCACGTTCCCTCCCCAGCCTGCATACCTGGGCAAGAGCAACGACCGTTTGCGCAACATCCGGTATGCGGGCTTCGACAATGCCATCTTCAACTCCCGTTTGCTGAACCGCTCGTCCCTGCTGCGCACGAACGTGAACGGCCCGGAGAACCTGGGGTATATCTCCGGGTACGCGAATGGCAGCGCGGTCTTCAACACAGGCCAGACGCGCTTTGCGCCGGGTTCCATGGCCGATGACCTGACGTCGTTCTCGGGCCGGCTTTACGAGCCGAACGACCAGACCACGCTGCTGGCTTTTTTGCAGGCGGGGGCGAGCGGAAGCTATGGCACCGTTGTCGAGCCGTGCGCCCATCTGGAAAAATTCGCCTCGCCGCAAAACTACTTTTACCAAGCGCGGGGGTTTGCCTTGGCGGAATGCTATTACCAGAGTGTTGGACACCCGCACCAGGGTTTGCTGGTGGCCGAACCGCTTTCGGCGCCCTACGCCCGCGCCGGCTCCGGCCAATGGGCAGGCTTGCCGGAGAATGCGGTCCTGAGCGGAACGACCAACCTGCAGGTCTCGTTTCTGGCGGCCGATCCCGGCCGCCCACTGCAGCAGGTCGACCTGTTTATCAACGGACGTTTTGCCCGGACCCTGACCAACGTCGTTCCGCAGCCCGGGAATCGTCTGCGGGTGACGGTGGGAGGGCAGCCGCACACGACGGTCGTGGGGCCGGGAGCTACCCTGGAAAGCCTGGCAAGGGAGTTGGCGTCCAACCTTTCCGCCCCTGGCTCGATTCGCGCCACCGCGCACGGAGATCGGGTGGAACTGCAGGGCCTCGAGTTGGGAACCAGCGGGGGACAGATCGGCCTCAGTGCGTCGAGCGACGACCCGCAAGGCGACGGACTGACCGCGTTCGTGACCGCCAGTGGCGCATCCTGCCTGGACACGGAAGCTTTTGGTTATCGGAGCTATGTGTTGACTAATCCTCCGGCGATCGGCGACTTTCTGGAACTGACGGTAACCAAGACCAATGGCCAGGTCGTCGTGGTTGCGGTGACGAATACGGCGCCAGGAACGAATATCGGCGGGCTGACACGCGCCCTAATCGACCTGGCCAACTCGCACCCGGACTTGAAGCAGCCGGACGGAGTGGTCATCGAGGATGTCAACATGCATGAGGACTACCCCTTCAACGAATACATTTACGGGACCAACGATCATTCGGGGGAGTTCAACATCCGGGCGGTCACCGCCGGTTGGCCGGCTTCGCAGATTCAGGTGCGCCTTGCGGCCTCGCCCAACCTGCGCATCACCCCCTCAACGCCTGAGCTTCTGGATGAGAACCTGGAGGACCTCCGGCCGCGGGCCCATCTTTACGTTACGGCGGGCGTGACGAATCTGAGGGTGGCATTCAACGTGGATACAACGACTTTGCCCGACGGCTGGCATGAGCTGACGGCGGTAGCCTGCGAAGGCAGCCACGTGCGAACGCAAACGCGCGTGAGCCAGCGGGTATTGGTGCGAAATACCAGCCTTGCGGCAACGCTGAGCCTGGTTTCCGGCGTGACGAACGTGCCCATCGGCACTCCGCTTGTCTTCTCGGTGCAGGCCAACCTGAGTGACATTGCTTCCATCGAGCTGCATGGCACCGGCGGGGTCCTGAGCAACAGCGTGCTGCACCCCGCTTCGTTTGCCGTCGATTCCGCGATGCTCGGGAGGGGCATCCATCGTTTCAACGCGCTGGTCACCGCCAGAGATGGCAAACAATTTCGTACCGAGCCGATCTGGGTGAGCGTGGGACAACCATTGCCTCCCGAGCCACCTTTCCGGTTGTCATTCACCGTCAATCCGCCACTCCTGAGTTGGCCGGCCACGCCTGGCCGGACCTATGAGGTTTTGCGCAGCACCAACACAACCGAAGGTTTCACACCGCAGAGCAGCCTGACCGCGACCAGCGCAAACCTGATCTGGGTGGATCCAGCACCCGTTCCGGCAGGCGGACTCTACCGGGTGAGAGCTATTGAGTAGCGACGCGGAGCCTCAGACAAGCGGCGGAACCGGTTCCGACTGAGGTTTCGATCAGCAGTTTTCATTATGGTGGGGGCGCGCTCGGCGAGCGCGCCGTCCTGCGCTCAGTGCTCGCCGAGGGAAGTTGCCACGTCACATGCGGCGCGCTCGGCGAGCTCGCCCTACCACCATGATGGTAATGAGAATTGCTGGGCTTCGGTGGTTTCGGTCTGGTTCGGTCTGGTTTCGGTCTTGCTCAGAGGCGCTGAGTGCGTTAAGGGAAGAAGCTATGCCTGTGTCTTTGCAGCCGCTCTCGAGGCGGCGATTCATTGCCCGCACGCTGGCCGGGTCGATCGGGGCGGTATTTGCCCGATCGCTCCGGGCCTCCAGCGCCTCGGGAGATCCTGATGCCTGGGCGTTGTTCTCGGATGTGCACATTGCCGCGGATCCTGAATTGGTGGTCAGGGACGTCAAGATGAGCGAGAACCTGAAGCAAGCCGTGGGGGAGGTGCTGGCGTTGCGGACCGCCCCCGTAGCGGCGCTGATCTGCGGAGATTGCGCTTACGCGAGCGGGCAAGCCAGAGATTATTGGCAGCTCACCCGGCTGTTGACTCCGTTGCGGGAGGCCGGGCTGCCCGTGCATCTGGCCCTGGGGAATCACGACCATCGCGAGCGCTTTTTCGAGGGAATCTCCTGGGCGAACAACGGGGTGCACCGGCCAATCGAGGACAAGCACGTCCTGCTTCTGCGGTTTCCCAAGGTGAACTGGTTTGTTCTGGATTCTCTGGAGAAGACTGAATCCACTCCCGGGCTCCTGGGTGTCGAGCAATTGGAATGGCTGGCCGCGGCGCTGGACGCGAACCGCGACAAGCCGGCGCTGGTCATGGTTCACCACAACCCGGGTGTGGCCGGCCACCTGGGGCTGAAGGATACGGTTGCCCTGTTCGAAGTCATCCGCCCGCGAAAGCAGGTGAAAGCGTATTTCTTCGGCCACACGCATGTATGGAGCGTCGAGCAGGACACGGGCGGATTGCACATGATCAACCTGCCGGCAGTTGCCTACGTGTTCAAGAAAGGCGAGCCTTCCGGATGGGTTCACGCTAAGGTGGAGCAACACCGGGGGTTGCTGGAATTCCACGCGCTCGATCGCTCTCACAAGGCGCACGGTCAGCAGGTTGAGCTGCGGTGGAGGGAGGGCTAGAAAAAAGAACTTGAAATCCGGGGGGCGAACCACATCGAAGTCCGAAGTCCGAAGTGGGAAGTGCAGACGAAACTCGACAAGACGACAGGGCGAATCGCGGCCAAGTTCAGAGAACCGAGGTTCTTCATAGCTTCCGCGCGGCAGAGGCTGGCGGCGTTCACGACCAGAAGTTTGCGCACTGACCCGGGATTCTCTTTTCACGCATGCGATTGATTGGCCACCTGGCCGCTGAGGCGCCCGCCCGCACCTTTGGGGATTACCTCTACGCGCGCGGCATCGAAAACGACATCGAGCAGGACCTGCCTGCCGGTTGGGGCATCTGGATCCACGACGAAGACAGGTTGCAGGAGGCGGCTTCCCTGCTGGCGGATTTCCGGGCGGCGCCCGATAAGCCGGAGTATCGCGACAAGGCGGCTGAGGCGCCCGCGATGCGTCGCGCCAAGGAGAAGAG
>Ga0073934_10009678_pt1 | contig 12238 bp, 2 predicted proteins | sample LarsenN4metaG_FD_76834 | JGI IMG/M metagenome (GOLD analysis project Ga0073934, IMG submission 76834) | Hot spring sediment bacterial and archeal communities from British Columbia, Canada, to study Microbial Dark Matter (Phase II) - Larsen... ... | reverse complement strand
TTTCTATGTCATAGCCCTTTGATTCAAAGACCAAAAAGGGATTGAATACGATTATGGAGTAGTTCCCCAGGCTGGTGCTGTTTAAGGCACTATCAAGGAATATGCTGTAGGGTTCACTGCTGAATGCTCTGAATATGTCTAGCGGGTTTGCATCTGGATTTATCTCTTCTATCATTACCTGCTGCATTTGTGTCCTCTCTTTTGTATGATTAATTATTTTATATTATTGTGGCCCAGATGTAAATGATGTGGGGAGGGGGGAGGGGTTACTTCTAAACAGGCATGAAGCCGTATATATCAATCAAAAGTATCAATAAAAATTTTCACATTTTTCCTGAATTTTCTTGAAAAATAATGCATATTGAAATATAATTATACATTGTAAAAATAGATAAAATTTTGTCATTTCAGGTCAAATTTTCTGATTTTTGTTAGGAGGTATATTACTTTGTCAACGAAAAAAGCTTTAAAAGCACTAACCATTCTTGTTTTATTTCTTTTTGTTTTCACCTCGCAAGCCGGCAATGCAATTTACTTGTATGCCAGGGAAAATTCCACATTGTTGAGCGAGATACAGTTCAATACCGGGGAACGAATAGAGTACAAGGCAAATAACGCGATTAGCAAGCTAGCAGAACTTGAAAAGGTACGTCCAGCTGATTTAAACAACACTGATTCAAATGTTGATGAAAAGTCACCCTGGATCAAAAATGACTCTTCCAATCCCTCAGAGGATCAGGAGTATAAGACAGACAGGTTTATAGTAAAGTACAAGGATAAAAAGGGCAGGAAAGATGTTGAAGATGCCCTGTCCGGTAAAATCGTAAAAGTCAAAGAGCTTAAAAGCAGTAAACTTTTTGATGTAATTACCCTTAATGAAAAAGTGAAGCCTGAGGATATTAAGACAAAAATAAAAGATAAAAAAGCAGACGACAATATAGAGTATATACAGGCTGACTATGAAATGACCCTTGCAGCGGAGGAAGAGCTGCCCATTCAGATGACCTCAGACGATACCTCACTTCCGTGGTTTTCCTCCGATATGCCGGAAGATCCTACAGCTCCGGATGGTAACGGACAAACTCAGCCTTCATATATAGCAGATATGGGAGTACCGCAGGCCTGGGAGCTTTCCCAGGGCGGCGGGGCTGTTGTTGCCGTACTTGATACAGGAATAGACATAACTCATGAAGACCTTGCAGATAATGTTTGGGCCAATACTGCGGATATACCGGGTAATGGAGCTGACGATGACAATAACGGTTATATAGATGATATAAACGGCTGGAATTTCAGCGATGACACAAATCTCATCCATAACCCTGAAAATATCGGCGATGAATGGCACGGTACCCATGTTGCGGGAGTAATTTCGGCGGCAAGGAATGGCAGAGGCGTTGACGGAGCAGCTCCTGCAGCAAAAGTCATGCCCCTGAAGGTTTTTAAAAACGGAGTAGCATACACCAGCGATATTATAAGCGCAATTGAGTATGCAGCCCAAATGGGGGCAAGGGTGGCAAACTGCAGCTGGGGCACAACCTTGCACAACCCGGCATTGGAAGAAGCGATGGCCGGTTCCAGCCTGCTTTTTGTGTGCGCAGCAGGAAACAGCCATATGAATATTGATATAAACCCTGTTTACCCTGCAGCCTTCAACATCCCCAATGTCATTACCGTTGCATCAATCAACCGCTATGGAGTCCTTTCCGGATTTTCCAACTACGGTGAAGTGTCTGTGGATGTTGCGGCAACAGGAGAAAATATAATGAGCACCCTGCCTGGCAATACCTATGGCACCAGCGGGGGTACCTCTATTGCGGCAGCCTTTGTTTCAGGTACAGCAGCCCTGTCCGCAAGCTATTTCAGTGCTTTAACGGCACTGGAAATCAAAGCTAAAATAATGGATTGCTCAGACAGGTTATCCTCCCTTACTGGCAAGGTTTGTATGGGATATAAGATAAACTGCTACAATACCTTATCCGGAATTTCAAGCAGTACAATCATACAGGTGGATTCGACCGGCAGTTCTTCAGATTCCGGCGGAAGCAGCACAGGCTCAGGCTACAGCCTTATGGCTGATGGAGGGTGGTCGTCAGGCACCGGTATGACCTATGGAATGACTTACCTGGGTACAGCTGAAGTGAACGGCAAGCTATACGCCATGTCCGATTACGGCTATACCGGATCGTCTACGGTGAATTCTCCTGTTCTGGAATATAACCCTGCAACAGGTCTGTGGACAAGTAGGGGTAATATGCTCACCGGCAGGCAGGGAGCGGGAGTTGCAGCTGTAAACGGCAAGATATACGTAATAGGCGGCGGAAACAGCCCGGGATATTCAAATGTAGTAGAGGAATACGACCCTGGTACAAATACCTGGACCCCTAAAGCAAATATGCTAACTGCAAGGGGACATGCAGGAATAGCTGTAGTCGACAATCTTATATATGTAATGGGAGGCAACAGCAGCAGCGGTATAGTGAATACCGTGGAGGTATTTGACCCTGTCAACAATACCTGGGCTACTAAAGCAAGCATGCCGATTGCAAGGGCTTATCTGGGCGCTGCAGCAGTAAGCGGCAAGATATATGCCGTTGGCGGAAAAACAGGCAGCGGTGGAATTACCAGGGTGGAGGAATATAATCCCGTTGCAAATACCTGGACTGTAAAAACTGCAATGCCTACAGCGCGTGAAAGTCTTGGAGTTATAGGAGTTAATGGGAAGCTGTATGCAGTTGGAGGTAAAAGCGGCAGTACATACCTCAACTCGCTGGAAGAGTACAATCCGGTTGCGGATTCATGGACTGTGAAGGGCAACATGCCCACTTCAAGATACGGGCTTGGCATGGCAGCTGCAAACGGCAAATTATATGCCATTGGCGGAAACAACGGCGGTCACCTCAATGTAGTTGAAGAATACAATGTTGATATAAATACATGGACAACCAGAGCAAGCATGCCTACTGCAAGATACGGTGCAGTTTCAGCATCGGTCAACGGCAAGCTTTATGTTGCAGGAGGCCATAATGGTACATACCTCAAAAACATGGAGGAATACGATCCTCTGACAAACACCTGGACAACAAAAACCGCCATGTCTACAGCCAGATTCCGTCCTGCTATAGCAGCATTAAACGGAAAAATATATGTAATGGGCGGCCATACCGGCAGCGCTTTTGTAAATACCGTGGAAGAATACGATCCATCAAACAACACCTGGATAGCAAGGGCAAACATGCCCACGGCAAGGTATGGCCTTAGTGCTGTTGCAGCAAATGGCAAAATATATGCCATAGGCGGATATGGAAGCGGCGGATGCCTCAATACGGTAGAAGAATACGACCCTGCAACCGATACCTGGACGGCTAAAGCTGGTATACTCACCGCAAGATACGACTTTGCTGCCGCAGAATTAAACGGAAAGGTATATATCCTGGGCGGCACCGGTTTGAACGGATGCTTGAACTCTGTGGAGGAGTACAGTACATCTACAAATACCTGGACTGTAAAACCCGGTCTTGTAAAATGGAGGGCCAGACTTGGAGCTGCAGCTGTAAACGGAAGGATATACGCCGTAGGAGGGCTAAATGGGGTCCACCTGAATACAATGGAGGAGTTTGAACCCTCCAGAGGAACATGGGTAATAAAGAGAAACATGACGGTATCGAGGAGCTTCCCTGCTGTAACAGCCTTAAATGGAGAGCTGTTCGCTGCCGGAGGGTTTAGCGGTGGGTACCTGAACTCCACGGAGTCTTACGACCCCGGTTCAGACACACCGGCTATACCCGCGAATGTCGGCGCAAATGTGAGCAGCACATTTATTACAATTAAGTGGGACCCGGTTGTCGATGCCGGCAGCTATGATATAGAAGTTGACGGCAGTGTTATAAACACAGGAATAAATACTGCATATACCCATCCGGGACTGACACAGGGCTCACAACACACCTACAGGGTACGGTCGGTAAATTCTGCGGGAACCAGTGCCTGGACCACATTGACAACATATACCGTAAAGACCTCCGGTGAGAATACGTGGACGGTAAAGCAGGGCTCATCCTTTGCTGCATCCTTTGCAGCAACAGCTGAAGTTAACGGAAAGATATACTCAATAGGCGGTTTTAGCGATATAAGTTTAAACACAGTTGCTCAATACGACCCTGCAAGCAACTCATGGATACAAAAGAGCAGGATGCCGACTGCAAGATACGGCGCCGGAGCTGCAGCAGTAAACGGCAAGATATATGTAATAGGCGGATATAACGGCAGCACTTATCTTGGAACTGTAGAAGAATATGATACTGCTACAGATACATGGGCAACAAAGACAAGTATGCCTACACCAAGAAGATACCTTGCAGTAACTGCTGTTAACGGCAGGATATATGCCATAGGCGGGTTTAACGGAAGTTACCTTGGAACTGTAGAGGAATATAACCCTGAAACAAATACCTGGACTGCAAAAGCAAGTATGTCTGCTGCCAGGGGAGGGCTTGGCGCTGTAACCCTGAATGGCAGAATATATGCTGTAGGAGGGCTTAACAGTACTAACTATGTTGGAACCCTTGAAGAATACAACCCCGGGACCGATACCTGGACAGGCAAAGCAGTTATGCCTACAGCAAGGGCATATCTGGGAGCTGCAGCAGTAAACGGCAGAATATATGCTATAGGAGGATTCAACGGTAATTACTTCAGCACCGTTGAACAATATAATCCGGTTCAGGATAGCTGGGTAACAATGAGTGGAATGCCCAGCGCCAGATATGCATCGACAACGGCAGCGTACAACGGAAAAATATACATTGTCGGAGGCTACAGCTCCTACTACGGGCACCAGGAGATCAACGAGGAATATACAGCGCCTGCAAATTCCCAGGAGGTGACCTTCAACTGTAAAATTTACTCCGATGCTCAGGATGAGTTTGACCTTGCCCTTACAGCCTACGAAGTACAGGATTTCAGCGGGTATACCTTTGTCCTGATGTACAACTCAGCCGAGCTGGAGGTTACAGACCTGTGCGGTCTTACAAGCCAGCAGGAACTTGCAACCGGTGCAATCAGCGGAACGGATATAACAATTACCCAATTCACGCCGGGCAGCATTGCATTTACGGTAAATAAACAGCTCCAGCAGGGGCAAACCTGGTCGGGGGTTCTTAACTACGTAAGCTTTAAAGCAAAGACGTCGGGCACATCCAACATATCATATATAGTGCAGCACTAAGGGGGATAGTATAATGAGAAAATTTTTAAAACTGGTTTCAGTTATTTTGATAATTTCCTTGATCGCTTCGGTTTTTCCTGCGCAGCTGATGGCGCAGCAAACGCCCGGTAATCCTGCCGACAGCATAACACAAGGTACAGCAAAAAAAGAAGCTCAAATTGTAGGAGAGGTACTTGAAAAGAGAGGCAGGAATGTAAAGCAGTTCCTCAAAGATGATTTGTCAATGGAAGCCGCTATATACCCTGAAACTGTACACTATATTGATGACAGCGGCAAATGGAAGGATATTGACAATACGCTGGTGGAAGCTGTAGATGAAACTAATGCTCCTGTTTTGAAAAACAAGGACAACGGCTACAGTGTAAGCATAGCAAAAAATGCAAACGCCAAAAAGCTTGTAAAAATAGAAAAAGATGGCTACTCCATAGCATGGGGTGTTGACAATCTTAAGAGTTCCAAAGTGCAGGTAATACCCACAGATACCGGCAGTATGGATTCACTTTCCGAAAACAAGAAAAGAACTGCTGTTATGAAGACAAATTCCGCAGTAAAGTTTCCGGAGGTTTTCAGCGGTATTGACCTTGAATATGAGATAAAACCCGAATCCGTGAAGGAATTTGTTGTACTCAACAGGCATACCGACAATAATGAATTTACCTTCAATATTTATCCGAAGGGCTTGAGCGCAAAGCTACAGGCAGATAAAACCATAGTTTTTTATGATGATAAGGACAGTTCAAAAGAAGTATTCAGAATGCAGGCTCCCTTTATGTTCGACGCTAAAGGTGTGGAGAGTAAGGCTATTGAAGTAAAGCTTACCGGAAACAAAAATCTATACAAGCTTACCCTAAAGCCTGACTCGGAATGGCTTTCAGCCAGGGAAAGGGCATATCCGGTAAAAATTGACCCAAGCGTGACTACTGAGAACCTGACTGACCCCAACCTTTATTACCAGGATGTCACTGCAGCTTCAGTACATCAGGAATACCCTACTTCTAGTTTTTCCAGTTTGTCTGTACATGGCAGCTTGGTATCAAAGGAGAAGCGCGCATTAATAAAATTTAAGCTTCCCGAGCTTACTTCATCGGATGTAGTTACCAAAGCAACACTTAAACTGTACTGTTACACTGGGATGGCTCAACAGGTAAATGCCCACCGTGTAACACAACCATGGGATAGCTCAACTCTTACATGGAACAACCAGCCGGGGTATGATGTCACTCCAGATGATTTCCAGGCTCCTATTGAGTCACCGAGTGAGGTGGAATGGAATATAACCGACATGGCTAAGGATTGGTATACCTACGGAAATAACTACGGTATTGAACTTATAGGAGATATGTATGCCAATGCTGTAGAATTTGCCAATGTGAGCTATGCTCAGAATAACGGTTGCACTGTACCGGTTATTACAATAGAGTTCAGAAGCAACACAGGTCTTGAAGGCTACATGACATACCATTCATTGAATGTTGGAAGAGCTGGTACAGGCTATGTCAACGATTACAGCGGAAACCTGATATTTACCCATAATGATATCAGCACAAACGGTAACCGCATGCCTGTTACAATAAACCATGTATTCAACAGCTGCGAAAGACAGAACAATATAGGTTTTGGAAACGGTTGGAGGACTAATCTCAACCAAACATTAAAGGGACTGTGGATGAATACCCAGGGACAGTTTATTTATCCTGGTGCGCAGCATTACTTTGTATACACTGATGAAGATGGAACAAAGCACTATTTTCCTGAGTCTGAAAGCGGAGAATATACTGATGAATCAGGGTTGGGACTTAAACTGACCGGTATGAGCGATTCTGTACCAGGATGCACAATAACTGATAAAAGCGGCAATAAACTGAATTTTGATAATGAAGGCAAGCTAATATCAATTTCCGATAACAATAACAACACTCAGACCATAAACTACAATGGCTCTCTTATCAGCTCGGTAACAGACGGTGCAGGGAGAACCACAACACTCAATTACACCAATGGCCTGTTAAGCAGTATAGTAGATCCCGACGGCAGTACCACGAGCTTTGAATATACCGGAAACAACCTTACTAAAATTACATATCCGGATACCAAATTCACTACTTATGTATATGATGCGAATACAAACCTTACATCTGCGGTAAATCACGATGGTTATAAGGTTACAGTATCATACTATGGTTCAGTACCTTACCGTGTACAAAAAGTACTGGAAGGCAATTCCGACGGCACACTGGGACAGGAGCTCAATATCACCTATGGAAATAATTCAGCTGTTTTTACAGATGTAAAAGGACGAAAAAACTACTACACCTTTAATGATTATGGAAATACCATAAGTGTAAGGGATTCTGAGGGTAATGCACAGTATTCCTCATATTCAAGGGGCTCCAATGTCAACAACAAGCTTTCACTCCAATCAAAGCTTCAGCGTTCAGTAATGAACTATGTCAAAAACCACAATGCAGAAGCCGACAGCGACTGGACTTCCGGCAGCTGGCCCGGTTCCGAAGGCTCATGCGCATATAGCACAGAGTCTAAATTCCTTGGTAACAGGTCGTTAAAAATCACCAAAACAAACACTGCAACAAGACATTTGTATTACCAGCCTCTTACCCTGGTAAAAGGCAACACATATACCATTTCCGGATATGTTAAAACCAGTGGTGTATCCAATACAAATGGCAAGGGTGCAGTTGTGTTTTTCAGGTTTGCAGACAGCGCAGGCAACTGGCAGACGGTTGATTCGGGCTATGCAAACGGAACAAGCGACTGGCGGAGATATGACGCAACATTTACGCTTCCTGCAAACTCCTCATCAAACACGGTTTATGCCGCAGTTGGAATAACTGAGGAAACCGGAACGGCATATTTCGACTGCCTGCAGGTTGAAGACGGTAAGGCGGCAAACAGGTACAATATCATAGAAAACCCTGATTTTACCTATGGCACCGATACGCCCTCCTTCTGGACTAAAAACAGCAACTGTGTATCCGGAATAGACACTGTTCTGACCTCTACCGATGCAGGATACCCTTCATCAATTGATAAACGGTACTTTAAGGTAAAGGGAGAAGTAAACCTGGAAAAAAAACTGTCACAAAGGATATATACAACTCCTCAGAAGGGTGACGTATATACAGTGGGTTGCTGGGCAAAAGGAGGTTCGGCTCCACTGGACTCAGGCTCCAACAGAAGCTACCAGCTTGAAGTGGAAATAGGCACACAGAAAACAACTTTTCCCTTCAATATCGATTCGTCAGAATGGCAGTATGTATCGGGAAGAGTGTCTATTGACAGCATTATGCTAGATAATTACATTACTGTAAGTCTTGCGTACGCCAATAACATGAATGAAGTCATATTTGACGGGGTTCAGCTATATAAAGAGGAATTTGGTACTGTATACAAGTACGATGCCAACGGTAACCTGACTTCAACGTCAGATACGCTAGGCTTGAGTACTCAGTATCAGTACAATACCAGCAACGACCTCATTAAAACCATAAACCCCAATACCGGTGAGGATAACTATGTATATGATGATAAGCACAACCTGTTGAGCTATAAGACTGCTGAGAATGTTGCAAATTCCTTCACCTATGACAGCTATGGCAACAAGCTCACATCAAAGGTCGGGGATGACACGCTTTTCGTAAAGTCCTCCAGCACCTATACCGATAACGGGAATTATGCAAAAACCTCTGCAGACCCTTCGGGCAGCACCGTAACCTATAATTACAATCAGACAAAAGGGACTCTTGACAGTGTTGCAGATGCAAAGAGCAAGACAACAAGCTATGTGTATGACAGTATGGACCGTCTGACCGACGTAAGCAAGAGTGCTGATGGTATTGAGGTTAAAAATAGCTACACATATGAAAACGACAGGCTTAAAACAATAACTCACAACGGTTTTAGTTACAGCTTCAGCTATGACTCCATGGGTAACAACACCCAGGTATCGGCAGCGGGACAACCCTTGATTACCAATACATATGAGGACAGGACGGGCAAGCTGCTGGAGTCTACATATGGAAACGGCCAGAAGGTAAGCAGCGACTACGACATATTGGACAGGGTAACCGCCAGGAAATACAATGGTACCATTCGCAGTAAGTATACCTATAACGCAAGTGGTAATGTCGCTTACCAGGAGGACCTTGTAAACGGTATAAATTATAAGTATATTTACGACCTGTCGGAAAGGCTTATGAGGATAGAGGATTCGGCAGGGAATTCCGTTGGCTATGAGTATGGGGCAGATGGCAGCTTAAACAAAATAAATGAAATGCTGCCTGTTGGAAACCGTGTCACCGCTTATGAGTATGACAAGGACAACAGGATAAAGAAGGTAACCATATCCAACGGCTCTACAATAAACTATCTATACGACAGCGTTGGAAGGCTCTCAGCGGCAACCGTAACATCAGGCACATTGAATTACGCCACAGAATACAGCTATGCTCCCGGTGCGAACAGCTCATCTACAAACAGGCTGGAAAAGATAAGGAATAACGGCAGGGAAATCACCTATACCTATGATGCTAACGGCAATATAGAGACAATAGCCGAAGAAGGCAAAACAATCAAATATTACTACAATGAACTCAATGAGGTAATACGTGAGGATATACTGGTAGACAGCCAGAAAAGCAGCGATCAGTGGACCCAGGCTGCATCCATACCTTCAGCGAAGGCTTATTCGGCGGCAGCTACAATTGGGAACTCCGTATATGTGATGGGCGGTTATAGCGGCAGCTATCATAACAGGCTTCAGGCATATGATACCATATTCGGAACCTGGACCGATAAGACTGTTATGCCCACAGCAAGGGCATATTTCAGTGCAGTTGAGCTTAATGGTAAGATATATGCCATAGGCGGATACAATGCCAACGGCTATTTGAACACGCTGGAGGAATACAATCCTGCAACAGACACCTGGACTACAAAGGCGGCAATGCCTACAGCAAGGGCATACCTGGGAGCTGCTGCTGTAAACGGCAAAATATATGCCATAGGCGGTATCAACCAGAGCGGTTATCTCAATACGGTAGAGGAATACAATCCCGCAACAGACACCTGGACCGCAAAGGCGGTTATGCCGACTGGGAGACATGCTCTCGGAGCGGCTGCATTGAATGGTAAAATATATGCCGTAGGTGGAAGAAACGGTACCTCCGATGCGCTGAAGGTAGTTGAGGAGTACAACCCAGGTACAAATACCTGGAGTACAAAAACAGGCATGCTTAAGTCCAGAAGAAGCTTCGGGCTGGCAGCGGCAAACGGAAGATTGTATGCCTTTGGAGGCTCAAATTCCAGCTATTCGGAAATAATAGAGGGCTTCGGTTCCATACCTTCAGGTACTGCTTCCTTCAGTATAATAGGCCGGGTCAAAACTACAGAGGAATATGATCCTGCGACAAACACATGGGTTGACAAGGCAGACAAGCTTACAGGCAGGGTTGGCCTTGGAACAGCTGTTGTAAACGACAGGATTTACGCCATAGGCGGAACCACCGGTGAATATACCGACAAGGTTGAGGAGTATTCTCCCCTTGTAAGCAGCACTATAACCTATTCATACGATGCCGGTGGAAACATTTTAAATAAAAGGTTGTACAGATATACCACAGGTGTTCCTGCAAGCCTTGTAAGAGAGTACAGCTATACCTACGATGCTATCTGGAAGGACAAGATGGCTACCTTCGATGGTAAGGCGATATCCTATGATGCCATTGGAAATCCTCTTACTTATAATGGCTGGACCTATACCTGGGAAGAAGGCCGCCAGCTAGCAAGCACGTCAGGCAATGGACTTAATATGGCCTTTAAGTATAACGATCAGGGTATAAGGACAGAAAAGACAGTTAACGGGATTGTTACAAAATACCGCCTTGTGGATGACAGGGTGACCTTTGAAACTAATGGAACCGACAGTATTTGCTATACATATGACAATTCAAACAATCTTGTAAGCATGAACCTGAATGGTGTAGAGTATTATTATGTACGCAACGGACAGGGTGATATTATTGGGTTGATTGACAGCACCGGTGCTCAGGTGGTAAGCTATACTTATGATACATGGGGTAAGCTGGTAAGTATAACAGGTTCACTGGCAAGTACAGTTGGGGTTAAGAATCCTTACAGGTATAGGGGTTACAGGTACGATACAGAAACTGGATACTATTATTGCCAGTCAAGGTACTATAACCCTGAGTGGGGCAGATGGTTGAATGCGGATAATGTTAAAGTCATGAAAGAAATTACTGAATCATCAATAAAAGGTTCAGACGAGAATAAAGATGATTTATTGATAATGAATAATTTCTGTGCATATTGCACAAACAATCCCATTAATAATGATGATAATAGCGGCTACTATAAAGAAAGCAAGAAAAAACTTCCGGCTAATAAAATGTTAAAACCTGGTTTCCATACGTATTGGTGGGGATTTTATTGGGCCTTAGATAATAATCAAACACAGGATTTAATCAAAAAACTCAATCATGGATCCAAAATTGCAGACATAGTATTAATTTTTGCTGGATCACTTGCAGCAAAGATAATAGGTGCGTGGTTTGCTTATTCAACATGGTGGCTTGCGCAGGAACTGGATACAATAAATAAGAAAGGTGGTAACCATGGGGTTGTAATAACAGCAACTTGGTTAGGTGGTAACAATTGTATAGGAGCTAGAGCATATTTTATTTATTGATATATAAAAATGGGAGGTAGATCATATAAATACCTTTATTAATGTTATATTAGTTATTATATTAATTGGCGGCGGTACATATAAATTAATATATGACAAGAAAAACCCTAAATGGATATATATTATATTAATGCTTTTAGGCATTTATATGATATTATTCGAAGTATTACACTAGAGTGATAAAATATCTTATACATTATAGGAAATCTCTGCAGTGTAGCACTATGTTTGATGCTCTCAAAAGCTATAGAGCAATTCTCAGATTTACTACAAAGCCGGAAGGGTAA
>Ga0073934_10009677_pt1 | contig 12238 bp, 8 predicted proteins | sample LarsenN4metaG_FD_76834 | JGI IMG/M metagenome (GOLD analysis project Ga0073934, IMG submission 76834) | Hot spring sediment bacterial and archeal communities from British Columbia, Canada, to study Microbial Dark Matter (Phase II) - Larsen... ... | reverse complement strand
CTCCTTGCCCGCCTCGCCCGTGGAAGCGGACCGCCAGCATCGATCAGCACCCGTTCGGAAGAGGGGTCATCACGTACTCGTGGATGGCGCGCGCCGCGCGGCGCCCGGCACCCATGGCGGAGATCACGGTTGCGCCTCCGGTCACGATGTCGCCTCCGGCGAAGACGCCGCGCTTGCCGGTGGCGCCGGTCGCGGGGTCGGCCACGATGTGGCCGCGTGCGTTGACGTGCAGGTCCGGGGTCGTGGATCGAATGAGCGGGTTGGCGCCCTGGCCTACGGCAAACACGACGACATCCACGGCGAGATCGAACTCGGATCCCTCGACCGGCTGCGGACTGCGGCGGCCCGACGCGTCGGGCGCACCGAGCGACATCCGCACGCATCGCAGACCGCGCACCCGACGACCCTCGTCAACGAGGATCTCCACCGGCGCGGAGAGAAAGCGGATCTGCACGCCCTCCTCTTCGGCGTGCTCGATCTCCTCGCGCCGGGCGGGCATCTCTTCCCGCGAGCGGCGATACACGAGCACCGCCGGATCGGCGCCCAGCCGCCGCGCGGTGCGCACGGCGTCCATCGCCGTGTTCCCGCCGCCCACGACCGCGACGCGCTCGCCCCGGACGGGAGGCGTGTCGTATTCCGGGAACCGATAGGCCTTCATCAGATTGGAGCGGGTGAGGTATTCGTTCGCGGACAGAACGCCGACGGCGTTCACGCCCGGAATATCGGGGAAGTACGGCAGCCCGGCGCCGGTGCCGATGAACACCGCGTGATAGCCGAGCTCCTCGAACAGATCGTCGATCGTGAACGTCCGTCCGATGACGTGGTTCACCTTGATTTCCACGCCGAGCGTCTCGAGGCGGCGAATCTCGCGCTCCACGATCCTCTTCGGCAGCCGGAACTCGGGAATGCCGTACATCAGCACGCCGCCCGGCTTGTGGAGCGCCTCGAAAATCGTGACGCGGTGACCCAGACGCGCGAGATCGGCGGCTGCAGTCAGTCCCGCTGGTCCGGAGCCGACGATTGCGATCCGGCGGCCCGTCGGAGGCGCCATGTCGAGCGGCTCGTCGAATCCAGCCGCCCAGTCGGCCAGAAAGCGCTCGAGCCGCCCGATCGCGACGGGCTCGAACCGCACGCCGAGCGTGCAGCGCTTCTCGCACTGGTCTTCCTGCGGGCAGACGCGGCCGCACACCGCGGGGAGCAGGTTCTTGTCGCTCAACGTGCGCCACGCTCCGGCGAGGTCGCCGGACGCCAGCTGGGCGACGAACCGGGGAATGTCGATCTCGACGGGGCATCCCTCGACGCACGGGCGGTTCCTGCACTCGATGCAGCGGTTCGCCTCCGCGATCGCGAGCGCTTCGGTGTACCCGAGCGACACCTCGTCGAACGTCGCGGCGCGGACGCCGGGATCCGCGCAAGCCATCGGCGTCCGCGTCTTCTGCGTGATCCTCTTTGCCATCGGCTACAGTCCCGCGCGATGCAGCGCGATCCGTTCGAACTCGCGAAAGGCCGAGAGCCTCGCGATCAACTCGGCGAAGTCCACCTGGTGGCCGTCGAACTCGGGGCCGTCGACGCACACGAACTTCTGCTGGCCTCCGATGCTGACGCGGCAGCCGCCGCACATGCCGGTGCCGTCGATCATGATGGGGTTGAGGCTCACGGTCGTCCTGATGCCAGGCGGCCGTGTCACGTCGCAGACGGCGCGCATCATCGGCAGCGGGCCGGCCGCGACCACTTCGTCGAAGGGCGCGGGCGCGCACGCCAGCACGTCGTGCAGCGCATCGGTCACCAGGCCTGGCACGCCATGGCTGCCGTCATCCGTGGTGACGATCGTCTGGTCGGCAATGGCGCGGAACTCGTCCTCCAGGATCACGAGGGCGCGCGTGCGAGCGCCCACGATCACCGTCACGTATCCGCCGGCCGCCTTGAACGCACGCGCGATCGGCAGAATCACCGCGGCGCCGATCCCGCCGGCGATGCAGCACACGGTGCGGTTCGCGCCGACGTTCGTGGGCTGCCCGAGCGGGCCGGCGACGTCGAGAATCCCGTCGCCTTCCTGCATTCGATTCAGCGTCTTCGTGGATTTGCCGACGCCCTGCACGATGAGCGCGATGGCGCCGCGCGCCTCGTCGACCTCGGCGATCGTCAGCGGAATGCGCTCGCCTTCTTCCGAAAGTCTGACGATGACGAACTGACCGGGGCGGCGCTTGCGGGCGACAACGGGCGCGTCGATCCAGATGCGAACGACATCCGGGGCGAGCGGCTGACGGGCGAGAATCCGGTGCACGAGGGTCCCCCGGCCGCGACGGAAACGCGGCGATCGCGATGGCCTGCCAGGAGACAAGGCAATGCAGGTACCAGGGGCGGCGGGCCGGGGATAGTACGTTTGGCGGCCGATCCCGCGAGGACGCCCCTCGGGCGCAGGGCCGGCTGCCGGGATTCCGGCAGCGCGGCGGGGTCAATGGGTCATCGCGTACATCAACACGTTGATCCCGACCGCATATCCGTCCGGAGAGAAGCTGTAGAAGTAGCGCGGGTCCTCCCCCTCGCGCTCCCACGCGTCGGCAATGTCGGTGTTGTGCGTCATCAGCACCATGATGTTGCCGCGGGCATCCGCAACGGCGCGGATGTGGGGCTGCGCGCTGTCGGCGCCGCGCTCCGACGTCCGGCCGCCGCTGCCGCGCCAGAACTGGATCGACGGAATCTGCGGCAGCGCCTTGACTTCGAACAGCGTGCGAAAGATCGGATGGTCGGGGGCGAGATCGCGAATCGGATACTCGTCGCGCGGCAGCACGCGGGCCAGCTCCGCCGTCCAGTTCTCCCACGCGTACGTCCCCCAGAAGTCGTCGACCCAGACGAAGCCCCCCTTGAGGAGGTACGCGCGCAGCGCCGCCACTTCCTCGTCGCTCAATCCAGCGGAGCCTGCATCCTCGAGAATCGCCCACGGACACTGAAACAGGGCCTCGTCGGTGAGGCGGACGACGAGATGGTTGGGATCTCCGGTCGGATCGCGGCTGACGCGCGTCTTGGTCAGCTCGGACAGGCGGATCGAGAAGTTCACGTCGGCGTCCGGATAGTCGGTGCGCCAGCCCTGGCCGGCGGCTTCGCGCCTGACGCTCGTGTACATGATCCGGCAGAAGTTGAACCCGCCGTCGAAGCTCTCGGCGGTCGCCAGGCGCGGCGGGACGCGGCGCCACCCGCCCCAGCCGCGGCGGAACCAGTCGATGTCCTGCGCGGCCGCGGCGGCCGCCAGGCAGAGCACGATGGCCGAGGCGACGCGGATCATCTCACTTCGGCCGCGCCGCCAAAGAGCGGTAGTACTGCTCGACGAGCTTTCGGAACGCTTCCGGCACTTCGTCGGCGCCCGAGAGCACCGCTTCCGCGCCCGCAGCCGTCTGCCGCCGCAGCCCGTACTCCAGCCGCTTGACCCCGTCGGTCACGAACGTCTGGAGTCGCTGCAGTTCGGCGAGGTCCTTGTAAATGCGCGGATCGTCGAGCGCCCGGAGAGCGCGCAGGATTTCGTCGAGCTGCTTCGAATCGAGAGGACCTTCATCGAGCAGCCGCCTGAGGGCCTGCGCCTCACGCGTCCACTCGCGCAGCTCGCCGCGGAACTGTCGAATCTCGTCGCCGGAGAGGCCCCAGGGCCGCCGATCGCCCCGTCCGTACCCGCCCGTCCACGCGCCGCGGGTGTCGCCATCGGCTCCCCTGCCGTCCGGCGACGCCCCTTCGGCTCCGCCGCTGGCGGCGCCGCCGCGTTCGCCCTCCGCGCCGCGTTCGCCTCTCGCGGCGCCGCTTGCCTCCGTCCGCTCCCGCAGGCGCTCCTGCATCGACTCCATGCCGCGCGCGAGGCGGCGCGCGCGATCGAGCGCCTCGCTGGTGGGATCCTGCCTCGCGTCGCCGAGGGCAAACGCCGCCTCATCGAGCTTGCGGCGGATGGCGTCGAATCCCGCGGCGATGTCACGCTCCATCGCCTCCACCGCTTCCGGAGGCACGCGGCCGCCAATCATCGATTTCGAATAACGGATCTTGTCCCGCAGCCGGTTGTCGCGAATCGCGCCGGCGGCCTCCGTCAGCTTCCGGCCGGCCGCGCGCTGGTCGCGGCTCGCCTCGGCGGCGCTCCGATCGAGGTGGCGCTCGAGTCCCGCAAGGCCGGACTCGAGCGCGTCCTTGCGCTGCATCAGCTCGCGCGCGTCCTGACGGCGCTGTTCGAGGTCGCCGCTCATGTTCCGAGCGCCCTCGGCAATCGCCTGCTGCTCCCGAGCGAGCTGCTCCACCTGGCGGCGGGCATCGTCGATGTCGCGCCCGGTGCGGGCGGACTGCGCCTGGCCGAGGCGGCGCTCGGTTTCGCGCAGCCGTTCCAACGCCGCGGCGGCCTGCGCGGCGGCGCCGGCGTCGCCCGCGGCAGCGGCACGGCGCATCGCGTTGGCCGCCTCCCGCATTCGGCGCGCTGATTCCATCAGCTCGGGACGCCCCTGATCGCGCGAGAGCCGCTCGAGCCGGCGGGCCGCCTCTTCGGCCTCCTCGGCCAGCGCGCGCTGCCCTGCCCCGCCGCCCGAAGGCTGACCAGCCGCGGCACGGCGGCGCTGCCGCTCGGCCTCCTGCTCCTGCCGCCGCGCGAGCTCCTTCAGCTTCTCCAGCAGCGCGTCCAGCTGCTGGTCGGCATCCTGCTGCAGCGCGCGATCGGCGGTCTCGTACTGGTTGGCCATCCGATCGAGCTCCAGCTCGAACAGATCCGCCAGCTCCTGCGCCATCGTGCTGCCGCCGCCTCCGCCGCCGCCGTCGCGCGACAGGGTCACCTGCGTCTCGTATTCCTCTTCCGCCTTCTGGAGCAGCAGGAGCGCCCGATGCTCGGGCGGAAGTGCCTCGTTCGGACTCACGGCGGCCAGCCGCGCCTCCGCCTGCTTCATTTCAACGACTGCCTGGGGCAGCAGCTCGGCGATCTTCTTGAATGACGGGTCTGGCTCGACCAGTCGGCTGTTCATCCGCGTGACGAGCCCTTCCACCTGCTCGCGCAGCCGCGCCTGCGAAAGCGAGATCACGGTCGTATGCTCGCGAAGCGTGCCGGGCGCGTACGTCTTCCGGTCGCGCTGCACGTTGAAGGTCGCCGCGATGATCTGCCGCTGCTGCTCCGACAGTGCGTCCACCGGACCGCCGCCGGCGCCGCCGCCTCCGCCGCCGGCCATCGAGGGCGCCTGCCTGAAGTCCTTCCGGAACGGCCGAATGCGTACGAAGTAGAGATCGCTTGCCGCGCGTTTGACGCCTTCCACCGCGTCGTTATCCGAGGCCCGCGCGAAATACGAGACCGCGTCCCCCGGCTGCAAGCCGAGCTCCTCCAGATAGAACGTGTGGCCCGCGCTGACCTCGGGAAGCCGGGTCCGGCCGGCGAACAACTTCACCGCCCGCTCGGGTCCGCCGTTGACCGAATAGACCAGCTCCAGATCGCGGATACCGAAATCGTCCTCGGCGTTGGCTTCGACGAAGACCTCTTCGATGGGCGACGCCGACGTGTCGCGGCCGGGGCGGGAAAAGGAGACAGTGGGCGGCTGGTCGGCCAGCACGTCGACGGTGTACTGCGGCGACGCCGACACACGCGCTCCGGTCGGTGCGTCCAGCTCGATCCGGTAGAAGCCATCGCGATCGGCGGTGAAGGCGGCCGTGAGGACGCCGACCGCCTGCCGCTCGAGCGCGACCGATTGCGCGTCGTGCAGCACGACGCGACCGCCCGGCGCGCTCATGGTGGGAATCACGCGGAGCGCCACCTGGGTGCCGCGCAGGACGGCGATGTCGCCGCCGTTCTCGACTGTCCGCGGCTCGAGCCCGGTGTACCCGGGAAACCGGAATTCCAGATCGAGGCGCTGCACGTACGGAAGCTCCACGACCTCGAGCCTGAACACACGCGAGCGCACCCCGGCAGCCTCGACGAAGTACTCGACCGGGCCGGGCAGGTCGAACAACATCCCTTCGTACGACTCTCCATCCCCGCGAACCAGCGGCAGCGCCTCGAACGCGCCCGCGGGCGAACGGCGCACCATCAGCGACGCCTCGTCCGCCGTGAAGCCGATCAGCCGCGCACCAATCGTCTGGTCGGCCCCCTTCGAAACGGTCGCGTCTCCGGGAAACACTTCGATGCGGTACGGCGCGGCCGCTTCGACGCTGCGCGACACGAGGAGCAGCGCCGACGCCGCGTGCCGGATGAACGCGGGGCCGAGCAGGAAGACGCCGGCCGCCACGAGCGCGACGGCGGCCAGCGCGGCCGCGTACCGCCGGAGCGGTTCGCGTTCGATCCGGCGGGCCGCATCCATGGCGACGCAGCGCTCGATCGCCTGCTCGACCAGCCGGCGCACCAGCGCGGTAGAGGCGCTGCCGTGCGAGCGGCTCGCTTCCACGGCACTGACCACCGCCGCCTGCAGCGACGGCTCGTGTTCTTCGAGGTAGAGCGCGACCTGCTCGTCGGTCACACGCCGCAGGAGCGGACGCACGAGCAGGAAGACGACAGCCGTTCCAAGCGCCGCCGCGGCGGCGATCCGCAGCGCGAGAATGGACGCGGGGCTGAAGCGCGCCCATTCCAGCCCCCACGCGGCGGCGAGCAGCAGCAGGAAGGCCGCGGCGCCGCACGCCGCCGCGCCGCGTGCGGCAATCTTCATGCGCCAGCGGCGCCGCACCTGGCGGATGAGGGACGGGAGATCGTTTGGTGTCGTGGAACGCACGCGCAGGGAATCGAACAGCATCATCGCCTCACGTCGTTCTGGACGCTCGCGCCGCCAGCATCGACTCGACGCCGAGCAGCGCCAGTCCGGCCCACAACAGGTACCACCAGGTGCGCTGAGCGCGCTCCTGCGCGTCCGGCGTGACGTCCGCGACGGCGCCGGCAGACCCAGAGGCGCCCGCGCTGCCGGTCGCCGAAGCGGCCAGCTCCCGGCCGTCCATGGCCGTCAGGTCGGACTCCCTCGCATCCACGTTCACCGCGACGACGTCAGGGCGCTGGTCGGTCGGCTGTCCGCGGATCTCGTAGAAGCCGGGCTCCTCCAGCTCGAGGACGTCGCTGCCTTCGTCATCGAGCGGCACGCTGCGGCCCGAAGGAGTGACCGCCAGCCGCGGCTCGCCCGACTCGGCCCGCACCCGCGAGGGATCGACCACCTGCCCCACGGTCGACCAGGGCGGCGGCGTCACGTACGCCGAAAGATACCGCACCGCGCGATGCAGGAACGGCAGGAAGATCGGCTTGAGCGGCAGGTCGCTCCAGGTGAGGTCGAGCGTGGAGGCCCACATCAGCACACGCCCTCTTCCCGCAGCGCGCGCGACGAGCGCCGGCGCACCGCTGTCGAACCGGGCCAGCACGTCGCTCGCCGTGCCGGCCGCTGCCGGCGCCGCCGCCGGCGTCGACAGGCCGCGGTAACCGAAGAACCGGGCTGCCGAGAAATCGCCGCTGCGGGGGGCGCGGAACAGCTCGAACACCGGATGCCCGTACTCGATCGCGCCCAGGCGCGCCGCGTCACCACGCGATCGGTCCACCGGCGGCCCCGGCGCGAACGGGAGCAGCGGCTGCTCCGGCGGCCACGACGCTCGAGGTCCCAGCACCATGAAGAGGCCTCCTCCGCTCTCGACAAAACGCCGGAGACGGGGGGCCAGTCCGGCGCTCACGGGGGCATCGTTGACGATGACGACCGACGCCCGGCGCAGGTCCTCATCGCTCAGCGTGCCGCCCGTCCGGCGCGTCACATCGATTCGCGGATCGTCGCTGATCGAGAGCGCCCGAACGAGGTACAGACTGCTGGTTTCCGGCGCTCCCTCGCGCTCCAGGACGACGGCCTCGACAGGCGCGGGCGGGCGGAGGACGAGGTGAAACGCGTTATCGGGTTCGAGGGCGTCGGCCGGCAGGCGGACGGTCGCCCGCATCGGTTGCCGCCCTACGGTCACCGGGTCGAACGCCACCGAACCCGAGCCGCCTGCGTCGAGCGCGATGCGAGCGGTCTGCACCGCCCGGCCGTCGATTTCGAGCGTCGCCGCCACCTCGGCCAGCGCCCTGGCGCTCCGGTTGACGACGCCGGCGGTGATCGTGATCCGCTCCTGCCCGGCAAACGTCGAGCGAGCCAGCGACGCGGCGACGATCGCGGCGTTCCTGGCGTTCGGGTCGCTGGACACGAGGACCGGCGTCAGCGCCGCCCCGGCTGGAAGGCGCGCGGTGCCCGCACCGCGCCAGCCGCTCCGCTGGAAGTCGCTGACGAGCACCACCTCGCGTCGCGGCAGCGGCGAGTCGGCCAGGATGCTGCCGGCCACCTGCAGCGCGGGCGAGAAGCGCGTCGCGCCGGCCGCGGGCGCGGCGGCGGCGACGGCCGCGCGCAGGCGATCGCGATCCGAGGTCGATCGCAGCGAGACGGCGGCGCGTTCGGCAAAGAGCACGAGCGATCCGCGATCGGCCGGGCCGAGGGCATCGATCGCGTCGCGCGCAGCGGCCTGGGCCCTCGCCCAGCAGTCGCCGAATGCCATGCTGTAGCTCTGGTCGAGCAGGATGACGACCTCGCGGGCGCCGGCGGGGCCGGCGGCCGAACTCCCGCCCCGGACGAACGGCCGTGCGAACGCAACCACGATCAACGCGAGCACGCCCAAGCGCGCCAGGAGCAGCGCCCAGTGTCTGATCCGCCGCCGCTGCACCGATTGATACGGCACGCGCCGCACGAACATCAGCGACGGGAACACGACCACCTGCCGCCGTTCGCGCTGAATGAGATGGATCACCACCGGAACGGCCAGACCGGCGAGCGCGACGAGGAACAGGGGCGCGAGGAACGACATCACCGTACTCGCATCAACCGATCGCGGGTCGTCAGGTACTTGAAGAGCGCGTGGTCGAGCGGCGCGGACGTGTCCAGCAGCGCGTAATCGACGCGCGCCTCGGCGCACCGGCGGGTCAGCGCGTCGATATGGGCCCGCACCAGCGACACGTACTGCTCGCGGAGCGTGTCAGGCACGACGGGAAGCTGCTCGCCGCTTTCGACGTCTTCGAAGCTCGAGGCGTCGGTGAAGCCGAACTCGAGCTCCGCGCGGTCGAGCAGGTGGAACACGATCAGGTCGTTGCCCCGGAACCGCAGCGGCGCCAGCGCCTCGAGGACGTTGTCGGGCTCGTCGTAGAGGTCCGAGATCAGCACGAGCACGCCGCGCCGGCCGAAGTGCTCGGCGAGCTTGTGCAGCGGGGCGCGAAGCGCGCCCGGCCGCTCGGCCCTGACGCGGTCGAGGACGTGGAGCACCACTTCCATGTGCCTGGCCGAGGGAGGAACGTGCTCGACGATGTCGCGGTCGAACGCCACCAGCCCGACGCGATCGCGCTGCCGGTGCACGAGGTAGGTGAGGCAGGCCGCCAGGATTCGCCCGTATTCGAGCTTCGTCGCCCCGCCGCTGCCGTAGTCCATCGATTTCGACACGTCGAGCAGCACGGTGAAATTGGCGTTCGAATCGGCCTCGTACTCCTTGACGTAGTAGCGGTCCGTCCGAGCGTAGAGCCGCCAGTCCACCCGGCGGATGTCGTCTCCCGCCACGTACCCGCGGTGCTCCGCGAAGTCGACCGACGCCCCGAAGTACGGCGCGCGGTGCAGGCCGTTGATGAACCCGTCGACGACCGTGCGGGCGACGAGCTCGAGGTTGCCGATCCGTGCGAGGACGGCGGGATCGACGAACCGTGCGCCGGGAACGGCGGTCGAAGGGGAGGAGGTCGCCATGTTCGCCCTCTTTTACATTCCCGACCTCGGCGCCGGCACCGCCTCGAGCAGCCGGTCCACGAGCGTGTCGGCGGTGATGCCCTCCGACTGCGCGTGAAAGTTGGTCAGCACGCGGTGGCGCAGCACCGGATGCGCGAGCGCACGAATGTCGTCGAAGCTCACGTGATAGCGGCCGGCGGTCAGGGCGCGCGCCTTGCCGCCGAGCACCAGGTACTGGGCGGCCCGCACGCTCCCGCCAAACGCCACCCACTTGCGCACGAAATCGGGCGCGGTGCTCGACCTGGGCCGGCTCGCGCGGACGAGATCGAGCGCGTAGCGCATCACCGGCTCGGCCACCGGCACCTTCCGCACCAGACGCTGGAACGCCACGAGATCGTCGCCGCTGACCGGCCGCTCGAAGCGGGCGTCCTGGATGGCCGTCGTGGTGCGCACCACGTCGAGCTCCTCGTCGTACGGCGGGTGATCGATCACGATGTGGAACATGAACCGATCCAGCTGAGCCTCGGGCAGCGGGTAGGTGCCCTCCAGCTCGATCGGGTTCTGCGTGGCGAACACGTAGAACGGCTCGTCGAGCGGATAGGTGCGCCCCTGAATCGTGACGCGGTGCTCCTGCATCGCCTCGAGCAGGGCGGACTGCGTCTTCGGCGGCGTCCGGTTGATCTCGTCCGCCAGCACGATGTTCGCGAAGATCGGCCCCGGAGCGAACATCATGTGCCGGCGCCCGGTGGCGGGATCCTCCTGAATGAGATCGGTGCCGGTGATGTCGGACGGCATCAGGTCGGGCGTGAACTGGATGCGTGAGAACTTCAGCTCGAGCACCTTCGCCATCGTGTGGACGAGCAGCGTCTTGGCGAGTCCCGGAACACCGACGATGAGGCTGTTGCCGCCGACGAACAGCGTCAGCAGCACCTCGCCGATGACGTCCTCCTGCCCGACGATCACCTTTCGCAGCTCGGCGAGGATGCGCTCGCGTCCCCGCTGCATGCGTTCGGCGAGCGCGAGATCGTCCGGGGCGTCGAGTTCGACGACGTCGCTGGTCGGGCCGGCGGTGTTCAGCGGAAGGTCTCTCATGATGCGGTCCTAATTCAGTGGGTCATGGCGTAGACGACGTAATTGACGCCGAACTTGTACGCCTCGTTGGACAGATCGATCGGCACGAATCCCGTGTCAGAAAATTCCCAGTACTCGCCGAGGTCGTTGTTCACGTTGGCCACGGCCAGAAGCCGGCGGCCCGGATCGTTCTCCTCGTAGAGGCCGAAGAAGCGCGGCTGCTCGCCTCCGTAGGGGGGCACGAACTCGAGCGGTGCGTCAATCTCGAAGAACGAATGGAAGACGGCGTGCGTGCCGTCCAGCTCGATCCATCGCTCATCCGGCAGCACGCGCCGCATCTGCGCTTCGAGGTTGTACCAGTCGGACCCGCGAAAGTCATCGAAGATGATGAAGCCTCCCTTCGCGAGGTACGCGCGCAGCCCTTCGACCTCCGCGTCGGTCGGCCTCCAGAACCCGGGCTCCGACATGTAGGCGAACGGAAAGTTGAACAGCTCGGGATCGTCGAGCGCGAGCACGTTCGATCCATCCATCCGGGGCGCCAGCATCGTGATCTCGTCGAGAATCTTCATGAAGTGGACGTCCGCGCGCGGATAGTCGTGCGCCCAGGGAGCCTCGCGGCCGCGGCCGCGGCGGAACCCGCCGAACCCGCCGAAGTCCTGGAGCCCCGACGCATACCGAAGGCGGACGAACACGAAGCGCCCGTCGTACGCCGTGTTCCCGGCAGACGGCGCCGCAGGCCGGCTGCGCTCGCGGCGGAACCATCCCTCCTGCGCCGACGCCAGTCCGGCGGCGGCGACGAGCGCCGCCGCGAACGACGCCAGGGCCGCCCGCGAGCGCCTCACGACTTCCCCTCCGCCTGCCTGATCTGACGCGTCTTCAACGCCAGCGCGGTGGCCAGTTTCTCCAGCTCCGTGAGGTAGCGCTGCTGGTCCATTCCGGACTTCAGCAGCTTCAAAGCCTCGATCCGCCGTTCGAGATCGCGGCGTTCGTCGTAGAGCGCGCGAAGCGCGGGATCCCGCGGCTCGGCCCCGGCTGCGGCGCTGCCGAGCGCCAGCGTGCCCGCCGCCTTTCCGCCGTCATCGAGCCGCGCATGCTCGGTCGCGAGCAGACCCTCGCGTTCATAGGCGCGCGCAACCTCGCGCCTGCCGTACTCGAACGCCTCGAGGATCGACACGCGGCCGTTCTTGTCCGCATCCGCGGCACCCGCCGTAAAGGCGTCTACGAAATAGCCGCCGAAGAGGGTGGCGAACTGCTCGGAGGCGCTGCGGGTCGCGGTCACGATGGTGCGCCCGGGCCCCGCCAGCGCCTCGACGAACGGCCCGCTGGCGCTCGCGGTATTCACGAAGACGATCTGGCGCGCCCGAAGGCCGGTCAGCAGCGGCGCGAACTCCGCGGCCGCCATGTCGGGGCCGGACAGATTGAACTTTGCCGAGCGCCCGTCGAAGCTCCCGTGTCCGAACAGCACGACCATGACGGCG
>Ga0073934_10009676_pt1 | contig 12238 bp, 14 predicted proteins | sample LarsenN4metaG_FD_76834 | JGI IMG/M metagenome (GOLD analysis project Ga0073934, IMG submission 76834) | Hot spring sediment bacterial and archeal communities from British Columbia, Canada, to study Microbial Dark Matter (Phase II) - Larsen... ... | reverse complement strand
GTGCATGGAAATCGCTCGGGAGCTTCCGGGGGGGCTCTAGCTTCTACACCTGGCTCTACCGGATCGCCACCAACGCCGCGCTGGACTGGCTCCGGCGCCGCAAGAACGCGGTCCAGGTGCCTTTCGACGAGGGGATCGCCACGGGCGAGGATCCGGTCTCGGACTCTGCCGAAACCGCCCCGGCCCGGCGGCTCGAAGCCGCCGAGATCCGCCTTCGGATCGATGCGGCTCTCGAACGGCTCTCCCCGGAGCACCGGGCGGTGATTGTGTTGAAAGAGGTCGAAGGGATGCAATACCATGAGATCGCCGAGTCGGTCGGGTGTTCCATCGGGACCGTGATGTCCCGGCTGTTCTACGCCCGGCGGAAACTCCAAGCGCTCCTGAAGGATGTCCGCGATGAACTCTGAAGAACGCTATAACCGATGGGTCGACGGCCTCCTCGCGGGGAGCGACACCGGACCGGTCCCGCCTGAGCTGGCGCGGGAAGGGATCGCGGGCGGCGAACGGGCGGAAGTCCGCAGGGTGGGGGAACTGTTGCGCCACCACGCGCCTGCGCTGGAGCATCCCGACGTCTTCCGCGAGCAGATCCTCGATCGGATCCGGCGCGAGCAGGGACGGGTCAACGCCCCGGAAACCCGCCGGGGATGGTCCCTCCCGCGACTCGCGTGGTCGGGCTTCGGGTTGGTCGCTCTCGCAGTGCTCGGCTTCGCCGCCCTCATCCCCAAGCCGTGGCATCATCCGCCCGCTTCCGAAATCTACGGCGTCTGGTCCGAGGCGGATCGCGTCAGCGCCGTCGCGCTGCGGACCCCGGACCATTCGGCTTCCGTCGTGTGGCTTGACGGACTCGACTACCTGCCCGCCGATCATGCCGTGCAGTGAGCCTGCCCTCTGCCGCGCGGGAGTGACCCGCTCCGGACGCGCCTTTCGGACGGTTGCGGTCCTGCTGGGGATGCTGCTCTGCGGTCTGGCGTCTGCGGCGGAATCCTCGAGCCCCGGCCCCGATGCAAGGCTCTGGTGTGCCCTGTTGGTGGGCACCCGGGAGCGGAATCCTCCGTCGCCCCCCGCTGCGATCGCCTCGTATCTCCCGGTGCTGCGGAGGACGTTCGGCTACGACCGGTTCGATCTGATCGCCGAGCGGCTCGCCGTTCCGGGGCCCGACGACGACCGCTGGCTGGTGCCCAGCACGGAACTCTATCTGCAGGTCCGCTCCCGTCCGGTCGCGGGCGAGGGGCGCTCGTTCTACCAACTCCGGATGTTCCAGCGCGAGCGGGCGCTGTTCGCCTCCGAAATCGGGCTTTCGCCCGGCAGCCCGCTGTACATTCGCGGCCCGCTCTGGGGGCAGGGCCAGCTCATCCTCATCCTCGAACTCCGGCCGTGAGCCGCGCGGCTTGAACGGGACGGGTCCCGCGCTGTCGAAACCTGTCACCAAACCCCATGATCCTCCGTCCTCGCATTGCTTTCCCGCTCGTCGCCTTCGCCATGGTCAGCGCCTTCACCGCGCCGCCCCTTCGCGCCGCGGAGCCCGCGACCGCAAGTCCGCTACAGGGGATCAACGACGGCCTGGTGGCGGTGTTCGAGAAAGTGGCTCCCGCCGTGGTGGTGATCGAGGTGGAGAAGAAGGCGGATCCGGATGCGGCCGAGTCCGCGCCGTCTCCGTTCGATTTCTTCTTCCGCGAACCGCCCGGTTCCCGACCTCCCGGTGATCGCCGGTTCCGGATGCCCGCCCCCGCCCCGCAGAGCGAAGGGTCCGGGTTCATCGTGCGCGCTGACGGCTTCATCTACACCAACAACCACGTCGTCGATGGGGCCGAGAAAATCACCGTGAAGCTGCGGGACGGCCGCAAGTTCCCCGCCAAGCTGGTGGGCGCGGATGAGCGGACCGATATCGCCGTCATCCGGATCGATTCCAAGGATCTGCCGGTCGCGGAACTCGGCGACAGCGACGCCGCACGGGTCGGACAGATCGTCTGCGCGATCGGGACGCCGTTCAATCTCGACTACACCTTCACGCTCGGCGTCATCAGCGCCAAAGGCCGCAGCAACCTGCAGCCCGACATCACCTACGAGGAGTACATCCAGACCGACGCCTCCATCAACCCGGGCAATAGTGGCGGGCCGCTCTTCGATATCCATGGGCGCGTGCTCGGGATGAACACCCTGATCAACGGCATCAACCGCGGTCTCGGCTTCGCTATCCCCTCCACCATGCTGCGCGAGGTAGGCGAGGCCCTGATCCGCGACGGGAAAATCGTCCGGCCCTGGCTCGGCGTCCGGATCCAGTCGCTCTCCGAAAGCGCCGATCTCCGCGAGCATTTCGCCGGGGTCAAAGCAGGGGTCGTCGTCCGCACCATCGAGGCCGGCACTCCGGCGTTCAAGAGCGCGCTCCGGCCCGCAGACGTGATCACCAAGGTGGACGGGGTCCCGGTCACCTCCGCGCGCGACCTCCAGAAAGAGGTGCTGCGCAAGAAGGTCGGGCAGAAACTCGAACTCGAAATCTGGCGGGCGGGAGAGTCCAAGACCATCCCGGTCGTGACCGGCCAGATGCCGGACGACCTCTCCACGCTCGCCGCACGGAGCGGGGAGCGGAGCCAGCCGCCCGCAGGAGACGAGGAGAAGGAGGACGCGCTCTCCGCCTGGGGACTTCAGGTGCAGGATCTGACCCGCGAGCTGATGCAGAGCCTTGAGATCTCTGCCGAAGGCGGAGCGCTGGTGAGCGATGTCGCTGCGGAGAGCCCGGCGGCGGTCGCGGGGTTACAGGTCCAGGATGTGATCACCGAGGTGAACGGGAAACCGGTCGCTGACGCTGCCGCCTTGAGGAAGGCCATCGCCGCGGCAGACCCCGCCAAAGGGATCCTGCTGCTGGTCGATCGCCAGGGGGAGAAGACCTACGCGGTCCTGAAGCGGGCCAAGTAAGCGGCAGGGAGAAGGCGGTTGCAAAACCACCCAAACCCGATAGGGTATTGGGTAGTTTATGGCTTTCCACCTTGAAATCCCACCTGAAGAGATCCATGCGCTCTCGGACCGGTTCGAAACCGCTTCCCTGGACGAGGTGCTCCGGTGGTGTTGGGATCGGTATGGGAGCGAGGCGGCGATCGGGACCAGTTTCCAGGGGGCCGGACTGGTCATCATCCATGCGTCCCGGAAGGCTGGCTTCCAGTTCCCCGTCTTCACCCTGGACACGGGTCTGCTCTTTCCCGAGACGCTTGAGCTGAAACGGCGTCTCGAAGCGTTTTTCGACCTCGAGATCGAGGGGCTGGTTCCCGACCAAACCGTGGAAGAGCAGGCGGCCGAGCAGGGGCCAGAGCTCTGGAAGCGTCATCCGGACACCTGCTGCGTGCTCCGCAAGGTGCTTCCGCTCCAAAAGAAGCTCGATGCCCTCAGCGTCTGGATCACCGGGGTTCGTCGCCAGCAATCCGATACGCGGCAGCGCACCGGGGTGCTGGAACTCTACAAGTTCGATGTGCTCCGCGATCGCTACATCCTGAAGCTCAACCCCCTGGCGGGCTGGAGCCGCGAGCGGGTCTGGGAGTATCTGCGCCGCGAGGGTATCCCCTACAATCCGCTGCATGACCGCGGGTATCGCAGCATCGGCTGCATGCCTTGCACCCGCGCGGTGGGGGAGGGGGAAGAGGAACGGGCGGGGCGATGGACCGGATTCGACAAGGCAGAGTGCGGGATCCATACCTTCCTCGGCGAGAACATCTGACCGCCGCGCGTCCCTGGTTCCCATGAGTGTCCGTGTCGCCTCCAGCATCGAAGGGTTCCTGGAGGGGATCACCCCTTCGGTCGGCGTGATCCTTGGATCCGGGCTCGGGGAGGCCATCCAGCCGTTCCCGATCGTGGCCCGGCTCCCCTACGCCGCACTCCCGGAAGTCCCTCAATCTTCCGTGACGGGTCATCTTGGCGACTTCCTTTTGTGTGACGCGACATGTCATCATTTCATCGTGGCTTCCGGGAGAGTTCATCTCTATGAGGGTCACGCGGCGTCCGCGGTTGCAGCGATTGTCCGTGTTTTGCGGAAATTCGGATGCAACACTCTTATTGTCACCAATGCTTCCGGCGGATGCGCCCCGGAACTCCCGGTGGGAGGATGGATGCGGATCCGGGACCAGATCAACCTGACCGGAGCCTCGCCTCTGGAGGGTGCGGAGTTTGTTGACATGTCAGAATGTTACGATGCCGAGCTTGGCGGTCGATTCCAAGCCGCCGCCCGGCAGCTCGGCATGCCGCTTCCCGAGGGGGTCTATCTCGCGGTTCGCGGCCCGCAATACGAGACCCCCGCCGAGGTGCGTGCCTTTCGCGCTCTGGGCGCCGACGCGGTCGGGATGTCCACGGTGCTTGAGGTGATCCAAGCACGGGCGCTCGGCATGCGGGTCGCGGGGCTCTCGTGCATCACCAACCCAGCCGCCGGCCTCGGGCGCACCCCCCCGAGCCATGCTGAGGTGCTCGAAACCGGACGCCGGAGCGCGGTGGTCCTGGGACGGTTGTTGGGCGTCGTGCTGCCCGAACTTTGCTGAAACGCGCCGAGGCGCGGTGAGGGGACCTCAGTCCTCGCCGACCCGGCGAGCCCGGGGTTCCCGGTCTTTCGTTCCGGCATCCGAGGGAACCGTGACGAAGGGGCCGCCCTCCAGTGGGGCCGGGGATGAGAAAGCCACCTCGGGAACGGAGCTGTCGCGTCCTTCCAACGGAAAATCCTTCCGGAGCGGGTAGTAGGGGTATCCCTCCCACATCAGGATGCGGCGCAGGTCGGGGTGGCCTTCGAACCGGATCCCCATCATGTCGAAGATCTCCCGCTCATGCCAATCGGCGGTGGGCCAGAGATCGATGACCGACGGGGCGGTGCAATGATCCTCGGAGACAGGCGCCTTGATCCGGAGATGCGCGCGGTGGGCCAGCGAGTAGAGCTCGTAGACGAGCTCGAACCGGGGCTCCTCGCCGAAGTGGTCGACACTGCTGATGTCGATCAGGTAGTCGAACCCGAGCTCGTCCTTGCAATGCCGAAGCGCCTCACGAAGCGCGCCCGGAGTGACGCTCAAGGTGAGCTCGCCGCGGAATTCGGTGCGGGAAACCAGTTTCTGCCCGAGGCGGGTCGCCAGGGCGTCGGCGGGGTGGGAGGGAGCGTCGGCGGCCATGGGAGTGCGGGGCGTCAGGAGGCGAGCGAGGCGAGCAGTTCCTTCTTCTGATCGAGCAGCGCGCGCTCGGTCTCGATCTTCTTCTGGAGCTTCATGAACCCGTCGAGCAGGGCTTCGGGACGGGGCGGGCATCCGGAAACGTAGACGTCCACCGGGATGAGGCGGTCGATCCCCTGCAGGACGGCGTAGCTGCGGTACATGCCGCCGCTGGAGGCGCAGGCCCCCATCGCGATCACCCACTTCGGCTCCGGCATCTGCTCGTAGATCCGCTTGACCGCATAGGCCATCTTGTAGGTCACCGTGCCGGCCACGACCATCACGTCGGATTGGCGCGGCGAGAAGCGCATGACCTCGGCGCCGAACCGCGAAATGTCGAACCGTGAGGAGGCTGTGGCCATCAACTCGATCGCGCAGCAGGCGAGGCCCATCGGCATCGGCCAGAGCGAGTTCTTGCGCATCCAGTTGATGGCGGCGTCGAGCTTGGTGAAGATCACATTCCCCTCGATCTTCGAGTCGTAGGCAAACGGTCCCGTGTCGGTCATAAAGAGGGTAATAACAACGGCCCGTCCGCCCGATGCGCAAGCGATTTCGCCGCAATCCACCGCGGGACCCCAACGGGCCGCCCCAAAAAGCATCGACAGCGCGCAGCCCGCGATGCTATGGACGATGGTTACCGTCAGTTCCAATTCCGTTCCCCTTCCTCCATGGCAAAATTCAGCTACGTAGCCCTTGATGCCCGCGGCCAGGAGTCCGTGGGCGTGATCGACGCCGGTTCCACCAACGATGCGGTCGCCCAGCTCCGGCAGGCCGGGCTTTTTCCGACCAGCGTTGTGGAGGAGGGCAAGGGAGCCCGGCCCGCGGCGAAGGCGGCCAAGGCCGACGCCCCGCTGGTTGCCAAGAAAGGTGGGATCACCCTGTTCCAGCGCAAAACGGTCAAGAGCAAGACGCTCATGATTTTCACCCGCCAGCTCGCCACGCTCATCGACGCGGGGCTCCCGCTGTTGCGCGGGCTGACCGTGCTCGCGAAACAGGAGCGGGATCCGGTGCTGAAAAACACCGTCCTCATGCTCGCCGATTCGGTCCAGGGCGGCAGCACCTTCTCCGAAAGCCTCGCCCAGCACCCAAAGATCTTCAACAAGCTCTACATCAACATGGTCAAGGCCGGTGAGCTCGGCGGCGTGCTCGAACTCGTGCTCAACCGCCTGGCCGAGTTCCAGGAAAAGGCCCAAAAGATCAAGAACAAGGTGGTCGCCGCGATGTTCTACCCGGTGATCGTCATGTTCATCGCGGTCGCGATCCTGGCGTTCCTCCTGGTATTCATCGTCCCGAAATTCCAGCAGATCTTCACCGACATGCTCGGGGGCAAACAGCTCCCCGGCCTCACCCGCTTCGTCATGGGGGCGAGCGATGTCGTCAAACACAACTTCCTCTGGATCATCGCCGTCGTCGTGGTCCTCTTCGTCGTTTACAAGCTGATCGCCCGCACCCCGGGCGGCCGCAAGGGCGTCGACCGCATCAAGCTTTACATGCCGCTGTTCGGGGATCTCGTCCGCAAAAGCTCGATCTCCCGGTTCAGCCGCACCCTCGGCACCCTCGTCACCAGCGGCGTCCCGATCCTCCAGGCCCTCAACATCACCCGCGAAACCGCCGGTAACGCCATCATCGCCGACGCCATCGGGAAGGTCCACGACAGCGTGAAGGAGGGCGAATCGATCGTCCAACCCCTCGAAGCCAGCGGCGTCTTCCCACCCATGGTGATCAGCATGATCGACGTCGGCGAGGAGACCGGCCAACTCCCGGAGATGCTCCTCAAGATCGCCGAGGTGTACGACGACGAAGTCGACAGTGCCGTGGCCGGCCTCACCTCGCTGCTCGAGCCGATCATGATCGTCTTTCTTGCCGTCGTCGTCGGCACCATCGTCATCGCGCTCTTCCTCCCCCTGATCTCCATCATCAGCGGCCTCAACCAGAGCTGATCCCGGCCCTCGCCATGCGCCGCCCCCGCAGCCCGCACCTCACGCCCGACGCCTCCACCGGCGGTTTTACGCTCGTGGAGATGGTCACGGTGATCACCATCATCCTGATTCTTTCCGGACTCGTGATCGGCACCGCCGGATACATCCAGAAAAAAGGGGCCACCTCCCGCGCTGAAGCGGAGATCGCCGCCATCTCCGCCGCGCTCGAAAGCTACAAGGCCGACAACGGGATCTACCCCATCAGCACTGACGTGACTGCCAGCAAAACGGTCGCCTCCACGGCGACCAACGCCGGCGCCGCGATCCTGTACCGCGAGCTGGCCGGCGACACCGACGGCGACGGCACCGCCGATGCCGGGGTGAAAACCTACATGGAGTTCAAGCCCGCGATGCTGAACACCAACACCACCCGCCGCCTCATCGACCCCTACGGGAACAACTACGTCTACCTGAGCGGAAACTCCACGACCGCCAATACCAACAACACCGCCACGTTCGATCTCTGGAGCACCGGCGGGCGTTCCTCGGTCGTGGGCAGCGAAGAGACCCGCTACTGGATCAAAAACTGGTAGGGCCCGGCCGCCCGTCGCGGCACCTTGGCCACCTGGCAGCAACTCCCGGGCCCGGGCGGTTATCGCCGTGCGACGGGCTCCGACCTTCCGCCATTGCGCGACGGCCCGACGCGGATAGCATTTCGCCTCGCGCATGACACGGGCCGACGATGACAGACAAGGGATGACCGCCGCCCTCGGCGGTTCCGTTGCGCTCCACCTTGCCCTGCTGCTCCTCTTCGCCACCGTAGCCGGTTCTCTGCGCAAGCCACCCGTTGCGCCCCTCCCGCCGCCGCCCGAACCGGTCCGCGTGGTCCTCCGCCCTCGTCCCGTTCCCACGCCTTCCCCCGAACGCATCGCGGCCACCAACCCCGCCGATGCGCCGGAACTCGACAAGGAACCCGAGAACCCGCTGATCGAGTCCGACCGCAACGTGGCGGCCAGTTCCCGTTCGAATCCCCTCCCGGGTCCCGCGGATCTCCCGTCCCAGGAGGGCCGCGCGCTTCCCGCCGTTCGGTTCGACGAATCCCGGTTCACCCCGGACCGTGCCGGAGCCTCCGCACAACCCCCTGCACCAGCCCTCCCGCAGGCCACCCCGCAGCCGCCGCATCCCACCCCGGTCCCGACCGTCCCTCCCGTCGCTCGTCCCACCCCCACGGCTCCGCCGCGGACCGATGCGGTCGCCGTGCTCCGCCCGACCCCGCGTCCGACACCTCCACCCACGCCACCTCCCGAGCTCACACGGCAATCCCCGCAGTCCCAACGTCCGCCCACGCCGTCGAGTCAATACCGTCCCCACAGCGAACCGACCCGGATTGTCGGCGGGATCTCCAACCGCGGGCGCGGCGCGGTGGCCGCGATGGCCACCCCACTTGGACGGTACCGCAAGCAGATCGAGGACGCGATCGGGTCGCGCTGGCACCACTACGTGCAGGCTCGTATGGATCTGCTGAGCGTCGGCACCGTGCGTCTCAAGTTCCGGGTCCGCCCGGATGGTCGGCCCGAGGCGATTCGCGTCTCGGGCAACGACTCCAACGAGGCGTTCGCGACCGCCTGTGTCCAGTCGGTGACCGATGCCGAGATCCCCCCGATCCCGCCCGAGGTGGCGCAAACACTTGAGGACAACCGCCTCGAGGTGGAATACTCCTTCACGATCTACTGAACCCCACGCACGCCCCATGCCACTCGCTTCCCTCGCATCCGCCATCGATTTTTTCGTGAAGGGCGGGTTCTTCATGGTGCTGCTGCTCCTCTGCTCGGTGGTCTCGGTGGCCGTCATTCTCCACCGTGCCCGGGAGTTGCGTCGGGTCCGCGTGCTCCCGCCAGTCATCGAACAGACCATCGACGAGATGGAACCGGGCACGGAATCGGTCGCACGCCTCGAACGCCTCGTCGCCGGTGATCCCTCCGCGCTCGCCCGCATCGTCCATACCTGCCTGCGGCATCTCGGTTGGTCGAAATCGGAAAATGTGGAGGCGGTCCAGACCCGCGCGCGACACGAGATCGTCCGCCTCGAACGCGGGCTCGTGCTCCTCGAAATCGCCGTCGGCATCGGGCCGCTCCTCGGGCTGCTTGGAACCGTCTCGGGCCTGGTCACCGTCTTCGGCAACCTCGGGGCGACCTCTGCCACGACCGACCCGCGCGGCGTCGCCGCCGGGATCGCCGAGGCCCTGAACACCACCATCGTCGGTCTCTGCATCGCCATCCCGAGCCTCATCGCCCACAGCCATTTCTCCCGACAACTCGAGTCCATGGCCGCGGAGATGGAAGCCCTCGCCGCAGAACTCATCGCGAAGTGTTACCCGGCCGAAGCCGCGGCCGCCCCCGCCGCATCCCCGTCGCCCCGGACCCCGGCCAAACGGCGCGCCCCGGCTCCCGGAGGAACGCCGTGAACTTTTACTCCCGGCGTCGGCGCGCCCCCGCCATCAATATCGTTTCACTGATCGATATTCTCGCGATCCTGCTGATCTTTTTCATCGTGACCACCACGTTCCGGAAACAGACGCCGCAGGTGCTCATCGAGCTTCCCAAGTCGAGCACCGCCACCGCCGCAGAGCCGGATGCCGAACCGGTCCTCGTCTCGGTCGAGTCGGCCGACCGGATCGACGTGGGCGGACGTCTCGTCGGGATCGCGGAGCTCCGGCCCGAGCTCGAGAAGCTTCACCGCGAGGGGCGCGCCCTCGGATTGCAGGTCGATCGCCGCGTGCCGTTCGAGACGCTCGTGCGCGTGCTCGACGCGTTCCGCGAAGCCGGCATCCCCGACCTCCCGACGTTTCTGGAGAAAAGCGAATGATCCGAGATATCGTGAAATACGGGGACCCGGTGCTGCGCGCCAAGGGCGCGCGGGTCGCGCGGGTGGACGACGGGGTGCGCCAACTCGCCGCCGACATGCTCGAAACCATGTACGACGCGCACGGGGTCGGCCTCGCGGCCCAGCAGGTCGGCGTGGCCCTCCAGCTCTGCGTGGTCGATGTCTCCGGCGCCGAAGACCGGCCGAGCACCCTTTCCATCGACGGCGTCGAGGTCCCGGTCGAAGGGCGGATGCCGCTCGTGCTGCTCAACCCCGAGCTCGAGCTGAAACCGGGCCGCGAGGTCGGCGTGGAAGGCTGCCTCAGTTTTCCGGAAATCACCGCCGACATCCCCCGTGCTCCGGCCGTGGTGATCCGCGCGTTCGATCTCGAGGGCCAGGAGGTCCGTTTCGAAGCGACCGGATTGCTCGCGCGGGCTCTTCAACACGAGATCGACCACCTCAACGGCGTGCTCTTCATCGACCGCATGAGCTCCGCTGCGCGGGCCGGGCTGGCCGGTCGACTCAAACGCCTTAGCCGGGGCTAGCCGGCTGCCGCACGCCGGTTCCCCTCTCATGGCCACCTACGACCACGCGATCATCGGGGCGGGCCACAATGGTCTGGTCCATGCCTGCTACCTCGCACGCGCCGGGCTGCGCGTGGCGGTGTTGGAGCGGCGCCCGGTCGTCGGCGGTGCCGTCTGCACCGAGGAGATCCTGCCCGGATACCGATTCGATGTCGGATCCTCCGTCCACCTGATGTTCCGCATGACCCCGATCATGGAGGAGCTCGGGCTCGCGGAGCACGGCCTGGAATACATCGAGATGGACCCCTGGGCCTACCATCCGGTCGAAGGAGCCGGAGGAGGCATCACCTTCTTCCGCAGCGTGGAGCGCACCTGCGAGAGCATCGCACGCTTCTCCCCGCGCGACGCGGAAGCCTACGCGCGCTTCGTCGCGCATTGGGGGGAGATCAACGAGGGGGTGTTCGAGGTGTTCCTCAAACCGCCCACGGGCGGTGCCCTCGTCGGGACCATGCTCCGCCGAAACCTCTTCCGTCCCGCTTCCCGCAAGCTCTGGAGCTCATCGGAAACCGTCCGCATGCTCATGGGCAGCTACGGCGACCTGATCGATCGCAGCTTCGAGTCGGCCCCGCTCCGGGCCGCCATGGTCTGGCTCGCCGCGCAGTCGGGTCCTCCGCCGTCCGAAATGGCCAGTGGCGATTTCGCCGGATGGCAAGCCATGATCCACCGGCACGGAGCTTGGCGCGCCAAAGGCGGCTCCGGCTCGCTCAGTCTCGCTCTCGCCTCGAAACTCCAGGCGCTCGGCGGCGATATCGCGGTCGACGCCCCGGTCCGGAACATCTCCAAGGACCCTGACGGGATGTTCCGCATCACCACCGGCTCGGGAGAGGTCCGGAGCCGGCGCGTGACCGCCGCCTGCCATGTCCATACCACCTTCCTCGATCTGCTGGACCCCGCGCTCTGTCCGCCGGAGCTCCGGGTGCGGGTCGGGCAGACACGGATCGGGAACGGGTTCGGCATGATTGTCCGTCACGCGGTTTCCGAACTGCCGCGCTACGACGGGGAACCGGTGGACGTGCGCGGGGTGGGGGCGGTGCATAGCGCGATGCAGCTCCTCTGCCCGTCGCGCCGGTATCTCGACGAGGGGCTGGCGGACCATGCGGCCGGGCGCCCCCCTGCGAATCCGGCCGTGCTTGCGATGACCTTCTCCGCGATCGATCCGACGCTCGCTCCGCCGGGAAAACACACGCTGTTCACCTGGGCGCAATACCATCCGTACGAACTCCGGAACGGCGAAGATTGGGACTCCATCGCCGAGCGGGAGGCGGACAAGCTTTACGAGGTCGTCTGCCGCTACGCCCCGAATATGCGGGGGAAACTCGAAGGCCGCTTCATCCAGACGCCGCTCGAGATCGAGCGGCGGCTCGGGTTGCTGCGGGGGAACGTGATGCATCTGGAGATGGGATTCGACCAGATGTTCGGCTTCCGGCCGCTCCCGGAGCTCTCCGCGTACCGGACACCGATTCCCGGGCTCTATCTGACAGGCGCCAGCACCCATCCGGGGGGAGGGGTTTTTGGCGCAAGCGGCCGGAACGCCGCGGAGGTCGTGCTGCACGACCGACGGCGGGGTTGAGGGGGGTAGCCCGCTGGGAACCGGGCGCAGGCGGCTTTCCGCTTGCATGATTGTATCACCATGGAGTAATAAAGTGGCATGTCCCCTCGTCCTGCCCCATGGGCTGCGGCCGCTCTCTTGCTCGCCTCCTGTCAC
>Ga0073934_10009674_pt1 | contig 12240 bp, 11 predicted proteins | sample LarsenN4metaG_FD_76834 | JGI IMG/M metagenome (GOLD analysis project Ga0073934, IMG submission 76834) | Hot spring sediment bacterial and archeal communities from British Columbia, Canada, to study Microbial Dark Matter (Phase II) - Larsen... ... | reverse complement strand
GTGCCCGAGGCCGTCGGCCCCATCGCGCTCGCGACGCTCGCCGGGACCGCCGCCTACCTGGCGCTGTTCGTGCTGATCGGCGCCGCCTTCAGACGGGCGGTGTGGTGGTCGCTCGGGGTCGTCCTGCTCGGCGAGCGCCTCCTCGGGGGCGTGCTCCCCGGCATCGCGCAGTTCTCGCCGCAGTGGCTGGCCACGATGGTCTACGCGGGGCTCGGTCCGAGCGCCGGCGAGCTCGAGCGCTCGGGCATGCCGACGGGCTGGGCGGCCGTGGGGCGCCTCGCGCTGCTCACCGTGGTGTTCCTCCTGCTCGCCGTCTGGCGGATCCGCCGCCTCCGGCTCGCGGGCACCGTGGAGTAGCGGATCGATGGATCCGGCGCGGTCAGCGGTTCCGGATCCGAGCGGTCCGTGTGACCCATCCTCGAGGCGTCTCCTCGGGACCACGGTGCGGTCCCGTGACCCTGCGTCAGGCGACGACGTTCAGCGTGCCCGTCATCGACGGGTGGATCGTGCAGTGCCACCCGACGGTGGTCGTCAGGTCGAGCGTGATGGTGACCGTCTCCCCGGCCGGCAGGTCCGTGTCCGAGCTGCCGTCGTCCAGGGTGAACGTGTGCTCGGCGCTGTCCTTGTTCTCCACCGTGAGCGTGACCTCGCCCGCGTTCACGTCCACCGAGTCCGGGTTGAACGCGAAGCCCTCGGCCACGATCGTGGTCCCGGCCCCTCCGCCGGTCGGCGCCGGGCTCGAGGTGTCGCCGGACCCCTCTCCATCGTCGCTCGAGCACGCCATCAGCAGCAGCCCGAGCACGAGCACGACCGTCCCTGCGCGTCTCCTCACGTCACCCTCCCCATCGCACGTGGACGCTGGTGGTTCGCACTGGAGACGGGTCCGGTTCACACCCCGCGCTGCCGTCCACGGTCGCCCGAGCTGCTGGCGGTCGGCCCCGCCCCTGGAAGCCGTCGGCGCGGCCGACCGCCCCCGTGCCTACGATGCGCATGACCGAGCCGCGGGAGGCACCCATGCCGAGCACCGAGGACGTGATGCGCGACCTGTACTGGTGGGGACCGGCGACGCTGTTCCGGTGCCCGCACGACCCCGACCCGGCGGCGTGCGACATCGGGCTCGTCGGCGTGCCGCACTCGAGCGGCAACGGGACGACGTGGCACGACCAGCACCTCGGGCCGCGCGCGATCCGGGACCTGTCGATGGGGTACCGGCGGCGGCACACGCGCTGGGGCTTCGACCCGTGGGAGGCGCTGCGGATCCACGACCTGGGCGACGTGTTCATGCCCAACTTCCTGGCGAACGACGTGACGATCCGCGAGATCGAGAGCTTCTACCGCAGGCTGGACGAGACGGGCACGCGGCCCGTGTCGATCGGCGGGGACCACTCGATCCCGCTCGCGATCCTACGGGCGATCGCGGGGCCGGACGCCCAGACGACCGGCGGGCGGGCGGCGGCGCTCGTGCACTTCGACGCCCACTACGACACCTACGACGACTTCCCGAGCTGGTACGGCGTGACGGACTCGGCCGGGCACTGGGCGTCGCGCTCGGTGCACGAGCACCACGTCGACGCGACCCACAGCGTGCAGATCGGGATCCGGGGTCACGGGTACGGGCCCGACGACGGTCACACCAGCCGGGAGCTCGGCTACCGGGTCGTCGACAAGGACGAGTTCGACGAGCTCGGGGTCGACGCGGTGATCGCGCTCACGCGGGAGCGGGTCGGGGACCTGCCCGTCTACGTCAGCTTCGACCTGGACGTCTTGGACATGACGATCGCTCCCGCGGTCTCCAACCCCGAGCCGGGGGAGGAGGGTCTCACGATGAAGGAGGCGATCCGCGTGATCGGGGGCCTGCGGGGCCTGGACGTGATCGGCGCCGACGTCGTCGAGATCGTGCCCACCAAGGACGGGCCGGCCCAGATCACCGCGTGGAACGCGACCCGGATCGCCTTCGAGCTCGTCTGCCTGGTCGCGGACTCGCTCCTCGCCCGCCGGTAGCGGTCCCCGGGACTGGCGGACGGGCCTCCCGGGGCGTAGGGTCGAGCCTCACGCGCGGAGGGAGGGCCGTGTCCGATCGGCGCCGCACCCAACGATGGCCGGCGTCGTTCGCGGCCGGGGCGATCGTCGGCGCCGTCGAGGCGCTCGTCGCGATCTCGTTCGCCGCCTTCGTGTTCGCCGGGTACCTCGAGGCCTCCATGGCCGACGGCATCGGCCTGTATCTGGGAGCCGCGGCCGTGACGCTCGCGGGCTTCGCCTGGTTGGCGGGGACCCGGGGCGTGATCGGCGGCATGCACGGCGCGGTGGCTGCGGTGGTCGCGATCGTCGTGGCGGGCGCGGCGCTCGGCTCGGTCGGGAGGCCCGAGCGGGACTTCCTCACGGCGGTCGCCGCCACCCTGGTCGTCACGGTCCTGTGCGGGATCGTCTTCCTCGTCCTCGGGAGGCGTCGGCTGGCCGACGTGATCCGCCTCGTGCCGCACCCGGTCGTGGGGGGGCTCCTCGCCGGCGCGGGGTGGCTGCTCCTCAAGGGGGGGATCTACGTCGCCTCCGGGGAGTCGCCGTACATCACGCCGCTGACCGAGCTGCTCGACCCAGAGGCCCTGATCCGGTGGCTGCCCGCCCTCGCGTTGGGGGTGGCCCTGCTCCTCGTCGTGCGGCTCGTGCAGGGCCCCCTCGCGCTCCCTGCGGCGATCGCGATCGGGTTCCTCGCGTTCGGCATCGGCATGCTCGTCTCCGGCTCCTCGCTCGAGACCGCGCGGGCGGAGGGCTGGCTGCTCGGACCGCTCGACGACATCCTGTGGCGGACGTGGACGGTGCGGGCGGTCGCCGAGGCGGACTGGCTGGCGGTGCTCGGGCAGTGGGCGGCGATCCTCGCCGCGGTGGTCGTCGCGGCGATCGCGATCCTGTCCGACCTGAGCGGGACCGAGGTCGTGCTGGACCGCGATCTCGACACGGACCGGGAGCTCGGCGACGCCGGGTCGGTGAACGTGGTCTCCGGCGCGCTCGGGGGGATCCCCGGCTCCCACGCGCTCCGCTCGACCGCGCTCGCCGCGCGGATGGGCGTGGGCGCGCGCACGACGGGGCTGATCGCGGCGGCGATCCCGGCGGCCGCGTCGGTGGTCGGCGTCGCCGTCGTCGAGCTGATCCCGCGGATGATCCTCGGCGGCCTCCTGGCCTTCCTCGGCCTCGCGTTCATCGTCGAGTGGGTCTGGGACAAGCGCCGGGTGCTGCCGCCGCTCGAGTACGCGGTGGTGCTCGCCATCCTGGTGGCGGTCGTCGCCCGCGGGTTCCTGCCGGGCGTCGTGCTCGGGTCCGTGCTCGCGGTCGTGATGTTCGCGATCAGCTACGGCCGGGTCGAGCTCGTACGCGAGGTCGCGTTCGGGGACGCCTACCGGAGCACCGTCGACCGTCCATCCGCCCAGCGCGCCGAGCTCCGCGCGCTCGAGGACCAGGTCCAGATCCTGCGGGTGAGCGGGTTCCTGTTCTTCGGATCTGCCGACCGTCTGCTCGACCGGGTCCGTGACCGCATCGCGGCCACCCCACCACGCTTCCTGCTGATCGACCTGCGCCGCGTGACCGGCGTGGACTCCTCGGCGGTGGCCTCGTTCGGGAAGGTGCTGCGGCTCGCCGCCACGCACGGGTTCCAGGTCGTGCTCACGGGCGCATCCGACTCGGTGCGCGCGCAGCTCGAGCGCGGAGGGGTGCGCGAGGGCGATGGCATCCTGCGCTTCGAACCCGATCTGGACCGGGGGCTGCAGCGGTGCGAGGACGCCCTGCTCGGGGACGCGGGCGACCGCGGTGTCACCGACGACCCCGTGAGCCCCGACGGTCTGCCCCCCGGGGCCGAGCGCTACCTCGAGCGGCTCTCGGTGCCGACGGGCAGCGTGCTGATCCGCCAGGACGAGCCGCCCGGCGACGTGTACGTGCTCGGGTCCGGGCGCCTCGCGGTCGAGACGCTCACCCCCGCGGGCACGACGGTCAGGCTGCGCACGCTGCGACCGGGGGCCGTGGTCGGCGAGATGGCGCTGTACACGGGGGCGCCGCGCACGGCCGACGTCGTGGCCGAGGCCCCGAGCGTCGTGCTCCGCTTCAGCGCCGCCTCGATCGAGCGGATGGAGACCTCGGAGCCCGAGGTCGCCGCGGCGCTGCACCGGTGGCTCGCGGCGACGCTGGCCGACCGGTTGCGCGAGACGCAGGGAACGTTCGAGACGCTCCTGGGATGAGGAGAGGGCCGTGACGGGGCAGCGACGATACGGGCGGTGGCTCCCCCCGCTCGCCGCCGGCCTGATCGTCGGCGCCGTCGAGACGGTGCTCGCGGTCGCCTTCGCCGCGTTCGTGTTCGGCGGCCTGCTCGCCGGTCACCTAGGCGATGGCATCGCCATGTACCTGGCGGCCGCCGCGCTCGTGCTCTCGATCATGGCGTGGAGGGCCGGCTCCCGGGGTGTGGTCGGCAGCGTGCAGGACGCCGCGGCGGCCGTGCTCGCGGTCGTCGCCGCGACCACGGCGGCCAGGGTCGCCGACCTCGCGCGCGTCGCGACGATGGGCGGGGTGCGGGACTACGAGGCTCCGGACGTCTTCCTCACCGTCGTCGCGGCGACCCTGGTCGTCACGGTCCTGTGCGGGATCGCGTTCCTGGCGCTCGGGAACCTCCGGATCGGCAACCTGGTGCGGTTCGTGCCGTACCCGGTCGTCGGCGGCTTCCTGGCCGGCACGGGATGGCTGCTGCTGAACGGTGGGATCTACGTCGCGTCCGGCGTGTCGCCGCACCTGCGGACGATCGAGCAGCTGGCTCGGCCGTACGCGCTGATGCGGTGGGTGCCGGCGCTGGCGTTCGGTGTGGTCCTGCTCCTCGCCGTGCGGATCGCGAGGCGCCCGATGGTGATCCCGGCCGCGATCGCGATCGGGCTGGCGGCGTTCGTGGTGGGCATGCTCGTCACGGGCTCCTCGATCCAGACCGCGCGGGACGGCGCGTGGCTGCTCGGGCCGCTCGAGAGCACGCGGTGGCAGCCGTGGACGCTGCGCGCGCTCACCGGGGCGGACTGGTCGACGGTGCTCGGGCAGTGGGCGGCGATCGCGACCGCGGTGTTCGTGGCGGCCATCGCGATCCTGTTCAACATCAGCGGGAGCGAGGTCGTGCTGGACCGCGACCTGGACACGAACGAGGAGCTGCGGGACGCAGGGGTGATGAACGTGGTCTCGGGCGCGCTCGGCGGGATCCCCGGGTACCACGCGCTCAGCCTGACGGCGCTCGCCGCCCGCATGCGCGTGGACGCGCGGGCCACGGGGCTGATCGCCGCGGCGGTCCCGGCGGCCGCGGTGGTCTTCGGCGCCGCCGTCGTCGAGCTGATCCCGCGGATGATCGTCGGCGGCGTGCTGATGTTCCTCGGCCTCGCGTTCATCGTCGAGTGGGTCTGGGACAAGCGCCGGGTGCTGCCGCCGCTCGAGTACGGGGTCGTGCTGGTGATCCTCGTGGCGATCGTCGTTCGCGGGTTCCTGCCCGGCGTGGTGCTCGGGCTCGTCCTCGCGGCCGTGCTGTTCGCGGTCAGGTACGGCCGGACCGAGTTCGTGCGCGAGGTCCCCTTCGGGGACACCTACCGGAGCAACGTCGATCGCCCGCCGGCCGAGCGTGCCGAGCTCCGCGATCTCGCCGAGCAGGTCCAGATCCTGCGCGTGAGCGGGTTCCTGTTCTTCGGATCGACCGTCGGCCTGCTGGCGCGGATCCGCCGCCGCGCCCAGGCCGAGCCGCGGTTCCTGGTGATCGATCTCCGCCGCGTGACGGGCGTGGACCCCTCGGCGGTGGCCGCGTTCGTCAAGGTGCTTCGTCTGGCCGAGGCCGGCCGGTTCGAGGTCGTGCTCGCCGGCGCCTCGGATGCGGTGCGCGCGCAGCTCGAGCGCGGGGGGGTGGGCGAGCGCGATGGCGTCCTGCGGTTCGAGCCCGACCTGGACCGTGCGTTGCAGCGGTGCGAGTACGCGCTGCTGGGGACCGGCGCCGATGCCGTCGGCCTCGAGGTCGACCTGGACGGCCAGGGCGGTCTTCCCCGGGGAGTCGTGCCCTACCTCGAGCGCCTCTCGGTGCCGGAGGGCACCGTGCTGATCCGCCAGGACGAGCCGCCCGGTGATGTCTACCTGCTCGGATCGGGGCGCCTGGCGGTGCACGCGCTGACGGCGGAGGGAACCACGGTCAGGCTGCGCACGCTCCGTCCGGGGGTCGTGGTCGGCGAGGTCGCGCTGTACACGGGGGAGCCACGCACGGCCGACGTGGTGGCCGAGACGCCGGCCGTCGTGTTCCGGTGCAGCCGCGGGTCGATCGAGCTGATGGAGGCCTCCGATCCCGAGCTCGCCGCGGCGCTGCATCGGTGGCTGGCGACGACCCTCGCCGCCCGCCTGAACGACACGCTCCGAGCGGCGGACGCCCTGCTCGACGAGCGCTCCGGGCGGCCGTAGGACCCGTGCCATCATGACCGGGTGGACGAGCGGCCCAGGAAGGCCAAGGTCGACAAGTCCGGGCGCACCAGCGCCGGCATCCTGCTGTGGCGTCGGCGGGGGGGACGCCTGGAGGTGCTGCTCGGGCACCACGGCGGGCCCTACTTCGCGCGCAAGGACGCGGGGCATTGGACGGTGCTCAAGGGCGAGGTGGAACCCGGTGAGGACCTCGTCGCGGTCGCCCGTCGCGAGTTCGCCGAGGAGACCGGGCAGCAGCCACCGGACGGGCCGCTGATCGAGCTCGGCCAGATCCGCCAGCGGTCCGGCAAGCGCGTGCTGGCGTGGGCCCTGGAGGGGGACCTGGACCCGGACACCGCGGTGAGCAACACCTTCGAGCTGGAGTGGCCCCCCGGGTCGGGGAAGATCCAGACCTTCCCGGAGATCGACCGGGTGGCGTGGTTCGATCTCCCCGACGCGCGCGGGATGATCAAGGCGGCGCAGGCGCCCTTCCTCGACCGGCTGGAAGCGGCGCTGGCCGGCGCCTGAGTCGGGCGGGACCCGCTCGGGGGTCGAACACCCGTTCGTGTCGGACCCTCTCCCTACCCTTGCACCGTAGCGGTGTGGTTGCGGCCCCCTCCTTGACCACCCCCCTCACGGCGAAGCCCGCGGTCCTCGCGGGCGGAAGGGGCCGCGGCCCCCGCCGAGGAGGATCGGATGGTCGGGTCATGGCGAGAGCTGCGCGACGCACGGCGCAAGGGCAGGCGTGACGGCAGGGCGGGCGTCCCCGCCCCCGAGGACGAGGCGATCCCCTTCGACCTTCGCGAGATGCTGGCGCGGTCCGAGGAGCGGGCGCACCAGCTGGTCCAGCGATGGCGCCGGGACGATGCCGCGCTCGAGGTCGAGCTGGCCGAGCTCCAGCAGCGCACCGCGGACGCCGCCGAGCGGCTGGCCGGAGCCGAGGCCCGGCGCGACGTCGCGCGCGAGGATCACGAGCGCCGGCGCGTCGACGAGGACGCGCGGCTCGCTCGCCTGCAGGCGCAGCTCGAGGAGCTGCCGAGCGCCGACGCGCCCGACGTCCGGTTCGAGGAGCCCGAGGTCGGCGCTCCCGCCCTCGTGCCGATCGGGGGCGGCTCACCGGCACCGCCCGCGCCCCCGCGCCTGGCGGTCGCCCACGAGCCCGACGGTTCCGGCGAGGACGCCCTGCCCCTCGCCGACGCGTGGGCGGCCGCGGCCCCCGCCGTCGAGGACGCGAGCTGGCACGGCATCGGCCGGTTCGTCTACTGGGCCGTCATCGCGCTCATCATCGCGGGCGAGCTCCCGCTGAACGCGCTCGCGTTCCGCCTCTTCGGCGAGTCGGACCTGTTCACCTACATCATGACGGCGAGCCTGGCCGTGGCGCTCATCGCGATCGCCCACTTCCTCGGCTCGCTCGTCTCGCGCGAGACGCACACGACCGTCGAACGGACCCTGATCGGCGTGTTCACGCTCGTCCCGATCGCCGGGATCGCGGTCGTCTCGCTCATCCGGTACGACTACCTGACCCGGGCCGGGGACGACGCGATCGGACCGGTGCTCGGCACGCTGGCGTTCGCCCTGATCAACCTGCTCGTCTTCGTCGCCGCGGCGGGGTGGTCGTACCTGCGGCACGACCCGCGGACCCTGGTGAACCGCCGCGCGGCCGTCCGCGAGGCCGAGCGCGAGCGCGACCGCGCCGAGCGGCGGCTCGCGGAGCGCGAGCGGACCCGCCGAGCGCGCGAGCACGAGGAGCAGGACGACGCCCGTCGGCGCGAGGAGGAGCTCCACCGCCAGGCCGCCGAGGCCGAGCGCGAGCGCCGGCGTCGGGACCTGGAGCTGGAGGCGGATCGACACCGTGCCGAGCTCGAGGCGCGCAAGCAGGAGGCCCTGCTGAAGCGCGAGCAGCTGCTCGAGGCGATGCGCCCGATCCGGGATGCGGCCGCCGAGCGGGCCCGCGGGCTCGTCGAGCTCGACCGGGCCGTCGAGGACGCCCGCACGGCCCTCGCGGAGCTGCAGCAGCGGGTGCGGGGGATCGACCTCGAGCGCCGGGCCCTGCGGGAGGCGACCGAAGCGCGACTGCGCGAGATCCGGGCGCACCGCGACCGCCTCGTGTCCGCGTACTGCTCGGCGAACGTGCGCGCCCGCAAGGACCACGCGACGCCGCGGTGCTTCGAGCGCGTCCCTGCGCTCGTGTGGCCGGCGGGGTTCGAGGGGTCGGCGACGGAGGTGGCGTGATGCGGATCGGGCTCGGGGTGCTCGCGGCGGTCCTCGGGCTGGCGTCGTGCACGGCGTCGGCGGGGGAGTCGCCCTCGGTCACGGTGGTGCTCTTCGACGCCTCGAACAGCACCCTGACGGCGAGCGTCCGCGCGCGCTACGAGGAGGCCTTCGGGAAGGTGCTCGAGCACCTGCGCGAGGAGGGCGGGGTCCTCGGCGCCGACGTGATCGACGGCAACCCGCTCGTGCACGGCTCGCTGCCGATCAGCGCGACGTTCGAGCCGTGCACGATCAACGAGAACTCGCTCGAGTGCCGCGGCGAGCGGGAGGAGCTGGAGGCGGGGGTCCGCGGGGAGGCGGCTGCGATCCTCGAGACCTCGAGCCGGGGGACCGACATCTTCGGCGCCCTCGCGCTCGCGGAGCAGTTCTTCGAGGCGTACCCGGACGCGGGCGCGCGGACCCTCGTCCTCCTGTCCGACATGGTGCAGTCGGCCAACGGGATGCACCTGGGCAAGGTCGGGGACTGGACCGAGGCCGAGATCTCCGCGCACCTCGCACGCGCGCCGGACGTGGACCTGTCGGGCGTGCGCGTGTACGTGGTCGGCGCCGGCTCGACGGCGCTCGCCGGCACGACGCCGATGCAGATCGAGGGGATGGAGCGGTTCTGGACACGGTGGTTCGAGGCGATGGGCGCTCGCGTCGTCTTCTACGGCGCGAACCTCCCGCGCTTCCCGATCCCCGCAGGCACGGCATGAACATCGGCGAGCCCAAGCGCACGATCGAGATCGAGCCGATCGTCGAGCCCGTGCCCGAGCCCCTGCCGGTCCCCGAGCCCGAGCCCCTGCCGGTGCCGGTCCCCGCGGAGCCCGCGCCCGAGCCGGTCCCCGCGGAGCCCGCGCGCACCGGGTGAGGCATGGACGGGCTCCCCTTCCCCCTCGAGCCCGAGGAGCCGGACCTCGTCCTGGAGCCGGTGATCGGGTGGCGGATGTGGCGGCTCCGGCGTCGCACGGGCGGTGCGCTGATGCTCGAGTCCCCCATGCGACCGCTCCGGTGGCTCCCGATGGAGCCCGCGCGCGCCCGGTGTCCGGTGGACGTGAGGCCTGGGCGTCCGCCGCACGATGGGTGCACGTGTGGTCTCTACGCCGCCTCGAGCCCGGAGCGCCTGCGGGTCGCGGGCGTCCCCTTGGCCGGCCCCGGCTGCTCGGTCGTCGGGACGGTGGCGATGTGGGGCCGGGTCATCGAGCACCAGATGGGGTTCCGAGGCGAGCTCGCCTACCCGGTCCGGCTGCGACTGGTCTGCGCGCCCTGCCTGCTCGTCAGGGCCGTTCCCGTTCCGACCGCGGTCTTCTCGGGTCCGACCGGCGAGCTGATGACGCTGTGCGCGTCCCACGCGCCCGATGCACGGCCGCTCGGGGTCTCGCCCGAGGAGATCCAGGCGCAGCTCCTGTCGACGTACGCGGTGGACCTGCTCGGGGACGAGGCGCTGGGCGAGCCCGAGGGGGCCGTCCGCACGATGCCCCCGACCATGCTGCCCACGCGCGCGGGAAGGCCCGGACCACGACGGCGGACCCGGACGCTCGCCACCCAGGCCGGGGAGGAGGCGCGCGAGCTCGTCCGGACCGTGACGGGTCGGGTGGGGATCGTCACGACCATCGCGCTGTTCTTCGTCCTGCGTGCGCTCGGGGTCCTGACCTCGCCGACGGTCCCGGGGCCGACCGCCGTGCCCGTCGCGACGGCGAGCGCCCCGGTCACGCCGCTCCCCGGCACGGGTGACCCGATCCGGGTGGAGCCGACGCACGAGGACGACCGGGATCGCCGCTTCCTGCTCGAGTTCGTCTGCGGTGAGCTGCATGGCACCGTGGTCACGCGCACCCGATGCGGCGCAGGGACGATCGAGCTCCTCGGCGCCGCGGTGTTCCCGCGCGAGGCCCGGGCCGACTGCTCCATGGACGGCTACACGCGCAAGGGCCGCTACTCGGTGTGCTGGATCGGTCCCCCTGGCGGCACGGAACCACCACCGCACCCGGAGATCCGGCAGCTCCCCGGGGTCCGGTTCGAGGACGTCTTCCGGACGGATCGCGCACGGACCGACGCCGCCTCCGAGGGACCGCGAAGAAGAGTGACAAGAAGGGCACCTTTGGTTTGACGGCGAGGGCCGCGGCCCGGTAGGTTCCGTCACGAGAGACCGCTGGAGCCCTCGGGCCCCGGCGGTCTCTCACTTGCGGGGTCCAGGCTCCCGGCGCCGCTCGCCGATCGAGTACATGAGGAACGGGCCCTCGTCTCCCCACATGGCCTCGCGCTCGACCGAGAACCCCAGCTTCTCCGCCACCCGGCGGGACGCCGTGTTGCGCTCGTCGATCATCGAGACGATGCGGTCGAGCCCGAGCGTGCCGAGGCCGAGGTCGCGCCAGGCTGCGCCGGCTTCGGTCGCGATGCCCCGGCCCCAGAACGACCTGCGGGTGATCCATCCGAGCTCGATCTCCTCGACCCCCTCGACGACCGTGGGGATCAGCCCGCAGTCGCCGACGAGCTCGCCGCTCTCCCGCCAGATCACGGCGCACCGGCCGATCCCGTGCGAGGCGTACCTCGCGAGGTTGCGCTCGATCCACGAGCGGGCACCGTCGCGGTCGAGCGCCTCGCCCCACAGGACCAGGGCCTCGGCGTCGCCGAGCAGCGTCGCGACGGCATCCAGGTCCTCGAGCGTGAACGGGCGCAGCGTGAGGCGCTCGGTCTGCAGCTTCAGGTCCGAACCGGGCATCGCTCCATCGTGAGGCCGGGTGCCAATCGTACGCGGGTTCCTCCTGCCCGAGGACCGGTCAGGGTCCCTCACCGGCGCCCGTCCGCCGCTCGCCGCCGCCCGTGCCGGTAGGGTTCGAGGCGTCCGGTTCGGCACCGTCGAGCGAGAGGTGGTGGCCATGAGCAACGGCAACGCGGGCGCGGCGGCGGGTGGCGGCGCGATCTACGGGCTGGGCATCTTCGGAGCCCTGGTCTGGTACTGGCAGCAGGCCGATACCGTCTGGGAGTACCTGCTCTCGATCTTCCAGGGGCTGTTCTGGCCGGCCTTCATGGTCTACGAGGTGTTCGACGCGCTCGCCTCGTGACGGCGACGGGCCGGGAGCGTTCCCGGCCGGTCGCCCCCAGCGCCTCGGAGACCGCGCGCCGAGGAAGAGTGACAAGAACCGCCGTCTGGTTTGACAGCGGACCCTGCCATCGGTAGCGTGCGCGATGAGAGACCGCTGGAGCCCTCGGGCCCCGGCGGTTTCTCACTTCCAGGGCTCTCGATCGACGTCGCCGTCTCGGAGAGCCCGTCCGCGGTGACCTCATGCTCGAGGTGGGAGACGACGTCTGGAGGCGGAGTCCCGCGACAGGCGCCGTCAGCGCTGCGCGGTCGGGCGTGGCTCGCCCTCGCCCGGGAGCACGATGCCGTTCTCGTACGCCAGCACGACGGCCTGCGCGCGGTCACGGACGCGGAGCTTCATGAACAGGTGGTTCACGTGCGTCTTCACCGTGGCCATGCTGAGGAACAGGCGCCCGGCGATCTCGTCGTTCGTCAGACCATGCGCGATCAGGACGAGGACCTCGCGCTCG
>Ga0073934_10009673_pt1 | contig 12242 bp, 10 predicted proteins | sample LarsenN4metaG_FD_76834 | JGI IMG/M metagenome (GOLD analysis project Ga0073934, IMG submission 76834) | Hot spring sediment bacterial and archeal communities from British Columbia, Canada, to study Microbial Dark Matter (Phase II) - Larsen... ... | reverse complement strand
TGTCACACCCGCATGCGATAATGCGAAGGTCGCATGACATGAACCCGGACCGTCACCGAACTTCAACAACGATCGGGACATCCTCCGCTCGCCGACGGGCTGCCCATACGGCCCTGGAAGTTGCGCGTCGACGCGGTGATGCAAACCTCGCCGTCGGCGAGGAGGCCCATGTGGCCTCCGAAGCACGCACCGCAGGTGGAACTCGTGACCACCGCACCGGCGTCCATCAGCGTCTCGACGTAGCCAGCCTTGATTGCCTGCTTCAGAATGTCCTGGCTGCCGGGCGTGACGATCATGCGAGTGCCCGATGCGATCTGGCGGCCGTCGAGGATCTCAGCGGCGACGGCGAAGTCGCTCAAACGACCATTCGCGCACGATCCGATGAACGCCTGGTCGACCTTGATGCTCTCGCTCGCGACCTCGCGCGCACCCTTGACGTTCCACGCGACCTTGTTGGGCAGGACCACCTGCGGCTCCAACGACGACAGGTCGATGGTGATCGTCTGGTCGTAGTTTGCGTCGTCGTCCGGGTGGGCGGGTTCGAACAGCCACTTCGCCCGGCCTTCGAGGTACGACGCGAGCACGTCGTCGTACGGAAACAGCGAGAACTCGGCCGACAGCTCGGCGGAGATCGTCGCCATCGTGAGCCGGCCGTCGATATCGATGTTGGCGAGACCGTCACCATGCCATTCGAGGTTCCGGCCCGCGAAGTCGCCGTAATGCCCGGGGATGTGGTGGATGATGCCGCGCGGGTACACGTGCTCGGGCAACGCGCCTTCGAGCACCACCTTGGTCGTCTCCCCGACGAGGTACCACGTCTGGCCCTTGCAGAGGATGTACAGCATCTCCGAGGGGCCCATGCCGCGAGCGAGGCAGTTCATCGCGCCCGACGAGCATGTGTGCGAGTCGGCGTTGACGAGGATCTGCCCGGGCAACGCGTAACCCTCGGCGGCGACGAGCACGTGCGAAATGCCGTGCTTGCCGACCGGGAAATAGTTCGTGATCCCGAAGCGCTCGACGAAGTCGCGCATGCGCTTCGCCATGTTGGCCGCCTGGACGGTCGGTGCCGGCACGACGTGGTCGTGGCACAGCACGAGTTTGTCGGGGTTGGCAATGCGGAGGACCTCGGGCCGCGCGTGGTCAAACTGTACGGTGACGTCGACGTCGACCATCACCACGTCGCCGGGGACGACTTCTTTCTGCTCGGAGTGGTTGGCCAGGATCTTCTCGATTGCGTTCATGCCCATCGGCCTACGCCTATCACTTGGGGCTGAAGAGCGGGGCCAGGTCGGACACATCGCCGACTCGGGGCAGGTCGCGCGCCCACTCGTACAGTTGGTCAGCTTGATCGTGGCCGAGCACGCGCTCGGCCATGTCCATGAACTTGGCCTTGAACTCGTCTTCGGTCAACGGGTTTCCCGCGCTGCCCTTCGGATACAGAACCTCGTGGCTGTATTCGCGGCCGTCCTTCGTTCGCACGGTCACGCGCCCCGGCATGCTGTTCTTCGCCTTGGCGTACAGCTCCTCGTCCTGGTGGACGACCGTGCGCGGAATCAGGGCCTGGACGACCGGATCAGCGACCGTTTCGTCGGTGAACTCGTCGACGCCGACCCGGCCCCGCACCGCGGCCACCGCCAGCGCGAACGGCAGGCTGGCCTGGGCGGCCACCACCGTCGAGACCTTCTGTTTCGCGAGGAATGGCTCGACGCGTTGCCAGGCGGCGTCGATCTGTTCGATGTCGGCGTACGTCAGGTTTTCCGTGCGCATGATGTGCAGCAGTGCTTCGACGGGCGCGTGCAGCGTCGTGTTCATCGGATACTTCTTCACCCAGCGGTCGGTGATGATGAACGACGATCCGAGATCGTCGAGCAGTGCCGACGGATCGAGCCGGCCGTCGCAGTACATGCGGGCGAAGCCCTGCACGCCTTCGAGCCCGAGTTCCGTCGCGCGGAAACCGGTCTGCGCCAGCAGCGCCGCCGTGACGCCTCGTTCGCTCGCCATGCCGCCGTTGAGGGAACGCTGCCACGCGCCTTCCTCATGGCCCTGGAACGTGCCGCCGGTGAACGCGGCGGCGAGGCCGATCGCGTAGTTCGTGTACTGCGGCGACAGCCCGAGCAGCCGGGCGGACCCGGCCGCGGCGGCAAAGGTGCCGTAGACCGACGGCACGTAGAAGGGAATCGGCCGGCCGCGCTCGAATGTGGCGCGGAACACCCGTCCCATCACCTCGTAGCCGATCACGATCGCGAGCGCGAACTCTCTTCCGGGACGCTGCCGCGACTCCGCGATGGCCAGCGGTGCAGTGACCGCGAACGGGTACGGACGGCTTCCCGCGCCGTAGTCGGCGTACTCGAAGCCGAGCGCCATCGTGCCGTTCGCGAGCGCGGCGCGCGCGGCCAACGTGCGTTTGCCGGTCGCGATGATCGTCGCTTCCGGCTGTCCGCCGCCGTCGCGCGCGCAGAAGTCGGCGATGCTCTGGCCCCACTCCTTGGTGGCGCCGACGAACAGACACTCGCCGAGAAAGTCGGCGAAGGCGCGACCGGCCTCGTCGACGACGACTGCGGGAAGGTCGTCGTACTGAAGGTTCGCGACCCATTCCGCGAGTTCACGGGTGACCTTGCGCCCACCGGTGACGGTCTCGTCGGACGTGTCCATCTGCTCGGCTCGGCCTCAGGTCTTCGCGAGGTGGGCGTCGAACCAGTCGAGCGTGCGCCGCCACGCGTCCTTGGCCGCCGCCTCGTGATACGAGTCCCGCTCGTCGCAATGGAAGCCGTGTCCGGCTTCGGGATAGCGCACGACTTCGGTTGGCACGGCGGCGTTCTTGGCCGCGTCCCGCAGCGCTTCGACCTGGTCGACGGGGATCGACTGGTCGGCGTCACCAAAGATACCAAGCCACGGCGTCTGGAGCGCGGGCGCGAGTTCGGCGAGTGGCGGCATGCCGAACCGGCCGGCGGTCACGCCGCCTCCGTAGAAAGTGACCGCAGCGCCGAGCGCGTGCCGGGCGGCGGCGAACACGACGACGCTCCCGCCCATGCAGAACCCGACGATCCCGATCCGCGCCGCGGAGAACCCTGCGCCTTCGAGGTGCGTGATGGTCGCGCCGACATCGGACTCGAGACCCTCGGCGCCCAGCTGCCCGAGATGCGGCATCACCGACTGCATGTCGTCGTAGGCGATCACCGGGTCGCCACTGCGATGGAAGAGGTGCGGCGCGACCGCGTGATAACCGGCGGCGGACAACCGGCGGCACACGTCTTCGATGTGGTCGGTGACACCGAACGCCTCCTGGATGACGATTACGGCCCCCCGCGCCGAGCCGTCGGGCGCGGACTCGTACAGGGGCATCGCGCTCCCGGCACTCTTGACGGTCACGGTCTCGGGCATCCGGCGTTCCTTCCACATAAGTGACACTCTACTGTCACAATATTGGCCGCATTTTCGGGCTGTCAAGGTGAGCGGCCGTGGCCCGGTATCGTTCGACCGTCCATGGCCGAGAAGCTCACATCGACGGCGAAGCCTTCGCGCCGGCAAGAGCACAAGATGCGAACGAAACGCGCGCTGCAACAAGCCGCGCTCGATCTGTTCGCGAAAGATGGCTACGACACGACGACGACCGACGAGATCGCCGAACGCGCGGGCGTGTCTGCGCGGACGTTCTTCCGCTACTTCCCCACCAAGGACTCGGTGCTTTTCGTCGGCGAGTACGGCTGGTTCCAGTCGTTGACGGAGGACTTCCTCGCGCAGCCCGACTCGATGTCGGAACTCGAAGCCCTGGTCGAAACGTTGGTCGCTAAGCCACCAACCGGCCGTCGGTCGCTCCTCCTCTATGCGAAAGCCGTCGCGTCGTCACCGACGTTGCGGGGCGTCGTGCAAGACCACCAGGCGGAAGACGTCGAGACGCTGGCCGAGGCCATCGCCACGCGGCGCGGGCTCCGCAAGGCCGACGAAGGCTGCCGCCTCCTCGCGGCCATTGCGCTCAACACGTACCGTCGCGCGCTCAACCGTTGGCTCGCCGGTCCGGCCGGCGCCGACGCGCGCGATGTCATCACGGAGGAATTCGAGTTGCTCCAGGACGAGTTCGCACCCACACGGACGAAGCTGCGCCGTTCGCGCTGACTCGTCAGGTGCACGCGCCGTCGAGCTTGAGTTGCATGATCTCGACGTCAGTCTTGCCGAGGTCGCGCAGGATGTCGTCGGTGTGCTCGGCAAAGAGAGGCCCACGCGTCAGCTCGGGCGGTGTCTCGTCGAACTGCACGGGGTTGGCCACGAGTCTGCGCGGGTTGCCCTCGGCGTCGACCACGGGGAGCAGGCACCCGTTGGCCTCCAACTGGGGATCGGCCACGATCTCGACCGGGTTCTGGGCCGGCGACCACGGTGCGTCCAACGTCTGCAGGTGTTCGACCCAGTAGCTGAACGGTTTCTCGGCGATCGCACTCGCGACGTACCGGCCGACCTCGGCGGCGTTGGCCATGAGCCCTTCGGCGGTTTGGAAGCGCTCGTCGTCGAGCAGGTGTTCGAGGCGCAGGTGCTTGCAGAGGTCGGGGAAGTAGCGGCCGGGCTGCACCATCATCAACGTGATGAAGCGACCGTCGCTCGTCCGGAAGCTGCCGATGGTCGGGTTCACGGCGATGTGCGGCGGCGCGGTGATCGGCTGCGGGGGCGGCGCCTCGTTCGTCAGCAACGCGGTACCGAGCCACAACCCCATCGCCCACGCACCCACGCTCATCAGCGACACGTCGACAACCGACGGCTCACCGGTGCGGTCGCGCGAGAACAGCGCGGCCGCGACACCACCCGCCATCATCGCCCCGCCGATGGAGTCGCCGTACGCACCCGCGGGCTGCCCGATGAGCCGCGGGCTGTCGGGCGGCGTCGTGCCCCACGCACAACCCATGCGCGACCAGAACGTCGAACCGTCGTAGCCGGGCCGCTCGGCCTCCGGCCCCCGTTGACCGTGACCGCTGCCCCGCACGTAGATGATCTGCGGGTTGGCGCGGCGGATGTCGTCGACCTCGATACGCAGTTTCCGGCGGGCGCTCGGAAGGAAGTTCGTCAGGAACACGTCGGCATCGCGCACCAGTTCCATCAGCACGTCGTAGCCACTCGGCACGTCGAGCGCGAGCCCGATGCTGCGCTTGCCCCGGTTCGGATGTTCCATCAACGGCTGGAATGATCCGGCCGCGGCACCACCCGCGCCGATCGAGAGTCCTCGCTGCGCGTCACCATGGACCGCGTGCTCCACCTTGACCACGTCCGCACCCCAGTCCGCGAGCACCGCGCCCGCGGACGGTGTGAAGGTGAACTGCGCGACCTCCACGACCTTCACGCCCTTCATCGGTTGCCAGGTCACGGCGTGCTCCTCTCCAATGCGGCGCGGGCGAGCTCGGCGACCCGCGACCGGTCGACCTTCTCCCGCGCGGTGAGCGGGACGACATCGAGGGGGAAGAACGCGCGCGGCACCTTGTAGGGCGCGAGGCTCTCCCGCATCTCCTCGATCAGCGCATCGTCGGCGGGCTCGCCCGCCCACACGATGCCGGCGACCGGGAGCTCACCCAGTCGCTCGTCGGGGATCGACACCACGACCGCGTCGCGAACCAGCGGCGACCGGCGGGCGACGTCCTCAACCTCGGCGGGATACACGTTGAAACCGCCGACGATGATCTTCTCCTGCACCCGACCGGTGATGTACAGGATGCCGTCGTCGAGGCGGCCGACGTCGCCGGTCGCGAACCAGCCGTCGACGTCGATGGGCACCGGAGCACCGCCGATGAACTCCTTCGAGATCTCGTCGGTCCGCACGAGGATTTCGCCCTCACCGGCGGGACGGTCGTCGTCGAGGTGCCGGATCTTCACCTCGACGCCCGTTCCCAGCCGCCCGACCGAGCCGGGGCCGCGCCGGCCGGCGACGACGTCGTCGTACCGCTCCTGCGCGACCGCGCCCACTTCGGTCATCCCGTACGCCTGCATGACCGGTACGCCGTAACGCGTTTCGAAGGCCTCGCGCGTCGCGATCGGCAGCGGCGCGGTTCCGGAGGTCACGTACTTCACGCCGCTCAGGTCGAGCGACAAGTCGGTGCCGGCGAGCATGTGGATCATCGTCGGGGTGAGCTGGAGTGTGTCCATCTCGAAGCGCGTAAGCAGTGCCTTCACCGCGGCGAGGGTGAACCTCGGCACGATCACCGTGGCCCGACCGATCCACATGCGGAAGGCGAGCCGGCTGTAACCCGCCATGTGGCCGAAGGGGTTGAATACGACGCCCGGTGGAAGGTGCGCGGGCGCGGGGTCGGGCCGGTAGTCGCTGATGCGGGCATAGCCGCCGGCAACGCTGCGCGCCGCGGCAATGATGTCGGCGTGGGTGTGCGTGATCCCTTTCGGGCGGCCGGTCGTGCCCGATGTGAAGATCGCCACGGCCAGATCGTCGGGCTCGGGCACGCGGAAGTCGTCGAACTCGTGCGGATCGGAATCCGCGAGCTGCCCGTCGTCGTCGACGCGCAATACGGTGAGATTCCCGGTCAGTGCGGGCGCGCCCGCGACCGCGACCACGCGCGTCGCCGCGGCCAGGTCGAACAGGTTGGCCGCCTCGGCGGGCGGGAGCAGCGTGCCGGCGGCCGCCACCGCCGCGCCGTTCATCCAGACCGCGAGCGATGCGACGACCCAACTGGGCGAGTTCGAGAGGTAGCAGCCCACCTGATCCCCTCGCGCCACACCGACATCGCGGAGCGCGCGTGCCAATACCGTCGCCCGCCCGAGCACGTCGCCGTAGGTGAGGGTGCGGACGACGTGCGGCTCTTCTTCGCCGATGGTGAGCAGAAAGGGCGTCGTGGCGTCGCGCCGCGTTCGGCGCAACGCGATGTCGGCGAGGCTCGTTGGTTCGGTGGCGTCGGTCATCAGGTCTGAGTCGTCAAGAGCGCCGCACCTCGGACCACGGCACCGACCGGTCGACTTCGGGTTCGCGCGGCAAGCCGAGCACACGCTCACCGAGAATGTTGCGCTGCACCTCCGACGTGCCGCCCGCAATCGTCTTCGATCGCACCCGCAGGAACGCCCACACGGTGCTCTTCAGCCAGCGGTCGTCTTCCGGCCAGGCCTGCGCGGCCGGACCCTCGAGGTCGAGCGCGAGGTTCTGGAGCCGTTGCGTGTGCTCGCTGAAGAAGAGCTTCGTGACCGACGCTTCGGGCCCCGCTGGTTGCCCGGCGCGGCGCCTCGCGGCGGCGCGTTGATTCGTCATCGACACGAGCCGGTCCTCGATATACGCCTGGGCGAGACGCTGGCGGAGCGACGCGTCGATGACGGGCGCATGGCGCTGGATGAGCGCCTGCACGGAGCGACCGGCGACGGTGCCCGGGAGCGACGCGCCGCTTCCCGCTATCGACTGCCGTTCGCTCATCAGCACGGAAACGGCGACGCGCCAGCCGTCGTCAACCGGCCCGAGGCGCATCGAGTCGTCGATGCGCGCGTCGTCGATGAAGACCTCGCAGAACTCCGCGTCGCCGGTGATCTGGCGCAGCGGTCGCACGGTGACGCCCGGCAGGTCCATCGGCAGCAGGAACGCGGTGATGCCGTGGTGCTTCGGCACGTCGGGTTCGGTGCGGGCGAGCAGGATGCCGAACGACGCGATGTCACCGAGGCTGGTCCACACCTTCTGGCCCCTGATTACCCAGGTGTCGCCGTCGCGCACCGCCCGCGTCGCGAGGCCGGCGAGGTCCGAACCCGCGCCGGGCTCGGAGAACAGCTGGCACCAGATCTCCTCGTACGCGGCGATGGGGCGCAGGTACCGCTGCTTCTGCTCGTCGGTCCCCCACCGGAGGATGGCCGGACCCACCAGGTCGACACCGACCGGGTTGTTGAACCGCGGCACCTTGTAACGCGCGAGCGCGCGTGCGATCGCGGCGCCGGCTTTCGGGGAGACACCGAGGCCGCCGTGTTCCGTCGCCCACGTCGGCGTCACGTATCCGCCGGCCGCGATGCGCGCCCAGAGTTCGTCGGGGTCGACCGTGCGCCGGGCCGCGGCGAGCGCGTCGACATCGTTGCGGTCGATCGCCGCGACCCAGTCCGCCGGGAGTTGGGCGCGGAAGAAGCGATCGGCTTCGGCCACGAGTTCGTCGAGTGTTTGGACTGTCGGTCCCCGACGGGGGGGACGTTCTGCCCAATCACTCATGTCCACCTCGGTTCTCGCTTCTCGGCGAACGCTTTCGGTCCCTCGATGCTGTCGGGATGCTTCCAGTGCGCGAGCAAGAGCTCCCATCCGTGCTGCATGGCCTCGCCCAACGGCCGCTCGAGCGCGCCGCGGATCGCGCGCTTCGACGCCTCGACCGCGGCCGGCGAACCCGTCGCCGCGTACTCGGCCAGGGTCACGGCGCGCTCCAACAGCTTCTCGGGCTCGACGATTTCATCGACGAGCGAGATGCGCAGCGCGTCCTGTGCATCGATTCGTCCGGGACGGCCGAGCACCGCGAGGCGGAGCGCGTTGCCGAGCCCGATGCGCGGCAGCAACGTGATCGGTTCGATGGCCGAGACCTGGCCGACACTGACGTGCCCGTCGAGGAAGGTCGCCGTCGACGCCGCGACCACCACGTCGGCGTCGGCGAGAAAGTGGAAGCCGGCGCCCGTACACACCCCGTTCACGGCGACAATGGTTGGCAGCCAGACGTCGCAGTTCAGAGGAGTCACGCGCATCTGCTCGTGAACGTCGTCGCTCACCTTCCGCTGGGCCCCCCCGCGTTCGGCCGCGGCTTTGAGGTCCATGCCAGTGCAGAACGCTCGGTCGCCGGCACCCGTGATGACGATCGCGCGCACCGACTGATCGTCATGGAGCGATGTCCACGTCGCGAGCAAGCCTTCGTGAACCTCGGGGCTCAACGAATTCATGCGCTCCTGCCGGTCGATCGTCACGACCAGGACCGGCCCGCGCCGCTCGACCTTCAGTTCGTCACCCATGCGGTTTGTCACCCACGTCGAAAACGGCAGTCCACTGTCACAACGTAACTCATCGCGGCCGTTCCGGCCACGGCACCGGCCGGGGCGTGAGCGTGGGACCTAGCTCCTCGGGCAACCGTTCGGCGAGCGTCGCGACGTCCCACGGGCCGTCGTTCTTCATGACCTTGTCCCACGTGAGCCCGGCGAGGTGTGCGACCTCGTAGCCCTGCGCACGGAACACCTGCCCGTTGATGCCCTTCGCGGCATCGCTGAGGAGATACACGACGACGGGCGCGACATTGCCGGGATCGCGGTACGTGCCGGCGGCCAAATCGCTGCGGATCGTTTCACCGACCTGGTCGCTCAGCATCCCCGCGTCGCCGTAGATGCTGTCGGACATGCGCGTCGCCGCGCTCGGTACGACACAGTTCGTGGTGATGCCGAACCGCTCCAACGCGTACGCGGTACTCCATGTGAGGCCGAGGATGCCGGATTTGGCGGTCGCGTAGCTCGGCAGGTTGGGCGGCCCAATCATGGCGCCGCTGCCTATGAAGACCAGGCTTCCGAATCGCTGTTCCATCATCACGCGGGCCGCGGCCTGCGCGCAGCTGAAGTGGCCCTTCAGGTGCACCGCGATGACGTCGTCCCAATCCCGTTCCTCGAGTTCCCACAAATACTTCACCACCGTGATGCCGGCGAAGCACGCGACGCCGTCGAGCCGCCCGAAGTGTTCGACCGCGGCGCCCACGATGCGCCGCCCGCCTTCCATCGTGGCGACGTCTTGGGCCACCGCGATCGCCGCACCTCCCGCGGCGGTGATCTCGGTGACGACCGCATCGGCGGCCTCGTTCGACGCGCCGGCACGCCGGTCGACGGCACCGCCGTAGTCGGCGACGACGACGTTCGCGCCTTCCGCGGCGGCCGCGATCGCGGTGGCGCGTCCGAGGCCGCGACCGCCCCCGGTGATCGCGACCGTCTTCCCGTCCAGCGTGCCCATCTCAGTCCTCCCTCATGACGCGAGTAGTGGTGGCGTCCCGAGCGGGAGCGGCGCTTCTCCGAACGGCCGCCACGGGACGCCCACCAGTTGCCGACGCCCCCACTCCGGATGCTCGACAGGAACGAAGAACCCGCGCGAGTCGAGCTGCGGGCTCGCGATGAGGCCGGCCGCGTCGAGGACGGGTTCCGCGACCACGCCCGCGGCGCGCAGCTCGGTCGCGAGGTCCGCGGCGCGCTGGGCCTGGGTGACCCGTGCGATCCCGGCATCGGACAGGTCCTCGGACGCGAGCACCTTCGCCAGACCGCGGCGCTGTGCGTCGCCCTCGACCGACAATGCGATCCAACCGTCTGACGTCGGATATACGCCGCACGGTGCGAACGGCGACAAGTCGTTGGCCCGATCGACCGACTCGTCGGAGCCGGGATCGACACTGGCGGCAGCAATGCAGTCGTTGAAGTGCGCGACGACCAGATCGGCCATCGCGAAGTCGACGCCGGCGCCTGTGTTTCCGGCCGGCCCGACCGCCCACGCGGCGATGATCGTGGCCAGCGAGTACGCGGCGATGAGATCCGCCCACGCGATGTCGATCTCGGCGCTCTCGCCGGCGTGGTTGCGCGTGAGGTATCCGAGACCGCAGGCCGCTTGCAGGTTGTAGGCGTAGGCGCGGTAACGCGAATGAGGACCGTCCTGCCCGAAGCCCGAGGACGTGACGGCCAGCACATCGGGATGCTTCGCAGGCGCGGTCGATGCCCCGAGTTGCAACGCGCCCGCCCGCTTGGGTCCAAGGTTCTCGATCACCACGTCGGTCGAGTCGAGGAGAGCTTCGAGTTGCGCGCGGTCGGCGTCGACGTCGAAGGCCGCGCTGCGCTTCGAGTGGTTCATCAGCGCAAAGTAGGCCGATCGTTCCATCCCCGGCTGCCCGTCGATGTAGGGACCGCGCCGACGGTACATGTCGAGGCGGGGGAGGTCTTCGAGCTTCGTCACCTCCGCACCCAACGCGCCGAGGATCGAACCGGCCAGCGGCACGGCAAGCACGCGGCTCGCCTCCAGGATGCGCAATCCCCGCAACGCGCGGCGGCGCGCCAACGGGCTGCGGTCGACGACGCGGAAGGGCAGCCCGACGATCTGCGCTTCCCGTCCGTCGCCGACGGGAAGCGGTTCGAACGCCTGTCGGTGGGCGAGCTGGGGCGAGTCGAGAATCTCGTCGGGCGAGTACACCGCGGTTGCGGGCACGCCGTGTGCTTGGAGGACCGCTTCCGCGTCCCGTTTGGTGCGAGTGCGCGCCCACGCGGCGACGTGGACATCGACCTCGTCGGCCGCGTCGATGCGCGACTCGACCGTGGCGAACCGACCGGCCCAGTCCGGCGAACCCATCGCGGCCACGACGCCCTGCCACTGGTGATCCTCCATCGCGGAAATCCGCACCAAGCCGTCGGTGCACTCGTAGAAGCTGGCCGGAGCGCCATAGCGCTTCGCACCCCCGATGCTTCCGGTGTTCAGGAGCAGGCCGCCGACCTCGAGCACCGGACCCATCGCCACCGTGGCCTCGACCGCCGACAGGTCGAGGTGGGCCGGGCTACCGCTCGCGGCGAGATCGATCGCGTGACACGCAGCCAGCGCGGCCGCCTGCCCCGCGTTCAACAGCGACTGCTGGCCGCCGAGCTTGAGCGGCTGCCCCGTCCGCTCGTCGCGTACGGCTGAGAGCATGCCGCCGGCCGCCGCCACCGTGAGTTCGGTCGCGAGATCTCCGGCGCGCTCGCCGCTCAACCCGAACGCGCTGATCGTCACCCACGCATGCGTGTTGTGCTGCTCGACGTACTCGACGTACGCGTCGAGGTCAGCCAACGACGCGAGCGCGCCGCGGACACCGAGCACGCGGTCGAACACCACGACGTCGAATCCTGTGGGGTCGAACGCAGGCGGATCGAACTCCGTTACGAGGCGCTTGCCCCGGTCGAGCACGACCGATAACAGGCTGATCTCTGCGCCGTCGCGAACGACCCGAGGGCGCGCCCACCGGTGCGGACTCGACGCGTCGATCACCGCGGTGACGTCGGCGCCGAGCGACCACAGAATGCTGCTCGCGGCCGCGCCTGCGACACCGTCGCCGAACTCGAGGACCCGTACGCCGGAAAGGAAGCCAGCGCGGTTCCCGCTCACGGAGCGGATGCTTCCGGGATCTGGTCGGGGTCGTAGTCGGGGATCACGGCCGCGCCCCCACCCGCGGACGGCAGGATCACGACGACGCGCGCGTCGCAGGTCCTCTCGCCCCGCTGGTTCACGCCCCACGCGTCCACCATGACGGTGTTGGCCGCGGGGTCGACCTCGCGCA
>Ga0073934_10009672_pt1 | contig 12242 bp, 6 predicted proteins | sample LarsenN4metaG_FD_76834 | JGI IMG/M metagenome (GOLD analysis project Ga0073934, IMG submission 76834) | Hot spring sediment bacterial and archeal communities from British Columbia, Canada, to study Microbial Dark Matter (Phase II) - Larsen... ... | reverse complement strand
GGAGGCGGCCGACCGCGCCGGCCGGGACGACGCCGCCCTCGCCGCCTGGCAGGCGCGACTGGCCCTCGGCGAAAACGACCAGGCCGAGGCCCATTACCGCCTCGCCAAGTTGATGCACCGTCGAAACGACCCGCGGGCCAAGCGCGAACTGCTCAAGGCGCTGGAGATCGCCCCCAGGTTCAAGGCCGCACAGCAGTTGCTCCTGGAACTAGTGGATGCCGAACCAAAGGCCGACAAGCCGGAGAAACCTGCCGCCACGTCGGCAACCCCCTGACAATGTGTGGAAGTCATTGGTTTTGTGTGCCACGGCCGTGTCGGCCGTGCGAAGATTCACGCGATTTGGAGCGCTCGCACGGCTGACACAGCCGTGGCACACGATTCGTCAACGGTCTGTTAATCGATCGACAGGACGTCCGTCATGCGACACTCCCGAATCGGATTGCTGCTCGTCGCCCTGGCGTGCCTGGCGCTGACGGACGTGCACGCCCAGCGCGGTCGGTTCCGGGGGGACGTCTCGCTCGGGGACCGCAACGGCGTCCCCACCTGGGACAACGACCCGCACTTCGCCAACGACGTGTTCACGTTCGTCCGCATCCGCTACGGCTCGTACGGCCGCTGGGGCCGCTGGGCCACTGACTACCCCGACGCCGACCTGAACTTCTCGTACCGATTGCAGCAGCTCACGTCGCTGAAGGTCGACCCCAATGGCCGGATCATGGAACTCACCGATCCGGAGCTGTTCCGCTACCCGTTCATCTACATCATCGAACCGGGCGACCTGTCCTTCACGGAAGAGGAAGTCCGCGCCCTGCGGCGGTATCTGCTCAACGGTGGCTTCCTGATGGTGGACGACTTCTGGGGAGAACGGGAGTGGCAGAACTTCTACGATGAGATCAAGCGGGTCTTCCCCGACCGCGAGCCGCTCGAACTGCCGCTGGACCACCCCGTGTTTCACTGTGTGTACGACCTGAAGGAACGGCCGCAGATTCCCAGCATCGGCGCCGCCCAGAGCGGCCGGGCCTACGGCGTCACCTGGGAGCGACCCGACGCCAGTGAAGTCCACTACAAGGGATTCTTCGATGACAAGGGCCGGATGATGGCCATCATCTGCCACAACACCGACCTCGGCGACGGCTGGGAGCGCGAAGGGGAAGATCCGTGGTACTTCAAGGAATTCTCCGAGAAAAAGGCGTATCCGCTGGGGATCAACATTCTGTTCTACGCGATGACGCATTGAAGAGGCGTCAGGCTTCAGGTGTCAGGCATCAGGAAAGACAGACAGCAACGCTGGCGGTTTCGCGATTCTTCCAAAGGTTCCTTCATTCCATGACCACCCACGAATCCTCCTTCCTCGACCGCGAGCGCGACGTGCTGGAACTGGTCCGCGCGTCGCGGCAGCGGATTAAGGACGAGCTCGCCAAGCGGATCGTCGGGCAGGAGCACGCCGTCGAGCAGCTTCTGATCGCCCTGTACGCCGGCGGGCACTGCCTGATCACCGGCGCGCCCGGGCTGGCCAAGACGCTGCTGGTGAAATCCATCGCCCAACTGTTCCGGCTGCAGTTCCAGCGGATCCAGTTCACGCCCGACCTGATGCCCGCGGACATCACCGGCACCGAGATTCTGCAGGAGGACGAAACCGGCCGCCGGAAGATGACGTTCCTCAAGGGGCCGATCTTCACGCAGGTGCTGCTCGCCGACGAGATCAACCGCACGCCGCCGAAAACGCAGGCCGCACTGCTGGAAGCGATGCAGGAACTGCAGGTGACCGCCGCCGGCGTGCGGTATCAACTCGACGCCCCGTTCTTCGTCCTGGCGACGCAGAACCCGATCGAGATGGAGGGTACGTATCCACTCCCGGAAGCGCAGCTCGACCGGTTCATGTTCAACGTCGTCGTCGATTACCTCCCCGAATCCGACGAAGTGACTGTGGTGCAGCGGACGACGGCGGGCGTCGGCGAAGAGATCGACCCGGTGCTCGCCGGCGAAGACGTGCTCGCCATCCACGACCTCGTCCGCAGCGTCCCCGTCGCCGAAGACCTGGTGCGGTACGCGGTCCGGCTCGCCGCGGCGTCGCGGCCCCGGCAGGTCGGCACGCCGGAGTTCATCAACGACTACGTCTCGTGGGGGGCCGGGCTGCGGGCCGGGCAGTTCCTGATCCTTGGCGCGAAGGCCCGCGCGCTGCTCGCCGGGCGGTCGCACGTCACCGCCGACGACATCCGGAAGCTCGCCGCCCCGGTGCTCAGGCATCGCATCCTGACCAACTACAAGGCCGAGGCCGCGGGGGTCTCCGTCGAGCAGATCATCAGCCGGCTGCTGGAAACCGTGAAGGGGCCGGTGGAATGACTCTTGCGACGGACACGACCGCCCCCGGCTTCGTCGATCCGCACGTGCTGTTGCAGATCGAGTCGCTGGAGCTCCGCGCGCGGCACGTGGTCGACGGCTTCTGGTCCGGTCTCAACCGCAGCCCGTACCACGGGTTCTCGGTCGAATTCACCGAATACCGCCAGTACACCCCCGGCGACGATCCGCGGTATCTCGACTGGAAGCTGTATGCCCGCAGCGACCGCTATTACGTCAAACGGTTCGAGGATGAAACCAACCTGCGGTGCCTGCTCCTGCTGGACGCCAGCCGGTCGATGGAGTACGGCTCGTCCGCGGTCACCAAGTTCGATTACGCCCGCACGCTGGCGGCGACGTTCGGCTACTTTCTGACCACGCAGCGCGACGCCGTCGGCCTGGCGCAGTTCTCGCGCGACATCGACCACTACATCCCCGCGCGGTATCGGGCCGGTCACTGGCGGCGACTGCTCGTCGCGCTGGAGTCCCCGTGCACCGGGACGACGACCGAACTTTCCCCGCCGCTGGAGCAGGTTGCCGAGCGGCTCACGAAGCGCGGGATGCTGGTGCTCATTTCTGATCTGCTGGCGCCGCTGGAGCACGTGGAACTGAGCCTGGGGTGCCTGACGGCCCGCGGGCAGGAGGTGCTGGTGTTCCAGACGCTGGACCCGACGGAGCTGACGTTCGACTTCGACCGGCCGGAACTGTTTGAGGATCTGGAATCGGGCCGGAAACTGTACGTCGATCCGGCGGTGCTGCGGACGGAGTATCGCCGGCGGCTGAACGAGCATCTGGCGGCCATCGAGCAATTGTGCGCGCGGCTGGGGGTCACGTATCGGCGGCTGACCACCGACCAGCCGCTGGGTGACGCCCTGGGGGATTTCCTGCGGTCGCGGTTGCGGTCGCGCGATCGGCGGACGACGGCCGGCGGGAGGCGGCGCGCATGACGTGGCTCGCCCCGCTGTATCTGGCCGGCGCGCTGGCCATCGCCGCGCCGATTCTGTTCCACCTGTGGCGACGGACGCCGCAGGGGCGGCGGACGTTTTCGACGCTGATGTTCCTCACGCCGTCGCCGCCGCGGATGACTCGGCTGAGCAAGGTCGAGCACTGGTCGCTGCTGAGCCTGCGGGGGCTGGCGGTGCTGCTGCTCGCGCTGGCGTTTTCGCGGCCGGTGTGGCGGATTCCAGCGACGGTGCCGATCGCCCCCGAGGAATCGGAACTGGTCGCGATCCTCGTCGACACCAGCGCCAGTCAGCAGCGCGACGGCTTGTGGAAACAGCAGACCGACACGATCACCAAACGGCTCGACGAACTTTCAGCCGCCGCCATTCCCGCGCTGTTCGCCTTCGACGACCGCTGGTCGACGGAAGTCTCGTTCGCCGAGGCGGAGAAGCTCGACCCGGCGGTGCGGAAGCAGGTCATCAAGGACCGGCTGGCGGCGCTCAAGCCGTCGTTCCGCGGCACCAACCTGGGACAGGCCCTGGTCCGCACGGCCCAGTCGGTGCAGGATGCGCAAACCGGCCGCGCGTTGCCCCGCCCGCAACGGATCTGGCTGGCCAGCGATCTGCAGGCCGGCAGCGATCTGCGGGAACTGTTGGCCTACGACTGGCCCGACGACCTGCCGGTGGAATGGTTGCCGGCGACGGCAAAGTCCGCCGAGAACGCCGGGCTGCAACTGGTGGCCGCCACGCTCAACGCCAGCGACGACAAGCTGCGCGTGCGGGTGACCAACGCCGCGCTGGCCACGCGGCAGCGGTTCGTGCTGAACTGGACGAATGGAACGACGCAGGAAAAATGTCTCGACGTCGTCGTGCCGCCGGGACAGAGCCGCGTGATCGCGCTGCCTTCGCCGCCGTCCCCGGAGTTGGGCCAGAGCGTCGTCCTCGCGGGGGACGAGCATCCGTTCGACAACCAGTTGTGGCTTCCCTCGCGGCAGCCGCAGCCGTGCTCGGTGCTGTTCGTCGGCCGTGATGAGCCCAATGACACGAACGGCCTGCGGTACTATCTCGATCGGGCGCTGGCGTCCAATCCACGGTATGTCGCCAGCATCGTCACGGCGAACGAGGCGCTGCTGCCGTCCAACCGTCCGGCACTGGTCGTGGCGGCGGAAGCCGATCCGGCGGGGATCGATCTGCTGCAGAAGCTCGTGAAGTCCGGCGTGGCGGCCGTGCTGGTTCCGAAGACCGCCGAGGACGCCGACGCGTTGCTCGCCGCCTGCGGGTACGATGCCGTCCAGACGCGCGAGGCGGTCGTTCGCGACTACGCGCTGTGGAGCGAGATCGACTTCGAGTCGCCGTGGTTCGCCCCCTTCGCGGAGGCGCAGTTCGCCGATTTCTCCGGCATTCACTTCTGGAAGTACCGCCAGATCCTGGGGGACCTGCCGCCGTCCAGCGAAGTGCTGGTGCGGTTCGACACGAACAGCCCCGCGATCGTGCAGTTCTCCGGTCGGCCGGCGAAGGTGTGGTTCTTCGCTGCGGGCTGGCATCCCCACGACAGCCAGCTCGCCCGGTCCAGCAAGTTCGTGCCGCTGATGTGGCGGATTCTGGAAGCAACGCTGGGAGGGGCGGAAGCCCCGTCGGCGGCGGTGGTCGGAGAGTCGCTCCCACGACCGGCACCCGGCAGCGACGACGCCCCGGCACAGTTGACCGGACCCGACGGAATGTCGGTCTCCTGGCCCGCCGGGGAATCCGCGATCGTGGCTGAGCAACCGGGGCGGTACACGGTCGTCGCCGGGGCCGCGCAACACCTGGTGGCGGTGAACCTCCCGCCGGACGAGAGCCGCACCGACCCGTTGCCGCCGGAACAACTGGAGGCGGCGGGGGTCAAACTGTCGACGCAGGCGTTGCGGCCGGCGTTGCCGGCGTCGGTCGAACAGTTGCGGCAGCAGCAGGTGGCGGAACTGGAGGAGCGGCAGCAACTGTGGCGATGGGTCTTGTTGGGGGCGTTCGGGCTGATCGTCCTGGAAACTGCTCTCGCGGGCTGGTGGCAGAACCGGAACAATGGTGAAGTGGTCGGGTGAACGTCGCCGGTGACGTACGTCACGCCGTGGCAGGGAGCGCAAAATGTTGGAGCAACGACTGCTGCTGGCCAAGCTGGACTCGGTCGCCCGCCGGGCGTTCTGGTCGCGCTGCCTGACCGGGCTGGCGCTCACCTGGGGCAGTGTCTGGCTGCTGGCGATGTTCGCCTTGCTGGTGCAACCGGCGGCCGCGGGGCTGATCGTGGCGACCGCATTGCTCGCGGCGGGGCTGGTGGGCGTGGCCGTTGTGCTGCGGGCGAGGTCGCGGCGGCTGTCCTCCACGGAAATCGCCCGGCGGATCGAATCGCTGTATCCGGAGCTCGATGCGCGCCTGCTGACCGCCGTCGAACAGGCTCCCAGCGTCGCCACCGGCCGGCTGGGTTTGCTGCAGCAGCACGTCGTCGTGGAAGCGCTGGCCCATGCCGACACGCAACCGTGGGATGCCACCGTCCCCGCGTGGAAACTGAGCGGGCCGGGTCTGCTGGCGGCGATCAACCTGTGTCTGCTGCTGGGCCTCGTCGCGTGGTGGCCGACGGCGAACGCCAAGTCGTCCACGTCGCCGCTGGGACTGGCCGGCCTCGCGCCGGAGGACGCCCCGCCGGTCACGATCGAGCCGGGGGACGTCGAAGTCGAGCGGGGGAGCAGCCTGCTGATCCTGGCCCGGTTCCGCGAGGAACTGCCGGGCCGCGTGACGCTGGTCACAACCGGAGCGGGTCAGAAACCGGAAGAACAGCCGTTCGAGAAGAGTCTCGACGATCCGGTCTTCGGCGCCCGGTTGCCCCGGGTGATGTCCGACCTCGAATACGTCGTGCAGTATGATTCGCACGCGTCGCGCCCCTACCGCGTGACCGTTTTCGATCTGCCGGCGCTCGTCCGCAGCGATCTGGTCGTCCAGCAGCCCTCCTACACCGGCAAGCCGGAGGAACGGCTGGAGAGCGCCTACGACGTGACCGTGGTCGAAGGCTCGCAGGTGACCATCGACTGCCGGGTCAACAAGCCGCTGGCCTCCGCGGCGCTGGTCCGTCGCAACGGCGAACAGGTGCCGCTCACGCGCGATCCTCAAGATGACAAGCGGTGGACGGTGGTGCTGTCGCCGCAGCAGTCGGAACGGTTCACGCTGGCCCTGATCGACGACCGGGACCGGAAGAACCGCGATCCCGACCAGTTCCGCATTGACGTCGTTCGCAACCAGCCGCCGACGCTGCAACTGGCCTTCCCCGGCCGCGACATCCGGGTTTCGCCGCTGGAAGAACTGCTGCTCGAAGGCCGCGTGTCGGATGACTTCGGCCTCGATGAGTTTGGCGTGGTGCTCAGCGTGGCCGGCCGCGAGCCGGTCACAGTCCCGCTGGGGAAGGACGTCCAGTCCAACAAGCCGCAGACGGCGAGCTTCCTGCAGGCGCTCGAAGACTGGAACCTGCAGCCGGACGACCTGATCTCGTTCCATCTGTACGCTGTCGACCGCGGGCCGGACGGCCAGCCGCGCCGCACCAGCGGCGACCTGTACTTCGCCGAGGTCCGGCCGTTCGAGGAAACCTTCCGACAGATGGAGTCCCCCGGCGGCAGTGCGGCGTCCGCCAGCAGTTCGCAACAGCAGCAGGGGAACCAGTTCGAGAACCTGATCCAGACGCAGAAACAAATCGTCTCGGCGACGTGGAACCTGCTCCGCCAGCAGACCGGCGACTGGACCGACCAGGCGACCGACCAGGTCGGCGTGATCTTCGACTCGCAACACGCCAACCAGACGAAGCTGCTCGAACGGCTGACGCAGATGGAGGGGGCGGCCCAGCAGCGGCTGGCCGGTCAGGCGGCGGAACGGATGGCGGCCGCAGAGACCGACCTCGACAAGTCCCGCACGGACCAGACGGCGGTCCCTTTGAGCACGGCGCTGGCGTCCGAGCAGGCGGCGTATCAGACGCTGCTCAAACTCCGCGCCCGCGACCACCGCGTGATGCAGGGGCAGCCCAGCGGCGGCGGCTCCGGCGGCGGGGCCAGCCCCAGCCAGCAGCAGCTCAACGAACTCGAACTGACGAACCGCGAGAACCGTTACCAGAACCGCAGCCAGGCCGGCGAATCCCCCAGCCAGGCGCAGCAGGAAGAGCTGCAGGTGCTGGACCGGCTCAAGGAACTGGCCCGCCGGCAATCGGACCTGAACCAGAAACTCCGCGAACTCGAAGCCGCCCTGCGGCTCGCCGAGAATCAGGAGCAGCGGGACGAGATCGAACGGCAACTGAAGCGGCTCCGCGAAGACCAGCAGCAACTGCTGCAGGACTCCGACGAGCTCCGCAATCGGCTCGCCCAATCGGCCCAGCAGGAACGGTTCTCCGAAGCCCGCGAACAACTGGAAAACACCCGTTCGCGGCAGGTCGAGGCCACCGAAGCCCTCCGCGAAGGACAGTTGTCGCAGGCGCTCAGCAGTTCCACCCGGGCCGAGCGCGAACTCAATCAGCTTCAGGAGGACTTCCGCCAGCAGACGTCGGCCCGGTTCGCCGAGGCGATGCGCGAACTGCGGCAGGAAGCCCGCGAACTCTCGCAACGCGAGACGGAACTCGCCGAGCGGCTGGCGAACATCAACCAGCCCGACGCCCGGCCGTCGTTGCGACAGAGCCGCGACCGCGAACAGTTGCAGGAGGAGTTCGAGCAGCAGCGGGCCGCCGTGGGCGAACTGACGCAGCAGGCCCGGCAGGTGGTCCAGGAGGCCGAGACCGCCGAGCCGCTGTTGTCGCAGCAGTTGTACGACACGCTGCGGCAGGTCCGTGAGGACAAGCTCGAACCGGCTTTGGAAGCGGTGCCGCAACTCCTGCAGCGGGGCTTTCTGCCGGAAGCGCAGCGGGCGGAGACGCAGGCCCGCGAAGGGTTGGAGCGATTGCAGGCGGGCGTTGAGAAGGCCGCCGAAGCGGTGCTGGGAAGCGAAGTCGAATCGCTGAAGCGGGCCCGCAGCGAAATCGCCGAGCTGTCGCAGCAGTTGCAGAACGAACTGGCCCAAAGTGGCGCAGGCACTGGTCGCACACCGGCGCAATCCAATTCCGAATTGCCGAGCGCTCCGCAGGAAGGGCAGGGAGAAGGGACCGCTCCGTCTGACCAACCGAACGAAAGCGGCCAACCGGGCCAGACTGGTCAACCGGGACAACGCCCGGGGCAAGGTCAACAACCTGGACAAGGACAGGGGCAACAGTCTGGCGAGAGTCAACAACCCGGACAAGGGCAGCAACCTGGTCAGGGTCGAGGTCAGCAGCCGGGACAAGGACAACAGCCTGGACAGGGGCAGGGACAGCAACCGGGGCAGGGTCAGGGACAGCAACCGGGACAAGGACAGCAGCCCGGAGGCGGCCGCGGCGGACAAGGGGGACAACCGGGCGATCAGCCCGGCAGCGAAGCCCCGTCGCCCGACGCCCTGCTGGCGCCCGGTCAACAGGCTGCGCAAGCGGGCGGACTCCGCGGCGGCAGCCAGACCGGCGGCAACGACCGCGGCGGCTGGAACAGCAGCGGTGGAAACAATCAGGGGGGCCCCATCGCCGGCGACGCCTATCGCGAGTGGTCCGAACGGCTGCGGGACGTCGAATCGATGGTCTCCGACCCCGTGTTGCAGGCGGAAGTGGCCCGGCTCCGCGAACAGGCCCGCAGCATTCGGGCGGAGTTCAAGCGGCATTCCGAAGCCCCCAACTGGAGCCTGGTGCAGACCTCGCTGTACGACCCGCTCGTCGAGTTGCAGCAGCGGCTCGCCGAGGAGGTCGCCAAGCGGGAATCGAACGACGCGCTGGTCCCCATCGACCGCGACCCCGTCCCGGCCCGCTACCGAGAACTGGTCCGCAGCTACTACGAACGCCTCGGCCGGGGGAGCGAATGATCCTCGCCTCGCTGCTGTTCGCCCGGTCCGACTGGTTGCTGCCGGCGCTCGCCGCGGCGGCCGTTGTCGCCGTCGTGGTGCTGCTGCTGTATCGGCGGCTGTTTCGCGACGCGCCCGCGTTCCGCTGGGGCGCGCTGGCCAAACTGACGGCGCTCGCGCTGCTGGCGATCTGCCTCGCGGAGCCATTGTGGAGCAGCCAGCGCGTCAGGCCGGGGGCCAACCTGTTCCTGCTGGTCGCTGACAACTCCCGCAGCCTGTCCCTGCACGATGCCCGCCAGACCAAGAGCCGCGGCGAACTGCTGCGCGAGACGCTGTCCGACACCAAGTCCGACTGGCAGGTCCGGCTGGAACAGGACTTCGAGGTCCGCCGCTATCAGTTCGACGCGCTCCCCAAGTACGTCGCCGACTTCGCCGGGCTGACGTTCGCCGACGACCGCACGCAACTGGGCGAGACGCTGCGGACGCTCGCCGACCGGCTGAAAGACCGGCCCGTCGCGGGCATTCTGCTGTTCACCGACGGCAACAGCACCGACGACGTGTCGCAGGTGGACTGGTCCGCGTTGCCGCCGGTCTATCCCGTGCCGATCGGCGCGGTGGAATCGCATCGCGACCTGGCGATCGCCAAGGTCGCCACGACGACCACGTCGTTCGAGGACGCACCGGTCACGCTGCAGGTGGAACTGGCCGCGCTCGGGCTCAAAGACGAAATGGTCGTTGTCCGCGTGGACGACGAGCAGGGCCAGGCGGTCAAGCACGCAGCGCAGCCGCTGTCGAAGAACGACCTGCCGACGGTGTTTCGCTTCCAACTGCGGCCGATCAAGACCGGCGTGACGTTCTACCGCGTACGGGCGGCGATCGGGGACGATCTGGCGGCGTTCGACCAGGCCGATGCGGCGGCGGAAGTCACGCTGGACAACAACGCCCGGCTGGTGGCCGTGGACCGCGGGACGGGGCCGTATCGGCTGCTGTACGTCTCCGGCCGGCCGAATTGGGAGGTGAAGTTTCTGCGGCGGGCGCTCGATGACGACGACCAGCTCGACCTGACGTCCCTCATCCGCATCGCCAAGAAGGAGGCCAAGTTCGACTTCCGCGGCCGCGAGGGGGAATCGTCCAACCCGCTGTTCCGCGGTTTCGACAAGGTCAACGAGGAGACCGAACGCTACGACCAGCCGGTGCTGGTGCGGCTGGATACCCGGACGCCGGAAGAATTGCGAGACGGTTTCCCGAAGACGCCGGAAGAGCTGTACCAGTTCCACGCGGTGATTGTGGACGACCTGGAGTCCGCGTTCTTCACTGCCGAGCAGTTGTCGCTGCTGGAACGGTTCGTGTCGGAGCGCGGCGGCGGAGTGCTGATGCTCGGCGGCCTGGAATCGTTCCGGCAGGGGAATTACCAGAAGACCGCCGTGGGCCGGTTGCTGCCCGTGTATCTCGACGCTGCCCCAGTGATGCCGCCTGCGACGGGATTCCGGTTGGCGCTCACGCGGGAGGGCTGGCTGGAGCCGTGGGCCCGGCTGCGATCGACAGAGGCCGAGGAAACGCGGCGGCTCCGGGAGATGGCGGGCTTTCACACATTGAATTCCGTCAGTGGCCTCAAACCTGGGGCCTCGGTGATTGCCGAAGTCCTCGATCCCCAGGGCCGCAAGCAGCCCGCGCTCGTCGCCCAGCGCTACGGCCAGGGCCGCAGCGCCGCGCTCCTGATCGGTGACCTGTGGCGATGGCAGCTCGAATCGACCGATGACCAGCGGACGCACGACGACCTGGGCAAAGCCTGGCGACAGATGCTGCGGTGGCTGATCGTCGACGTTCCCGACCGGGTGGAGCTCAAGGCGGTCAGCGCTGCCAGCGGCGCAGCCGGCCTGATGCGGCTGGAGGCCCGCATCCGCGACAAGGAGTTCCGGCCGCAGGACAACGCGGCGGTCACGGTCAGCGTCACGCCGCCGGAAGGGTCGCCGCTCGTGCTGACGACGGAACCGTCGCTCAAGGAACCGGGATTGTATGAGACCACGGTCTCCAGCCGGCCGGCCGGTCCCTGGCGGGCCACCGTCAACGTGCTCGATCCCGACGGCCAGCCTCTCGGCACTGGCGCGACGGGCTGGGCCGCCGACTTTGCCGCCGAGGAACTGGCCCGCGTTGCGCCGAACCACGCGCTGCTGGAGCGGATTGCAAACGAGACCGGCGGGCAGGTGGTGACGCTGGCAGAGCTGGATTCGCTGGTCGAATCGCTGCCGAACCGCGAAGCCCCGCTGACGGAAACCACGACGACCCCGCTGTGGCACAATCCGCTGGTGTGGCTGCTGATCGTCGCCGGGCTGTGCACCGAATGGGGCTTGCGTCGTCGCCGGGGATTGCCGTGATGTTCGTCGTGTTGTGCTTGCTGACCGCAATCCTGTCCGCCCCAGCCAGCCGTGAGGCGACCGCGTCGGCGTCCGTGCCGAGGCTGATCGTGGCCATCGGCGCGCCGGGCGAGGACAAGTACGCCGAGCTGTTTGCCGCGTGGAGCAACCGCTGGGAGGCCGCGGCTGAGCAGGGGGGCGTCTCCATCACCGTCATCGGCCGATCGGCGGACGGCCCAACCGATCGGGAACGCCTGCAGGCCGCGCTTGCCGAGGCCGCCGCCTCGCCGCCGCGGGAATTGTGGATCGTGCTGATCGGCCACGGGACGTTTGACCGCCGGTCGGCGAAGTTCAACCTCCGCGGGCCCGATGTCTCCGCCGACGATCTGAAAACGTGGCTGGCCGGCGTGAAAGCGCCGACGGCCGTCGTCGACTGTTCCGCCGCGAGCGCCCCGTTCCTGCAGGCGCTCGCCGGGCCGAATCGCGTGGTGATCTCCGCCACGAAGAGCGGCGGCGAGCAGAACTTCGCCCGGTTCGGCGAGTTCCTGTCGCAGGCGGTTGCCGACCCCGCGGCCGATCTCGACAAGGACGACCAGACGTCGCTGTGGGAAGCCTTCCTGGCGGCGTCGCGAAAGACCGACGAGTTCTACCAGACCGACGGCCGGCTGCAGACCGAGCACCCGCTGCTCGACGACAACGGCGACGGCCAGGG
>Ga0073934_10009671_pt1 | contig 12242 bp, 9 predicted proteins | sample LarsenN4metaG_FD_76834 | JGI IMG/M metagenome (GOLD analysis project Ga0073934, IMG submission 76834) | Hot spring sediment bacterial and archeal communities from British Columbia, Canada, to study Microbial Dark Matter (Phase II) - Larsen... ... | reverse complement strand
TGAAGGCGGTGTCGGCGCGCAGCGCGGCGAGCGCCTCCTCGGCACTGCGGCCGTCCTCGCGTTGCGCGGTGAATTCGGGCGATTCGCGGATGAAGTCGTCGACGAGCTGGGGCGCGAGGCCCAGAAGTGCGCGAACGGCTCGGTCTTCGCACGCGCCGCCACGTAGGCGCGCGTGCCGGTGGACAGCAGCTTGCCGCTCTCGCGGCCCCACTCGACGTCGGCCACCGCCTGCAGCGCGTCGAGCTGGCGCGAGACCGCCTGGTTGGCGATGCGCTGCAGCCTCGGGTCGATCGCCGAGTGCACGACGAGTCCGTCGGCGTAGAGGTCGTAGCCGAGCGGCTCGCTCCAGGCCAGCAGCCAGCGCTTGACCACTTCGGCGAAGTGCGGCGCCGGCCCCTGGCCAAGATCCTGGCGCTCGAAGTCCAGCCGCAGCGGCCGTGCCTTCAGGCGTTCGGCTTCCGTCGCATCGAGCTTGCCGTGCTTGAGCATCTGAGCGAGGACGATGTTGCGCCGATCGAGCGCGCGCTGCGGATGCAGCACCGGGTTGTAGACGCGCGTGCCCTTGAGCAGGCCGATCAGCGTGGCGCCTTCGGCCACGGTCAGCCTGGCCGCCGGCTTGTCGAAATAGGTGCGCGCGGCCATCTCGATGCCGTAGGCGTTGTAGTGGAACGAGACGGTGTTGAGGTAGGCCTCGAGGATCTCGCGCTTGGCATAGCGCCGCTCCAGCCTGATCGCGGTGATCATCTCCTTGAGCTTGCGCGTGGCGGTGCGTGCGCGGCCGATCTCCTCCGGGAAGGCATTGCGTGCGAGCTGCTGCGTGATGGTCGAGCCGCCCTGCGGATCGCCGGCCAGCGTCTGCAGCACCGACGACAGGCTGCGCCGCCAGTCGATGCCGGGGTGTTCCCAGAAGCGGTGGTCCTCGGTGGCGATCAGCGCATCCACCACGTGCGGCGGAATGCGCTCCAGCGGCAGCCACTCGCGCGGCGTGCGGCGGAAAGTGGCCAGCAGCGAGCCGTCGGCGGCGAGCAGCACGCTGGGCTTGTCGTCGCGTGCGGCGAGCAGCTTGTCCACCGAGGGCGTGAACGGCACGAGCGCAGCCGCATAGGCGGCCAGCGCCAGCACACCGGCAAGCAGCGACAGCGCGGCCCAGCGCAGCGGACGGAGCAGGCGTCGCATTTCCATGGCCGCGGATTGTCCGGTGCGGTTCGCCGGCCCTGTTACCGGACATGACTGGGATCAAGCCGGCGAGCGGCCCGCTGCCTAGCATGGGCCGATGGCCTTGCGCACCCTTTCCGCCGAGCAACTGCTCACCCGCTGCGATCCCGCATCACTCGCGCTCACCGACGCACCGGCCGCGGCCATCGTCGGCCAGCCACGCGCCGCCGCGGCGGTCGACTTCGCCCTGTCCACGCCGTACGCCGGCCACCACCTGTTCGTCGCCGGCCCGCCGGGCAGCGGCCGGCGCGCGCTGGTGCGGCAGGCCGTGCAGGAGCGGCTGCGCCACGACGGCGTCACGCGCAGCGACTGGGTCTACGTCAACCACTTCGCGCTGCCGCACAAGCCGCTCGCGCTGGAACTGCCGGCCGGCCGCGGCACCGCGCTGCGCGAGGACATGAAGACGCTGGTGCGCGACCTGCGCACCATGATCCGCACGATGTTCGAGTCGGAGGAATACGCCACCGAGGTCGAACGCATCGACGCGGAGTTCAAGCAGCGCGCCGAGCAGTCGTTCATAGAGGTCGGCCGCGAGGCGCAGCGCCGCGGCCTGGCGATGGTGCGCACGCCGGTGGGGTTCACCGTGGCGCCACAGAAGGACGGCGAGGTGATGCCGCCAGAGGTGTTCGAGAGCCTGCCGCCCGAACAGCGCGCCGAGCTGCAGAAGGCCATGGCCGAGGTGCAGGAACAGCTGGTGCGCGCACTGCGATCGTCGATGCGGCTGCGCAAGGAACACGCCGACCGCGTGCGCGAGCTCAACCGCTCGATGACGCGCGTGGCCGCCGACCACGCGCTGGAAGACATCCGCGGGCGGCACGCCGACCTGCCCAAGGTGGCGGCGTGGCTCGATTCGGTGTCCGCCGACATGGTCGAGCATGCGGAAGACTTCCGTGCCCCGGCCGAAGAGGAAGACGGCACCGAATCCGGCCAGGAGCACGGCGACCTGTCGCGCTACGAGGTCAACCTGCTGTTCGACGCCACCGCCAGCGACGGCGAGGCACTCGTCGAGGCCGACCTGCCGACGGTGCCCAACCTGGTCGGCCGCGTCGACCACATCGCGCGCTTCGGCATGCTGCTGACCGACTTCCGCCTCATCAAGGGCGGACTGCTGCACCGCGCCAACGGCGGGCACCTGCTCGTCGACGCGGTCAAGCTGCTGACCCAGCCCTTCGCCTGGCAGACGCTGAAGCGGGCGCTGCTGCGCGCCGAGATCCGCATCGAGGCGGTGGCCGAGCAACTCGGGATGAGCTCGACCGTGCAGCTCGAGCCCGAGCCGATACCGCTGAAGGTGAAGGTGGTGCTGGTGGGCACGCGGGAGGTGTGCGCGCTGCTGCAGGCCTACGACGAGGAGTTCGACGAGCTGTTCCGTGTGGTGGCCGATCTCGGCGACGACATGCCGCGCGATGCCGGCACGGTGGGCGCGCTGGCCGCCGCGCTGGCCGGCCGCGCCCGCGAGGCCGGGCTGCTCGCGCCCGACGCCGCCGCGCTGGCCGCCTGCGTGGACCACGCCGCGCGTCTGGCCGAGGACAGCCAGCGCCTGAGCGCCCAGGTGCGCCGCCTGCTCGATGTGCTCCACGAGGCCGACCACCTGGCGCGGCGCGCCGCGTCGGGCGCGATCACGGCGGCCGAGGTGCGCGCCGCCATCGCCGCGCGGCGCGAGCGCGCCGGCCGCATCGACGAGCGTCTGGGCGACGCGGTGCGCCGCGGCGTGCTGCTGATCGACACCGCCGGCGAGCGCGTCGGCCAGATCAACGGGCTGTCGGTCTACGAGGTCGGCGGCGAGCGGTTCGGATCCGTCATCCGCATCAGCGCCACCGCGCGGCTGGGCCACGGCGAGGTGATCGACATCCAGCGCGAGACGCACCTGGGCGGGCCGATCCACGCCAAGGGCGTGATGATCCTCGCCAGCTTCCTCGCCGCGCGCTACTCGCGCACCCAGCCGCACTCGCTGCTGGCCAGCCTGGTGTTCGAGCAGACCTACGGCCCGGTCGAGGGCGACAGCGCCTCGCTGGCCGAGCTGGCCGCGCTGCTGTCGGCGCTGGCCGAGGTGCCCCTGAAGCAGGGCTGGGCGCTCACCGGCTCGGTCAACCAGTTGGGGCAGGCGCAGGCCGTCGGCGGCGTCAACGAGAAGATCGAGGGATTCTTCGACCTGTGTACCGCGCGCGGCCTGGACGGCACGCAGGGCGTGCTGATCCCGGCCGCCAACGCGCAGCACCTGATGCTGCGCGACGACATCGTCGAGGCCGTGGCGGCCGGCCGCTTCGCGGTGCGCAGCGTCGAGGACATCGACGACGTGATGGCGTGGCTGACCGGCCTGAGCGCCGGCAGTGCCGATGCGGCGGGCGACGACACCGTCAATGGCCGCGTGGCGCGCCGGCTGCGAGCGTTCACGCGGGTGCGCCGTGGCGAGCCGCGCGCGCTCAAGAGGCCGCAGGTGCTGCGGCAGGTGGTGCGCATGGGCGGCGGCGACAGCGAGGCCTGACGATGGCGGCGCGCGAGCAGGTCACCATGGTGCTCGACGACGCGGCCGTCGCTGCCGCGCTGCTCGACGCCTCGTGCGCGCTGGCGCAGCTGATGCGCCGCGAGCTGCAGCTGGTGTACGTGGAGAGCCGGGCCGCATTGGCTGCCGCGGCGCTGCCGAGCACGCAGGTGCTAGCGCGCTCGGCGGCGGCGTGGGCACCGCTGGAGCCGGCCGACGTCGAGCGCGGCTGGCAGGCCGAGGCGACGCGGCTGCGCACCCTGGCCGGCCGCGCCGGCGCGCGCCATGCGGTGGGCTGGTCGCTGCGCGTCGTGCGCGGCGCGCTGGACGAAGCCGCGATGGCGCTGCGCACCGAGACCGACCTGCTGCTGGTGGCCGGCGCGCCTGCGCCCTTCGCGGCGCTGCGCCGACCGCGGCGACCGCACGTCGTCGCGCTCGACAACGGCGAAGCGTCCGGCCGTGCCGCCCTGCAGGTGGCCGCGCAGCTGGCCCAGGCCCTCGGCGCGAGGCTGGAGACACGCAAGCTCGCCACCCAGCCGTCTGCGGCGGCCGGGGCCAGCGATGCCGACCTGCTGGTGCTGCCGGCGGATGCGCTCGCAGCGCTGCCGGTCGGCGTGCGTCACGCGCCGCTGCTGCTGGTGGGGTCGGGGGTCGAGCGGGAGGCGCTGGAGGACATGCGCTGAAGGAGTCGGCAACGCGTGCACGGATCGGGCCGTGGCCCGAGAATACGTGGCCCAGCGACACAGCCCCGGTGACCGACCTGCTCCCTTCCGATGCCTGACATTCCTGAGACGACCGAGACCGCTCCGGGCCTGGCGCCCACCGCGACGCCAGGCACGCCGACCGAGGTGGCGCCCGTCGCCCTCGCGGGGGCATCACGACCCGAAGCCGGCGTGGCCGACACCGCACGCCTGCTGGCCGAGCACTTCCCGGCGCTGTTCGGTGCGGGCGTGATCAAGCCGATCAAGCTTCGAATCCAGACCGACATTCATCAACGGGCGCCAGGAGTCTTCACCAAGAAGGCACTTTCCATGTTCCTGCAGCGCTACACCACCGCGACCGCCTACCTGCGGGCCCTGGTGGCCGACGGTGCGACACGCATCGACCTCGATGGCCAGCCGGTCGGAGAAATCGCCGCCGAACATCGCGAAGCTGCGGGCCTGGAGCTCGAGCGGCGGCGTGACATCGTCGAAGCGAAGAAGCTCGCAGCGCGCGAGGCGGCCCGTGCTTCACGTCAAGATGCCCGCCCGCGGCGGCCGCCCCGACCGCCGGCCCCTTCGCAACCGGCGGCGGTGTCGCAGCCCGGTTCCTCCGATCGCCCCCGGCGCCCGCACAAGCCCCGGCCCGAGCGGAACCCTGCCCGTGCCCAGGAGCAGCAACCCGTGTATGCGCCGGCCTCGCGGTCGACTCCCGAGCAGGCTGCCGAGGCCGAGGCTCGCCGCCAACGTGCGTTACTGCTGCGCAGCTTCGAGCAGAGCCCCCTGTCGAAGGCGAACTTCGGGGCCTTGAAGGGGCTCAGCGAGGCAGCCCTGGACGCGCTGCTGACCCTGGCGCGGCAGGAGCGCGGCGCTCGCTGATGGTCCTGGCGCCGCAGGGATCGGATGCTTTGGCAGGGGCGCCTCGCTCGTTCGAGCCCCGTCACCTGCAGCATGATGGCGAGTGACGGTCAGCTGTCAGTCTGAAGTGGAAGTCTGCGGACGGGGGCAGCTATGCAGCGGTTGCTGCCGGTCGCCGTCTTCGGGCTTTCGCTCGTTATGCGCCATCAAGCCGACATCCAGCCCGGCGACGGGCGCCGCCATGAGCATCGGCAAGGCTTGCGCCAGCTGACGTGTGTGAAGGCCACGGGCGACCGCGGGCCGCGAACGACCGGTCCTCCTAGCGCCGGCGGGCTCAAACGACCCATAGCGGCCGTAGTGCCGGCGGTACAGCGGACGTTGAGCCCCACCGTCGCAACGATCATGAGGTCTTTGCTCGCAGCAGCCGCAGACCGTTGAAGACGACGAGCAGGCTCGCCCCCATGTCGGCGAAGACCGCCATCCACATGCTGGCGTTGCCGAACACCGCAAAGACCAGGAACACGGCCTTGATGCCCAGCGCGAGTGCGATGTTCTGCCACAGCACTGCGTGCGTGGCCCGCGACAGCCGCACCGTCTCGACGATGCGGCGCAGGTCGTCGTTCATCACGACGACGTCCGCGGCTTCCATCGCGGTGTCGGTCCCGGTGCCACCCATCGCGATGCCGATGTCGGCCTGGGCAAGCGCGGGCGCATCGTTGATGCCGTCACCGGTCATCGCGGTCGGCCCGACGTCGCGCTGCAGCGTCCTGATGGCGTCCAGCTTGTCCTCGGGCAGCAGGTTGCCACGCGCCTGATCGATGCCGGCCTCGTGGGCCACTGCGGTGGCGGTCGCCTGGTTGTCGCCGGTCAGCATCACCGGCGTGATGCCCAGCACGCGCAGCGACGCGACCGCTTCGCGCGACGAAGGCTTGATCGTGTCGGCGACGGCGAAGAGCGCGATCACCCGCTCCGGCGTCGCCAGCAGCGTGACTGTGCGGCCGGCTTCTTCGTGCTGCTTCAGCCGCGCCTCGAGTTCAGGCGAGCACTGGCCGCGTTCTTCGACGAGGCGGTGATTGCCGAGCGCGTAGACCACGCCTTTGACCTCGGCCTGCACGCCACGCCCCGCCAGCGCCGTGAAATTGTGCGCCTCGACACTGTTCGTCTTGAGGCCCGCGGCGATGGCTCGCGATACCGGGTGGTCCGAGTGACCGGCCAGCACTGCGGCGATGTGCTCCGCCGTCGCGGCCTCGGTCGACCCTTCCACCACGCTCCAGTCCACCAGCTGCGGCTTGCCCTCGGTGATCGTGCCGGTCTTGTCCAGCGCGATCGCCTTGAGCTTGCGCGCCTCTTCGAGGTAGATGCCGCCCTTGATCAGGATGCCGCGCCGCGCCGCCGCGGCCAGGCCGCTGACGATGGTCACTGGCGTGGAGATCACCAGCGCGCACGGGCATGCGATGACCAGCAGCACGAGCGCCTTGTAAATCGCCGGCAGCCACGTCCATCCCATAAGCCACGGGCCCGACAGTGCGACCGCCAGAGCGATGACGAACACGGCGGGGGTGTAGATCGCCGCGAAGCGGTCGACGAAGCCTTGCGTCGGCGCACGGGTCGCCTGCGCTTCCTCGACGGCGTGGATGATCCGCGCCAGCGTCGAGTTCGACGCCAGTGCCGTCACCTCCAGCTCGAAGGTGCCGGACGCGTTGATCGTGCCGGCGAAAACTGGATCACCCACCGCCTTGTCGACCGGGATGCTCTCGCCGGTGACCGGCGCCTGGTCGATGCTGGTCTGGCCCGAGCGCACGACGCCGTCCATAGGCACCCGCTCGCCCGGCTTCACGCGCAGCGTAGCGCCGACGGTCACCTTTGCCACGGGGAGATCGGCCCAGCTGCCGTCGGCCTGACGCACCGACGCCGTTTCGGGCGCCATGGCCAGCAGCCCCCGGATGGCATTGCGTGCGCGGTCCACGGCCCGCGCCTCGATGGCCTCGGCGATCGCGTACAGCGCCATCACCATCGCAGCCTCGGGCCACTGCCCGATCGTGAAGGCGCCGGTCACGGCCACGGTCATCAGCGCGTTGATGTTCAAGCGCCCGCGCAGCAGGGCCGTGAGGCCCTTCTTGTAGATATCGAAGCCTGCAAACCAGATCGCCGCGGCTGCGATGGCAAGCCCGGCGGCTCGCCAGACGGTGGTCTCCGGTGCGAAGTAGCCGATGACCTCGGCGGCAATGGCCAGCGCAAGAGCGGCGCCCAGCTTTGGCAGTTGGCCCCGCGCGTGGTTGCGGTCGTGGTGATCGTCGCCTGCGCTCTGCAGGTCCGCACGGGTCGCATCGACAGGGTGTGGGTCGAAGCCTGCCTTGCGGATCGCGGCGAGCGCGGGAGCGACCGACCGCTCGTCCGCATCGATAGTCAGCAGCCGCTGGCCCAGCTGAAAGCGCAGGCCGCGAACGCCTGGAATGCCCTCGACGGCGCGCCGGATCTCGGATTCTTCCGCCGAGCAGTCCATCGTGGCGATGCGGAAACTCTTGCCACCCAACGGCGTGCTAGACGGTGCTGCCGGGGCATCGTGGTGGCAGCAAGCGCCGCAGCCGTTGTCGGGCAGAACGGCCGCGTGCTCGTGGTCGGTGTGGGCGTGCTTCATTGTCGGAATCCGGTTGACCTTGCCGTCATTGCAAACCCTGTAGTGGGATTAGAGTCAAGCACCATGAGCCCAAAGGGGCTCGAAGACATGAACGGGAAGCTCACATGAAGATCGGTGCACTGGCTGAAACCACCGGAACACCCGTCGAGACCATCCGCTTCTACGAACGCGAAGGTCTGCTGCCGCCGCCCGCACGCGCGGAGAACAACTACCGGCAGTACCAGCCCATCCATGTCGAACGACTGGCCTTCATTCGGCAGTGCCGCAACCTCGACATGACGCTCGACGAGATCCGGGCGCTGATTCAGTCGCGCGAGGCCCCTGGGCAGGACTGTGGCGAGATCAACACCCTGCTCGACGAGCACATAGGGCATGTCGCGCAGCGCATCCGCGAATTGCGTGCGCTGGAGAAGGACCTCAAGGCCTTGCGGGCGCGCTGCGCCTCGCCGAACGCGGTGGCCGACTGCGGAATCCTCGATGGACTCGACCGCGCGGCGTCAGCCAGCCCCGCGCCTGCGCCTCGTCGACGGCACGTGCACGGCGCGCATTGATCCACAGGGCTGCTCCACGCGGCACATGGTGATCTGCGTCACGGGCGATGCCCTGGTGCGCGCCATGACAACCCTGTAGTCCCTACACTGCTGCGCCATGCGCCGCTGGCTTGCCGTCCTGATGATGGTCCTGCTGCCGCTCCAGTTCTCCTGGGCGGCGGTGGCGAACTATTGCGGGCACGAGACCGGTGCCTCGGCGGAGCACGTCGGTCATCACGACCACGCGTCGCACGCCCATGGCGGCAAGGTCGCCGACATGGGCAAGAGCGCCGAGACGGACGGATCGTCAACCCCCGCGTCCGGCATCGACTGTGGTCACTGCCACGGCTACTGCGTCGGCATGCTCGACCTCCCGTCGTCGCTCCAGCCGCTGCCGCTTGGCGCCGCGCCCCTCACCTTGGCGACGCCCCCGCCGCAGAGCACGTACCCGCTCAGCCCGAACGCCCTCAGTGGGTTTCCCTCGCCTGATCGGCGAGGCGGGTCTCTCACTCCCCTGATACCCGTCCGCGTCTGAGCGCGTCGCCCCGGCTTTGCCGTGGCAGCCGTCAGGTCCGGCGCGAACTTTGGGTCGCCGCTCGCCGATCTCCCGTGTCAAGCACTCAACACTGGAGCATCGGATGTATCCGAGAACACGAACAACGAACCGTGTGCGGCAGGCGCTGCTGGCCGCCGCCTTGTCAAGCCTGTCTGCAGGCGCCTGGGCCCAACCGGCGACGGAACCGGTCACGGCCACGCTCAAAAGCCTCTTCGCGGAAGCCTGGGCCCGGCGGCCGGAGGCGCAAGCCCTGCAGGCACGCCGTGACGCCGTGCATGCGCAGCGCCGCGCCGCCGCAGCTTGGACGCCCGAGCCGCCCGCACTGGAAGTCAGTCACAAGACCGACCGCCTGACCCGCAATGACGGTGCGCGGGAGCTCGAGGTCGGCGTCGCCGTGCCGCTGTGGCTACCGGGCGAGCGTCACAGCACCAGCGCGCTGGCCGACGCGGAAGGTGCCGCCGTCGAAAGCCGCGCGGAAGGCGCCCGCCTGCAGCTGGCGGCCTCGGTGCGCGAGGCCTGGTGGAACTGGCAACGTGCCGGCATCGAGGTGGAGGTCGCACGCGGCCAGCTCGACAACGCTCGCCGCATTGCGGGCGATGTCGCACGCCGCGCCAAGGCGGGCGAACTGGCCCGCGCCGACCAGCACCAGGCCGACGGCGCCGCCGCGGCGGCAGAAGCAGCCTTGGCCCAGGCGCAGGCAGCGGCCACCACGGCCCTGCAACAGGTGAAGGCTCTCAGCGGCGTTTCGCTGCAGGGCACGAGCGTCGCATTGCCGATGGCCGAACCCGAGCCTTCGTCGGGCGATGCGTCCAAGCACCCGGCGCTCGTGGAACTGCAGGCCCGTGCCAACGTGGCGGAGCGCGCTGCGGAGATGGCCGCCACGCAGTCGCGCCCCAACCCCGAACTCACGTTGGCCACCACCCGCGACCGCGCCGGCTCGGGCGATCGCTATGGACAGACCGTGACGCTCGCCGTCCGCATCCCCTTCGGCGGCGGGGCGCGCCACGACAGCCGCGTGGCAACGGCGAGGGCTGAAGCCACCGAAGCCCAGGCACAACTGGCCCTTGACCGCGCCAGGCTGCAGTCGGAGCGCGAAGCCGCGGTGGCACGGGTCGACGCAGCTCGCGCCCAGCTGGCCGCCGCCGAGCGCCGCGCCACGCTCGCCCGCGAGACCCGCGGATTCTTCGAGAAGTCCTTCCGACTCGGCGAGACCGATCTGCCGACCCGCCTGCGCATCGAGAACGACGCCACCGATGCCGAGCGCCAGGCCGCCCGCAGCCGCATCGAACTGGCCGCCGCGATCTCCGCCTGGCGCCAGGCGCTGGGTCTGCTGCCGCAGTGAGCGCCACGCCCAGACCCAACACCCATTCCGGATCCCGAACATGAAACTCTTCTTCACCCTGGCAGTGCTGAGTGTCACCGCGGCCCTTCTACTGCCATCACTGGCGCATGCCGGCGATGGTCACGACCACGGCGATGCCGCTCCGGTCGCCACTGGCCCGGCCCTGCCGCGCTTCGCCACTGTCTCCGAGAGCTTCGAGCTGGTCGGCGTGCTCAACGGCAAGCAGATCACGCTCTACCTCGACCGCGCAGCGGACAACGCGCCGGTGACCGACGCGCAGATCGAACTCGAGATCGGCGACGCCAAGTTCAAGGCCGAGAAGCACGAGGACGTCTACGAAGTCGTTCTCGCCGCCGAGCCCAAACCCGGCGTGCTGCCAATCACCGCCACGGTGACCGCCGGCAAGGAAGTCGACCTGCTCGCCGGCGAGCTGGACCTCCACGAAGAAGCGCATGCCGACGAGGCGGCGCACGTCCACTCCTGGAAGGAGTACGCCGGCTGGGCCGCGGCTGCGTTCGCCGTGCTCGCCGTCTTGACCCTCATTGGCCGCCGCCTCGCGGCCAGCCGTCAACGCCGCGCCGGAGCTGCCGCATGAGCTCCAACCTCATCTTCCGCCTCCAAGCCCTCGTGCTGTCGCTGGGCCTGTCGTTGGGCGTCGTCACGACCAGCCTGGCCGGCGAAGGCCACGACCACGGCGACGCGCCTGCCGCACCCAGCGCCAACGGCCCGCAGCGACTGCCCGACGGCAGCGTCTTCCTGCCCAAGCCGGCGCAGCGCCAGCTCGGCGTGCGCACGCTGCCCACCGAGGCGACCGATCTGCCGCGCTCGTTCGAGCTGAACGGCAAGGTCGTGATGGACCCGAACGCTGGCGGCAAGGTACAGCCGCTGAACGCCGGCCGCATCGAGCCCGGTCCGCGCGGCCTACCCAACCCGGGCCAGGCCGTGCGCAAGGGCGAGGTGCTGGCCTACGTGGTGCCGTCGGCCGCGCCGATCGAACGCTCGAACCAGGCTGCCCAGCTGGCCGAGTTGCGCGCGGCCAAGTCACTCGCCGACAAGCGCGTGGCGCGCCTGAAGGAACTGGCCGACACGGTGCCGCGCAAGGACATCGAATCCGCCGAGAGCGAGGCGCAGAGTCTGGCCGAACGCATCGCCGCGGTGGGCACCGGTCTCTCGTCGCGCGAGGCGCTGGTGGCCCCGGTCTCCGGCGTGATCGCGTCGGCGAGCGCCGTCGCCGGCCAGGTCGTCGACGCGCGCGAAGTGCTGTACGAGATCGTCGACCCGGCGCGCCTGCGCATCGAGGCGCTGGCCTTCGACGCGGCCATCGCGGCCGATGTGGGTTCCGCGAGCCTAGCCGTGGGCAATGCGCGCGTTCCGCTGACCTTCGTCGGCGCCGCGCGCAGCCTTCGCGAGCAGGCGCTGCCGCTGGCGTTTCGCGCTGAAGGCAAGGCCCTCGCCACACTGGCGGTGGGCCAGCCAGTGCGGGTGTTCGTTCAGGGCAAGGCGAAGGTCAAGGGCATCGCGGTTCCCGTCGCCTCGCTGATGAAGAACCCGGCCAACCAGACCATCGTCTGGGTGAAGTCCGCACCCGAGCGCTTCGAGCCGCGCACGGTCACGGTCGAGCCGCTGGACGGTGTGACGGTGGCCATCACCTCGGGCCTGAAGGCCGGTGACCGGGTCGCCACGCAGGGCGCCACCTTGATCAACAAGGTGCGCTGACATGTTCAAGTGGCTTCTCGACAGCAGCCTGAAGAACCGGCTGCTGGTGATCATCGCCAGCGTCGTGCTGATGGCCTACGGCGCGTTCACCCTGTCGCGCACCCCGGTGGACGTGTTCCCCGATCTCAACAAGCCCACGGTCACCATCATGACCGAGGCCGGCGGCATGGCCGCCGAGGAGGTGGAGCAGCTCATCACCTTCCCGCTGGA
>Ga0073934_10009670_pt1 | contig 12243 bp, 8 predicted proteins | sample LarsenN4metaG_FD_76834 | JGI IMG/M metagenome (GOLD analysis project Ga0073934, IMG submission 76834) | Hot spring sediment bacterial and archeal communities from British Columbia, Canada, to study Microbial Dark Matter (Phase II) - Larsen... ... | reverse complement strand
CGATCCATAATCCAAAATTGCCAGTCAATATCCTGTAGACTGAGAATTCTGGACTGTTGACTTAGGACTTTAGACTGTTGACTTTTGACTAACTTTTCCAACTTTTTTTAAGTTGATCGGTTTTCCGCCTCCCCCTTAAGATGGAAATTAACGTAAAACCTTCCATAAGATATGTTAAGATAAAAACTGTTTACAAGAGGAGTTTGCAACTCACAAGACGCACAAGACGCCAAGCGGCTTTCCGTAAGGTAGCTGTTTGAGGCAGAACAGCTATGTATTCTGTTGCAGTTGCGGGTAAAACCCGTGCTGAATTGGTATCATTACCGCTGTCAAGGCGTAATTTAGTGCGTGTTTTCCTAGATGGTAGCGACTTCTCACCACACATCCCACAGGGGAAAGTGGCTCCTTTTAGGGTAGAGTAGATTCACAACGCACGCGCTGCGGTAATGTAAAATACCAAAAGCAATTTGCACAAAAAATTAAAAGTGTCTATTTTACCCAACGACTATTTGTTTTTCCCTTGGAAACACAGAATAGTTAAGAAAATCATAGCATGATCTCTGTGCAATTCATTGGGATCAGCAGATTCGGTGTGGGTGCGTTTGAATTTTGTCATGCAGGCATGATGCGAACGGGTTTAGCTCTTGAGCAAGTGTCTGAAAAACATTAGTTAAGATTTAACTTTTGGAATGCAAAAAAACTGAAAACTTTATTTTTATAGTATGGGTGAAAAACCAACCATTGCAATATCTCATCTGGGTTGTGAAAAAAATCGAATTGATACAGAACATATGTTAGGGCTGCTAGTAGAAGCAGGCTATGGCGTAGATTCTAATGAAGAGTTAGCAGATTACGTTATCGTTAATACTTGTAGTTTTATCGAAGCAGCTCGGGAAGAATCTGTCAGGACTCTAGTAGAACTGGCAGAGGCGAATAAAAAAATCGTCATTACAGGTTGTATGGCGCAGCATTTCCAAGAGCAGTTATTGGAAGAGTTGCCCGAAGCAGTAGCGGTAGTAGGTACAGGCGATTATCACAAAATCGTTGATGTGATTGCACGAGTAGAACAGGGCGATCGCGTCAAAGAAATTAGCCCCGAACCAACTTACATCGCCGATGAAACCACACCCCGCTATCGCACTACAACCGAAGGTGTGGCATATGTAAGAATTGCAGAAGGATGTGATTATCGCTGTGCGTTTTGTATCATTCCGCAGCTGCGAGGAAACCAGCGATCGCGTACTATAGAATCAATAGTCGCGGAAGCTGAACAATTAGTAAGTCAAGGGGTACAGGAAATCATTTTGATTTCCCAAATCACCACAAATTACGGTATAGATATCTACGGGAAGCCTAAATTAGCCGAATTGCTTCGTGCTTTGGGGAAAGTAGACGTGCCGTGGATTCGGATGCACTATGCTTATCCGACGGGACTGACTCCAGATGTGATTACGGCAATTCGTGAAACACCCAATGTCTTACCTTATCTGGATTTGCCCCTGCAACATTCCCATCCCGAAATTCTCCGCGCCATGAACCGTCCTTGGCAAGGACAAGTCAACGATGCAATTATCGAACGCATCAAGGAAGCACTACCACAGGCGATACTGCGGACAACATTTATTGTCGGATTTCCTGGCGAAGATGATGAACATTTTCAGCATTTATTTCAATTCATCCAACGCCATGAATTTGACCATGTAGGTGTTTTCACCTTCTCTCCAGAGGAAGGAACACCAGCCTACAACCTACCCAATCAATTACCGCAAGCAATCAAAGATGAACGGCGGGACATATTGATGGAACTGCAACAGCCAATTTCTCTACGTAAAAATCAGCAAGAAATTGGCAGAGTCGTTGATGTTTTGATTGAACAAGAAAATCCCTCAACAGGAGAATTAATCGGTCGTTCGGCGAGATTTGCTCCGGAAGTAGATGGTCAAGTTTACGTTCGTGGGCAAGCAAGATTGGGAACTATCGTACCAGTAGCCATCAAAGAAGCTGATACGTACGACTTGTACGGAGTAGTCGGTGGTTGGTAGTTGATCGTTGATCGAAACAACCAACAAACAACAACCAACAAACAACAACCAACAAATAACTAAATACAAATTAGGAGAGTTAATGACACTTTCTTTTCAAGAACTAGGTATCTCACCAGAACGGATTGAGCAAATTGAAAAAATTGGTTTTACCACACCAACCAACATTCAAGCCCAAGCGATTCCCCAACTTTTAGCGGGTCGCGATGTTGTTGGTCAATCTCAAACAGGTACAGGTAAAACAGCTGCTTTCTCTCTGCCAATTCTAGAGCGGCTGGATGTAAGTCAAAAAGTAGTACAAGCACTGGTATTGACCCCAACTCGAGAGTTAGCAATTCAAGTTCAAGATGCTATCAGTGAGTTTCTGGGTAACGAAGGCTTGCGCGTCATGGCGATTTATGGCGGTCAATCTATAGATCGCCAAATTTTACAACTCAAGCGCGGTGTTCACATGGTCGTGGGTACACCAGGGCGAGTCATAGACTTGCTAGAACGGGGTAGCCTGAAGTTGGATCATGTGAAATGGTTTGTTTTAGATGAAGCTGACGAAATGCTGAGCATGGGCTTTATCGATGACGTGGAAAAAATTCTTTCCCAAGCACCCCAAGAACGGCAGACAGCTTTATTCTCCGCCACAATGCCGCCATCTATCCGCCAGCTGGTGAATAAGTTCCTCAACGATCCAGTCACAGTCGCCGTTGAACAACCAAAAGCTGCTCCCAACAAAATTAATCAGGTAGCTTATCTCGTACCACGCCATTGGTCAAAAGTCAAAGCCTTGCAGCCCATCTTGGAAATGGAAGATCCAGAATCGGCTTTGATCTTTGTTCGCACCAGACGCACCGCTGCTGAACTCACCAATCAATTGCAAGCTGCGGGTCACAGTGTTGATGAATACCACGGTGATTTATCCCAACAAGCACGGGAACGTTTGTTGACCCGATTCCGTAATCGTCAAGTGCGCTGGGTAGTAGCTACGGATATTGCAGCCCGGGGCTTGGATGTTGACCAACTATCCCACGTCATCAACTTTGATTTACCAGACAGTGTGGAAACCTATGTCCACCGCATCGGTCGTACTGGTCGCGCTGGTAAAGAAGGTACAGCCATCACCTTAGTGCAGCCCTTTGAACGACGCAAGCAGCAGTTGTTTGAGCGCCATGTACGTCAAAGTTGGCAATTACTCTCGATTCCCACAAGGGCACAAATTGAAGCTAAGCAGCTGCAAAAATTACAAACCCAGGTGCAAGAAGCTTTGGTGGGTGAACGCATGGCTTCATTTTTGTCCATCGTTAGTCAGCTGAGTGAACAATATGATGCTCATGCGATCGCCGCAGCTGCATTACAAATAGCCTACGACCAAACCCGTCCTGCTTGGTTGCTCTCAGAAGCCGACTATCCTGAAGAAGACCTCCGACCCACTCCCAAACCCAAATTACGGGGTGGCGGTCGCCGTGACTCCCATCGCGAGTCTAGTGGTGAAAACCGTCGCCGTTCCTCTTGGGTGCCATCAGAAGCAGGTGCAGAAGGAGACAAACGCAGCTCCTCCAAGCCCAAACTGCGCACAGGACGACGGGATACTCCGGTGCCAAAAAAAGTAAGTTCTCATCCAGCTAGAGAGTCCGCTTCCTAGTCATCATTGCTCATCGGTCATTAGTAAAGAGCTCTTGACAATTGACACTTGGCAATGGGCTCTTGACTATCAAACGGAGTAGGGATAGCTTCTAAAGTTGCAGTATTGCAGTCTGTGAAAACTCTTTGTTGGTGTACTTCTTATGGTTGCACATCTAGGTGTGATTTTTGGGGAAACTGCATTGTATGTAGATAAGCGTATCTACCGCCTTTAGCAAGTAACTCGCTATGAGTACCTACTTCTTGAATAGAACCTTTTTCCAAAACTACGCTGAGATCAGCGTTCTGGATAGTTGAGAGTCGATGAGCAACTACCAAGCAAGTGCGATTTTTCAGTAGTTCCTTGAGTGCCTTTTGAATGAGGTGTTCTGATTCTGTATCTAGAGCAGAAGTTGCTTCATCGAGTATAAGAAATCGGGGATTTTTGATCAAAACTCTAGCGATCGCTAGTCTTTATCTCTGTCCTCCTGAAAGCTTCACCCCGCGTTCACCGATCATGGTGCTATAACCCTGGGGGAGGTTAATAATAAATTCATGAGCGTTGGCAATGTTCCTGTACGCTGATTTTCAAAAAAAACTCAGTGAGAACTGTTGTAAGTGTTGATATAGCTCGTTTCTGATATCATAAATTGTTTTTTGTCCCACCAAAGACATCATGTAAGTACGAGTAAAATTTAAGCCACCAATCATCAGAGAAATAGCGGCGATACATAGTCCCAGCCAGGGTAGTAAATCAAATCTTTTTGTAGGAATAACAACATCAATAACATAGCGAGTAATTTGGGGAATAATTACCTGTAAAAAAGCAAGAAAAAAGATTGTGCTAAAACCTGCTAAAAGTGGTATTTTATGCCGCCATAGATAATGCAAAAAACGCTGATAAAGTTGGATAGCAGAAGCATTAATCTGAAAATCATAGGAGTTACTTTGAGCAATTTGGCAAATAGGCGTTGCATATTTGCGGGATGATTTTATTTTCTCTTTTAATTGAAAAACTCAATTCTTGGCATTCTTGGCATCTTGGCGGTTCATTATTCATCCCCATTTTATGCAACGCCGGCAAATAAAGTTCGCTTGCACAGATCTTTGCGCTCCTATTTTGTCAAAACTCGATAAATCTTGTTTCTAATTAACATTGAGCTTTTCGTTTGGGTTTATTATCATAGTTGTTTTTCCACTAAATCACAAATCCTGTCAATGATAAAAATTCCGAAAATAGTACCAAAAAACTGATGAGCGATCGCAATCTGGCATTGTATAATTTTTATGTTTCCTCTTCAACATAAACAGATGGACGTAACACCCGGATTAAAGCAGGATAAGCTTCTCTAGCTTTGTTGTATACTTTGACAATATCTCCCAAAGGTTTAGAAAGTAAATTTAAATTTCCCCAGAATAACACTAAATCTCCAGCTTGAACCTCTTTTGGTACTACTCCTATATGAAAAACAGAGGAAAGTAAAACTAGTACCAATAAACCAAACCAAGTGATCAAATCTATTAAAATTTCTGTTCCCGATTTAAACACCTCCAATTGAATCGTATGGCGGAAAAATAACTCTTGATGCTCAATTAATTCCAATTTTTTAGCTTCTGTAGTTGAAGCAGCAATACTTTCTTGAGCAGTCAACATTTTTAAACTAGCTTTTTGAATGAATTGACCAAAAATCAATCCAATTAAAATTGGTGGAATTACTGCAATTAATAAAGCTGGTAACCATTTTGGTGCTAAGGTTAGTTGCCAAATGACAACTGAAATAGTCTGAGAGATGATTTTCCAAGAATCTTTATGGATAATATCTAATCCTGGTTTCGCACGATTGCAGTGATAGAGAATATGGGAAATATCTTCCGCATCTCGCTCTTGATTTCGCCTTTGCAAATATGTTCTTTGTAAACAAATAATCAACCGAGCTTCATAAATTTTATCTATTAGTTTGTCTCCGAATTTAATTAAGCCCAGCCCAAACAATAAACCTCCAAATACTAAAATATAATTGACTAATGATGCATTGATGTCAGTACCACCTTGCTTGAGATCGTCTACAACTTTTTTACCCATCCATGACAAACTCGGTTCTAAAGCTGCAACAATAATAGTAGATACAACTGCGGCTGCTAACCAATGGGGATAGGTAAGCAAAATCCGCAGCATATCAAGCACCAAGGATGGTACCGGATTTTTTGTTATTAACTTTGTAACTTCATTTTTTCCATCTTTGAGTTGACTATTTTCAAAGCCGGGTAGGATATTGTAAGTCAAACCAAAATTCATACCCCACTCTGGAATGGTGTAGTCAAAACCCAAATTGGCTACATATGCTGGTTGTTCTCTAAAACGGCGAATTTCCCCACTAATTTTATCTTTTACTTCGGAACCAAGGAAAGAGATATTACCAAATAGGGTTAAGTTTGGTAACCCTAGAAAAGGCGTGCGTGTTTGCAGGTCAAGCCGCAAACCATAAACTTTGCCATTTCCAACATTTCTGGGTGATTGTTCATAGCGATTATTTTCAGGGTTAAGGTTTATTTCATTTTCAATTTTGTCATCTATCCAGCGATAGAAAGCATTAAGACCGAAAGCCCCGGTATGATTTCCCCAGGACTGTTCAATTCCTGCTTCAACGCCAATAGAAGTCTCTGGCTTTAATTTTGGATTACCAATCACATCAGGTTGTGTTAAAGTACCATTTTTCGTTTCACGGAAAGGGACAAAGTCATCAAATTTGGGACGACGAACCGTTCGTGCAGCACTTAGGCGAAAAACAGTTGTTGGGAACATTTGATATTTGTAGTGTAGGGATGGATTCAACGTTGTACCCGATTGCTCAACAGTACTGCTATCACCTGCAGTAGCTTTGTGATCTACTGTTTCTATTCGCAATCCAGCTGTGAGGGTATGTTGATCACTAAGACGAATTTCATCTTGAACAAAGATATTGAATTGATTTTCCTCGATCCTATAAACATCTTTGGGGGCTGTTTTCTCAACAGCAGCCAATATCTGAGGAGCTATTTGTTGTTCTGTAGTAATTTTCTTTTTCTCGCGATCGCGCAAGCTCCCTTCCGTACCTACCGTAAACAGGTGGTTCTCCCAAGGGCGAAAATTAAAACCCAAGGTTGCAAATAACTCTTGGTCAGGTTTTCTTTCTTCTTCACGCTTGATGATAGTATTAGTTCTTACAGGTCTTCTAGAATCGACTGGGCTACCAACTACATTCTGAAAAGTAGTTGTGGTAGTTTCTATCACCTCTACCTTATCTTTTACCTTATCTTTGGTTTCATCCGTTTTTTGGAATAACAACCCCAACTTCATGTTAGCGGTGGAACTAATCAGTTTCTAATCTTTCTATAAATAGGGTGTTGTTCCCTAAAAGAGGAAAATCATCAAGTTGGACTTGCCTACTAAGGTAAGTATTAAAACAGCAGACTCAGCGATTAAAAAATTAGAACTGGAACTACGTACTACGGATATTGCCGCCGTAGAAGCAGGAATCACTCAGGAATTAGGATTAGATCTACCAACGGTTAAACGTATAACTCGTTACGAATTTAGAGAGTAATTCTTTTGGGTATCCAGGTAGATTGCCTAGTCATGAACCACGAAGACACAAAGCACACAAAGAAAGTTGAAGTGAGTTGGCTGCCTGGGACTTGGTGTTTTAAAACTGGGGTAAGTATTATGAACTTATTTTGGGGAAGAAATGGGTTTATCTTAGTTAGTGTGAAGTAATTTTGCTGTTTTGATTGGGAGTGGTTATGGCAACTAGTAATGTGTCACCCAATTCTGAATCAAAGGAGTCAGGAAAATCCGCATCCATTCCCAAAGTGAAACTATGGACAATGTTTCGGCTAGGCCTGTTTCAGATGGCATTGGGTATCATGTCGATTTTGACTCTGGGAGTGCTAAATCGAGTCATGATTGAGGAATTGCAAGTACCAGCACTAATTGTCGCTGGGGCGATCGCAATGCATCAGTTTGTGGCTCCGATTAGAGTGTGGTTTGGGCAAATGTCAGATACTAAGCCTTTGCTTGGCTATCACCGCAGTGGCTATGTTTGGGTTGGCGCAGCTTTATTTGCGATCGTCTCATTTTTCGCTGTGCAGGTAGTTTGGCAATTGGGCTTCAGTTTGCAGTCTGGTTGGACAAGTCAATCTTCTGGTTGGGCAGCACTTTTAGCTTTGATTTTTGCTCTTTATGGAGTTGCCATTAGTGCTAGTTCCACACCTTTTGCAGCGTTGTTAGTTGATGTTTCTGATGAAGACAACCGCTCAAAATTGGTGGGGGTTGTGTGGTCGATGCTGATGGTGGGTATTATTATTGGGGCAATCATTAGCAGTGGTTTGCTCAGACAAATTGCTTTAAATGCACCCCTAGAGGTCATCCAAACTCAAGTTAACCGCCTGTTTTTGATCGTTCCGGGTATTGCTTTCGCACTTTGTTTGCTATCAACAGTCGGTGTGGAAAAGAAGTATTCTCGCTATACCATGCGTTCCACAGCGATTAACCGTGAAGATAAGATTACTCTTGGTATGGCAATGCAGGTGTTAACTGCTAGCCGCCAAACAGCAATATTTTTCACTTTTTTGCTGTTGATGACACTCAGTTTGTTTATGCAGGATGCGGTGTTGGAACCCTACGGCGGCGAAGTCTTTAAAATGACTATTGACGAAACCACAAAACTTAATGCCTTTTTCGGTACAGGGACGCTCATTGGCTTGAGTTTGACAGGCTTTTTGATTGCTCCACGTTTGGGTAAGAAAAATACAACCAAGCTCGGATGTGTGGCTGTGGCAGTTTGCTTAATCATCATTGTCCTAGCAGGGACTACAGCTAATGCCAAATTCCTGCAATGGAGTTTGACCTTGTTTGGTTTTGCATCTGGTGTCACTACTACTGGAGCCTTAAGTTTAATGCTGGATTTAACTGCTGCCGAAACTGCTGGTACATTCATTGGTGCTTGGGGATTAGCGCAAGCAATGGCAAGAGCCTTAGCTACGGTTTCTGGTGGCGCAGTGCTAAACTTAGGTAAATCTTTCTTGACAACGCCATTGTTTGCCTATGGGTTGGTGTTTACCATACAAGCCGTAGTTATATTGCTGGCGCTGGGATTATTAGCTAAGGTGAATGTCACAGAATTTCAACGCAATGCTAAACAGGCGATCGCATCTATATTGGAAAGCGAGTTAGATTAATAGAGGAAAAGGCGGTACCCCCATTGTAGGTAGCGGGCGATCGCATCTATATTGGAAAGCGAGTTAGATTAATCTTAATTTGTTGGTTGTTGCTGGTTGATTGCTGGTAGTTGATAGTTGGTAGTTGATAGTTGATTGTTACAACACCCAAACAACAAACAACCAACAACAAACAACTAACAACAAATTTATTTATCAAATGACTGAATTTTGGACTACAGTTTTAGAATTTGCCCAAATTACTACCGCCAGGGTAGGTAAGCAATTAATGGATGATTTTGGGCAAGTACAAGCTTCCCATAAAGCTGATGGTTCTCTAGTCACCCGTGCTGATAAATGGGCTGACCAAGAATTGCGAAATGCGATCGCCTCTACATTTCCTGATTATGGAATTTTGACTGAAGAGGGTGACAAGGTTTTTCCTGGTACAGAATGGTGTTGGGTTGTTGATCCGTTGGATGGCACTACTAACTTTACGCGTGGTATTCCCATTTGGTCAATTTCACTAGGGTTGCTGTATAAGGGCACACCTATTTTCGGATATATTTACGTGCCTCCACTGAAAGAATCATTCCACGGCTTCTGGGAAGGTTCATCGGGTCTAGGAGCTTCCACGGGGGCTTTTCGCAATTATCACCCGATTCATACTAGTGAAGAAGAGCCGAGTCAGCATCACTTTTTTAACCTCTGTTCCCGTAGTACCTCGGTAATCAAACAAGATTTTCCTTGTAAAATTAGGATGTTGGGGGTTGCCAGCTATAACTTCCTGACAGTCGCCACAGGAGCAGTATTAGGTGGCGTGGAAGCAACGCCAAAAGTCTGGGATCTAGCCGCTGCTTGGGTAATAGTTAAGGCTGCGGGAGGAAGTTGGATCTCACTCAACTCAGAACCTTTTGCTTTATCTGCTGGTGTTGATTATAGCGATCGCTCTTTCCCCACTTTGGTTGTCAGTCGTCCAGAATTGGTGTCCACATTTAAGCCATATTTGGAAAATTTAAAGATTTAAACTTTGGCACTCTCCAAGTTGCCTGATTGACTTTATGGTGCAGATGGGTAGGTGTAGAAACCAGTTAGCCCATAAAAAGTACCTTAATCCCTGTGACAGCAATAGTTTCATCGATTAAGTAGCGAAAATAGGTCTGCACCAATAGCAAAACGCTTACTATACAAAGCTTTCAGGCTGAAATTTTGAGAGGCTCTCTTGTCACCTAATGGCTGAAATGATATTATGATGACAGGTTTGCACTATTGTACCTTGAAAACTAAATACTGTAAGGGTTTAAGTTCGTAGCGGTTGAAATCAACTAAAATCCCTATCAGGGATTGAAACGTAGTTCTGCGGTGTGGATCAATACCACAAGAAGGGTTGAAATCAACTAAAATCCCTATCAGGGATTGAAACAGAAGGAGAAAAATCCGAAGGATTTAAATTAGAAGTTGAAATCAACTAAAATCCCTATCAGGGATTGAAACGGAAGAGCCGCGAGCTGGAATGTAGCCAGCAGGTTGAAATCAACTAAAATCCCTATCAGGGATTGAAACAACAAAAATATTAGTTTTGGAGTTTAAGCTTAACTTGTTGAAATCAACTAAAATCCCTATCAGGGATTGAAACCATATCATCCTTGATGCCGACAGGGAGGTAGCATAATTTGATGTTGAAATCAACTAAAATCCCTATCAGGGATTGAAACAATTCTGAGGCATCCGCTCTTTTTATGACGTGCTGTTGAAATCAACTAAAATCCCTATCAGGGATTGAAACTTTCTTCCTTGAAATGAGATTGCAGCCATTGGTTGTTGAAATCAACTAAAATCCCTATCAGGGATTGAAACTGCATCAACTATACCTATCAATCGCAAAGTGGTGGTTGAAATCAACTAAAATCCCTATCAGGGATTGAAACAAAGTAGGACACTCAGAAGAGGATTGAAAAGAATGTTGAAATCAACTAAAATCCCTATCAGGGATTGAAACCATCATCATCGAGATATGTCCAAATAAAGATAAGGTTGAAATCAACTAAAATCCCTATCAGGGATTGAAACAAATGAGATGCGATTGCAAAACTTACAAATTCAGGTTGAAATCAACTAAAATCCCTATCAGGGATTGAAACAAAGCAAGAAGGATTGAAAAAAGTGATCGCATAAAGTTGAAATCAACTAAAATCCCTATCAGGGATTGAAACGCAGTTAGCGCAACCCTGCTGCGCTGAGGAAGGGGTTGAAATCAACTAAAATCCCTATCAGGGATTGAAACCATGGCTGTGCCATTGTACGCAAGTACTAAGCGTGTTGAAATCAACTAAAATCCCTATCAGGGATTGAAACACTTCGAAATTATAGAGCGATCGCGACTGATTCGTTGAAATCAACTAAAATCCCTATCAGGGATTGAAACTCTTGTGTCTACAAGATTGGGCTTTTGCCCCGAAAGTTGAAATCAACTAAAATCCCTATCAGGGATTGAAACGAAATGGGTGCATGGTATTGAATTTCTCTTCCCATGTTGAAATCAACTAAAATCCCTATCACGGATTGAAACAATACTTTTATACGTCGATACTTTTTTGCTAACATTTATGTTGAAATCAACTAAAATCCCTATCAGGGATTGAAACGCCATTTGCGAGCGAATTGCTCTAATTCGCTCGCAGTTGAAATCAACTAAAATCCCTATCAGGGATTGAAACTTTTTCTTGGCGGAGGATTGCCCAAACCGAAAAAGTTGAAATCAACTAAAATCCCTATCAGGGATTGAAACTGGCGGCTTCCTTGCGAGGATACAAAATCAATTTGTTGAAATCAACTAAAATCCCTATCAGGGATTGAAACACACTAGCCAAGCTAGCTTTTTGGATGGCGACATTGGTTGAAATCAACTAAAATCCCTATCAGGGATTGAAACTTAAAAAAATAGTTGCCAAGCCGCCAAAAACGAGTTGAAATCAACTAAAATCCCTATCAGGGATTGAAACAATTAATTCAATATTAAAAAGGGAAGAAAAAAAGTTGAAATCAACTAAAATCCCTATCAGGGATTGAAACGCCCAAAAACTCCCGCTATCGGAGACATCCAGGGTTGAAATCAACTAAAATCCCTATCAGGGATTGAAACGAGGGAATACGCCCGCTTTGGCGGGTATTCCCGTTGAAATCAACTAAAATCCCTATCAGGGATTGAAACCTTTCTGCACCGACGCGCGCGACTCTAAAAGCTTGAGTTGAAATCAACTAAAATCCCTATCAGGGATTGAAAGTGGTGAGATTTACGTATAGCACTTTAACCTTCCTTGCGGGAAGTCCCCAGGTGGAGTCTTCGAAGGGGATGAAACTTGGGCAGGATCTAGTTATCCAGACGGAGAATCTT
>Ga0073934_10009669_pt1 | contig 12244 bp, 10 predicted proteins | sample LarsenN4metaG_FD_76834 | JGI IMG/M metagenome (GOLD analysis project Ga0073934, IMG submission 76834) | Hot spring sediment bacterial and archeal communities from British Columbia, Canada, to study Microbial Dark Matter (Phase II) - Larsen... ... | reverse complement strand
TGATTGATTGGCATCATGACCAATATGCCTACGCCCGGTCTCAGCAGTTGCCCCATCCACTCAAGAACAAGCCCTATCCCAATGGAGAGCGCGACCATGCGAAATATGTGGACTTCCTTCACGCTCAGGTCAGGGAGTTGGTGTCCAACTATGGAGTCGTGGATATTCTCTGGTGGGACTATAGTTCCCAGGACTTCCAGGGCGATGAAGCCTGGCGGGCGTTCGACTTAATGCGCCTGGTCCGGGAGAAACAGCCGGCCATTATCATGAACAACCGTCTGTTTCGCAGTCGCGAGGCTGGTTGGGCCAGCATGGGCACAGAGGGTTTCCTTCCGCAATTGGATCCCAAGTATGGTGACTTCATCACTCCCGAACAACATATCCCCGCCACTGGCATGCCGGGCGTGGACTGGGAAACCTGCATGACCATGAACACCACATGGGGTTACAGCGAACACGATCACGCCTGGAAATCCGACGAGACCCTGATTCGCAATCTCGTGGACATTGCCAGTAAAGGAGGCAACTACCTTCTTAATATCGGGCCCAGGGGGGACGGCAGTGTGCCCCAGGAAAGCGCCAAAGCCCTGCGCGCCATTGGCGCGTGGATGCGGGTGAACGGGGAAGCGATCTACGGCACCCAGGCCAGTCCATTCGAGAAAATCGCGTGGGGGCGTTGCACACGCAAGTTATTGCCCGGCGGAAACACCCGGCTCTACCTCCACGTCTTCCAATGGCCCGTTGACGGCTCACTCGTTCTCCCTCCGATCGCCAACCCCCCTCTGCGGGCCAGCATGCTGGCCAATGCAACACCCGTTCCGGTGTCGGTCGCGCGGGGGCAGATTGTCCTGGCTCTCCCTCCCACCGCACCAGACAAGATCGCCAGCGTCGTGACTTTGGATGTCGAAGGCAGCAACGTGACCCTCAAGTCGAATTGACTCTCGGCTGGTCTGCGCGCCCGTTCCACGGCCCTACTCCGGACGCAGGTAATGACAGGTGTAGCCGCCGGGATGCTTTTGCAAGTAGTCCTGATGGTAATCCTCCGCAGGGTAAAAGGGGCCGGCCTTGGTGATTTCAGTCACGACGGGCCGCTTCCACCTGCCGGAGCGATTGACCTGATCCTTAACCCGCTCCGCAGTGAGTCGTTGCGCCTCTGTGTGGTAAAATATGGCGGAACGATACTGGGTCCCAACATCGTTGCCCTGCCGGTTCAACGTCGTCGGATCGTGGAGACGAAAGAAAAACCGCAGAAGTTCCTCGAAACTCAGACGGGCTGGGTCGAAAACAACCTGAATGGCTTCGGCATGGCCCGACCGCCCGGTCTTCACAACCTCATAGGTGGGGTTGGGAGTCGAGCCGCCGGTGTAACCGACTTCCGTTTCCAGTACTCCCGGCAGCTTGCGAATGATTTCTTCCATGCCCCAAAAACACCCGCCAGCCAGGGTGGCAGTCTCCCGATGCGCCACCGCCCCCTCAGAGGCCTGGACCGGCGTTCTGGACTGAATCAGTCCCGCCCGGATGAAGGGCCCCAGATACGCCCCATAACCCTGGGCTTCCATCTGTTCGACGGGAACGAACCGTAGCGATGCGGAGTTGATGCAATAACGCAAGCCACCTGGTTTTGGACCGTCGTCAAACACGTGGCCAAGATGGGAGTCAGCGGTTCGGGACCGCACCTCGGTCCGCACCATCCCATGGGAGTGGTCGGGCCTCTCGACGATCTCCTCCGCGATTAGTGGCCTGGTGAAACTGGGCCAGCCGCAACCCGAGTCGTATTTGTCGAAAGAACTGAAAAGCGGCTGACCAGAAACCACATCCACATAAATGCCTGGTTTCTTGTGGTCCCAGTATTCATTGCGAAAAGGCGGTTCGGTCGCGTTGTTCTGGGTGACCTCAAACTGAATGGAAGTCAGCTTCTGTTTCAATTCGTTGGCCGAGGGTTTGTGAAAGTTGGTCATGAGTCGAGTGGAATGATGGTCGGACGGGGCGGCCTTGAGTTCCGCCGCAGACTGCGCGACATCCGTGCAGGCCGATGTCAAAAGAACTGCACCGGCGGCCGCCACACAAGAGACGATGAAGCATGCTTTCATCCCGCCTCACAATGCCCCATGAATGGCGAACGTCAACCGCAACGGTCCCCCGAGCCGGAAGGCAGAGCCACCATCATGCCTGCGGCGGGGCGTGCAGCCCTGCTGGCGAAGGCATTGACAGAACAACTCTTCAGGACCGCGCCGGGCGTCGGCTCAGCCACGCGCCGGCGAGCATCGCGCCAAGGTGCGCCAGGTGCGGCAAGTCCGGCGTTGTAGGCACGACCACCAACACCAGGGCTGCACCCGCAGCCAGCCAGAGAAACCTGGGCCGGGCCAACCCGGCGCTTCGCTCCGAAGCAAGGACACCGTGGAAAGGCATGTGGCACCAAACGCCGTACCAGGCACACAAAGGAACCGAGGCGCCATAAAGCGGCCCCCCATAACGGTCGCGCAAGAACGCGGCCACCGATTCAATACTCTCCGGAAGCAGAAAGCCCGCCACCCCCACCGCGCCCTGCAAGAGGGCCCCGACGAGGCAGGCAGGGAGCGTGATCCCGACCAGTCTCCTCCAGCCAAGCCCTCGCTCTACAGCCCTGCCCACAAACCACAAGCAGGGAACGTTCATTCCCAGATGCAGCCAGCCAGCATGCAAGAGGTTCAAAGTCAACAGCTCCCACAGGTGACCGGATTTGATGCCGTAACCGCTCATGGCCAGGTAGGCGTCGTATGGCTTGCCAAAATGCACCACGACGATCTGTTGCAAAGCAAAGCAAACCAATAGAATAAGAATCCAAGCCGTCGTGGCCAGGGGCAGGGACTTCACCGGGAGGTTTCGTTGTGCCGGCACTGGGCCCATGGCCGCTCGACTCTATGGGGTCTTGGGCTTTCGCACCACCACCAGGGCATTGGCAGAGGGGCGTTCCATGCCGCGCTGGGAAGGGCTATTCACAATGCGGCCATCGAGCCAGGTTGTGCAAGATCCTCCGCCGTCAAGATTGATGGCGTAATCGCAACCGAGTTTGACAAAGTAGTCTGCCAGCTCTCCAAGTGTCATGCCCATCGAGTAGCGCGGTTGCCGCCCGTCGCATTGCACCAGGTAATAGTAGCGGCTGTTCCATCCGAAAGCCGTCCGTGGATCCCGGCGCTGGAATCCACGGAATTCCTCCTCAGGGCGTGGCTTGCCCCCTCGAACCAGACTGGGGCCACCGCCCAGCGCGAGCGATGCGCCACCCAGGTCGGGTTCGGTGGCGGTTGAAATGGTGATTTCCATCCCCGGATTCAGGGGCGGTAATTGAGGTATCGTTCTCGGGCTGAGCGAGAGCACCATGCCGTCGGCCGGGATCCGTGAGAATCCTTGTTTATTGACCTCGCGCACCACCGCGGTGAGCCGTTGACCAATACGCAACGGCAGCCATGCCTCCTGACCCTTCCGGCCCAGGATCAAGTCCACTCCCTCGACCGACGTTGAGTATCCGGCGGCGCTGGTATAAAGAACAGCCTGGCCGGTTTCGGGGTACTCGTTCAGCCCAATGGGCGTTTGTTTACCACCTGGCCACGTCACCGAAAACCGTGCGATGGCGTTGGTGATATGGGGCTCACCCCTGGCATCGAGGAAGAAAAACGCTCGGTCCACGCCCGGACCGCTCACCAGTTCCCCGCCACGGAGGATCATCAGGTTCATGGGATCTCCCTCAAAGGGCCGTTCCACGTAGAAGTAGTCCCCGTTGATGGCTGCGACCGCCTGCCCCACAGGAGGCTTGATGAAGGCAGCCTGTTGCGAAAGCACCGACAGTCCGATGCGGTTTCCTCCCCCCATGGTCACGTGCAGCTCCAGATCTTTGCTGGCCCGATCCACCCGAACCACGTGAACCGCCAGCGGAATGCGGGGATTCTGGTCGTGGCAATAGGCCAGCCCGGGGCCTTTGTCCTGCCACACAAGGTTTGGGGGCGTGGCCAACGCGCCACAGAACCCCAGCGCCAGAAAACCACTGGCGACCAGCCTCGTCCGCCGATGCGCTAATCCATACCGCCCAGCGCGCTTATGGCATTGAACTTTTGTCATGCTGCAATTCATGGAACATTATGAAGCCCGTGGGCGCTGTCACGCAGAAAGGCGCGATGCCCCGAACGCCATCGCAAAATGGTCTGAGCCATGACCGGCGTCGGGAAGGAGACGTCCTCTCTCTTGAAGTAGGCCCCCCGCCCTGAGTGTGCACTGTCCCGGTGCGTCCGCACATAACATGTCCGGGAGACCTGTGCCGGCTCTCACTGGGTTGGAACCGCGATGTTGCGCCAGAAATCGGTCACCGCCCAAAGGTTGATCGGCACGAAACTCTTGCCAAAAGCAAGGTAGCGAACGCTGCCATCGCAAAACACGTAATTGGCCCCCCCGGACTGCGCCTTCTTGTTCACACTGTTGTGCCGATTCTGGCTGAGCTGAAGGATGTCTTCATAACCCTCGAAATCAAAGTAGAAGTGCCCCGAGGTGTTGTCTTTCTCGCCAAAAGCCACTGTGTCGGAGGGATGAACCACGGCGGTCTCGGGCACAGGCACAGGAGCATAACCCGTCTGGAAGTAGTCCTCGAAGTTGGTGGGGCTGTTCTGTTTCACCCAGTCATTCCACCCATTAATGATGTAACTGCGGGGCGCGCCGTCGAGCGGCCAACGGGACGGATCGCTGTCCGTGGTCCCCATGGTCGCGGGCAGACGGGGCCCGTCACTGGGACAAAGCAGAATCTTGGGATCAATAATCTCGGCGGCCATGCGTCCTGGCCAGCAGGGGCTGTAGGTGCGCAACGGGAAAATGCCATCATTGCTGTCCACATACATCATCAGGGCCAGCCCTAGATTACGCATGTTGTTGACGCACTGAATGCGCCGTCCGCTTTCCTTGGCTCGGGCCAAAGCGGGCAAAAGCATGCCTGCAAGCACGGCAATAATCGCGACGACAACCAGAAGTTCGATGAGCGTGAACGCACCACACCGCTTGGGCCGCGCGGTCGGGCCGTTTGGAAGCCCGACCACTGCCATTCCTGCAGCCCACGGGGTGGGTTCAACCGACAGGGTTTCCGGTGCGTCCACGCTGGGGTTCATGTCATGGACTCAGTTTAACGCTCCCTTGGAGGGCGTTCCCGTCCCGCACCCGGAAAACCATCCCCACCAGGCCCACCGGGTGGCCCACCGGGTCCGCCGCGACCCCCTCCCTGAAAGCCGGGGCCACCCGGTGGCCCTCCCGGGCCGCCCATGGGCATTCCGGGGCGTCCGCCACCGGGTCCGCTGCTCAGCAACATGGCTCCGAGGGGGGAGTTCATCATCTGTTCTTTCTGCTCGGGTTTGAGACTCGGGGCCACGCTGGCGAGGGCTTTGCCACGGATCAAGATGATCTCCACTTCCACCGCCGCCATCGCCTCGGCCTTCGTTCGCACGACTTTTTCGTCGTAATCCTCAGCCAGCACAGCCTTGAGCAGTTCTTTTTGAGCCTCCCTCAGTTTCTCATTGAGTTCGCGCAGTTTGGCATCCTCCTTTTGCAGGGCTTCCTGAAAGGCCTGACGCTGTGCCTCGTCCAGACCCATGGGGCCCCCTCGACCGGGGAATCCACCCGGCCCGCCAAAACCTCCTCCCCGAGGTCCCCCCGGGCCGCCACCGGCAGGGGCAGCCGGCTGTGGATCCGCCGCAAAAACCAGCGTGGCCCCCATCGCTCCAGCCAATAACAAATACGTTAACGTCCTTATCATCATGGATGTCCTTTCTTCAACGATTGTTCATCTCTCTGGCTTGAAAAGCCTTCATTTAATCAATGCGCTACCCTGGATTATAACCCGCAAAGAAACGTCGTGTTGCGTTTTTTTTGCCTCAAGCAGGGGCAGGGAGATCAAAAAGATCTCGAGCCAGTCGGGCGGTTTCGACCCTGTGAGCCCGTGGGAGACCGCGAGAGAACGGCAGGGCGTCCAGTCGGTCCAGGCGGAGAACCACAGCGGTGACCGCTGCGACCACCCGTTCCAGTTCGCCTAACGAGACGTTGCGCAGGTTGTCGTGGTGGCTGTGGTGCTGCCAACGCATGCCAGAGTCCATATTGGGGCGATAGAGAGTGATGGATGGAACCCCGAATACCGAGAAGGGAAAATGGTCTGCGAAAGGCATCGGGGCCGGTTTATCCAGCACCTCCAGACCGGCCCTCCCCAGAGCCTGTGCCATCCAGCGACCGAACCGATCAGTCCCGGCCCGAATCATCCAGTGGTGCCCCAGGCAGGAAGAAATGCTGTCCATGTTGATGACGAGGCCAATGGAGTTCATTTGTTTCCGGTGGCTTGCCGCATACACCGCCGAGCCGAGGGACAGTTGTTCCTCCGCGCCAAAGGAGATCAGGCGAACGGTGCGCCGCAACCGGCGCGCAGAAAGCCGGCCGGCCAGCTCCAGCAACGCCACGACGGCCGAAGCATTGTCATCCGCCCCGCAACTGTGGCATTGCGTGTCGTGATGGGCCCCCAGCACAAGGGCGGGAAGGCTGGGGTTGGCGCCACGAATCTCCGCAATAACGTTCTGCGAACGGGCGTTCTTGAGCTGCACCTGAATCTGAACCGCGGCATGCGTGACCCCGCACCGGCGCAGTTCCCAGGCCGCGCGGAAGGGCAGCGCGGCGGTGGGCGGCATGCCGTAGCGCCGAACCCACGTGGGGTACACCCCATCGTCCTTCATCCACGCGAAGGGCAGGCGGTCGTCCACATGAAGAACAGCCGCCGGTCGGGCCCGCACCAGCTTGCGGTGCAGGCTGGCTTGCGTTGGCATGGGACCAAAAAGCACAGCGATCTGCCCCTCAAGCACCCTCGGCGTTAACCGCCCGGCCTGTTCGGGCATCTCGATCCACACCAAATCCCCCTCTACCGGCCGGTTGCGCGGCGTGGCCGGAGAACCGGCCAGGACGCGTGCCTCCAGGCTTTGTCTCCTTGAGCCCTGGTAAAACACGATCCGGGCGGACGACTCAACAACCGAGCGGCACGGAAAGGACTCAAGTCCGGCCTCATTCACACCCGCCGCCCGTAGTTGCTTGACCAGGTATTGCGCGGCCTCGGCCTCACCCCGGCTGCCGGCGCGCCGGTCGCCAATCGTTTGACACAAGTATTTCCAGTGTTGCCATGCGGATGGGGTCATAAAGCCAAGTGCGTTGTGCGGCCTGGATCATCCTTGCTGAATCGAATCGCATCGAACATCTGGCGGCACTGAAGCGCGGGCCTCAACCCATCGCGCCATGAGCCAGAGTACGTCCGAGAGCCGGTTGAGGAAGACGATGATCTCCTGATTGCGAAGTTGTTTCTCCTCGTGCAAGGCGCAGACGCGGCGTTCGGCACGGCGGCACACGGTGCGGGCGAGGTCAAGCGCGGCTGAGGCCGGGTTATCGCCCGGCATGGCCCACCCTTTGAATGGTTCAAGGTCTCGCTCGATCTCCGCTACCAGGCCGTCCAGATGCGCCGTGAGTTCAGGCGTGGTCAAAGGATAACCGTCCAGAACGTAGCGCGGCAGGTCCTCGACGGCGGTGGCCAGTTCGCCCATCACCGTGATCAGCAGCTTCTGGATGGCGGCCAGATGATCGACGATCGAACGGCCCGGGTTGGCAGCGCGGGCTAATCCCAGGCAGGCGTTGAGCTCATCCACGCAGCCGAAGGCCTCAACTCTCGGATGGCACTTCGACACCCGGCGATTGTACATCATGCCGGTCAGCCCCTGGTCACCTGTGCGCGTGGCGATGCTCATGCGCAAAGGCTAGTCGCCGTCCATGGGACCGCAAGAAGGATCAAAGCGCTTGAAGCCAGGCGAGCATTGCCGGTTGTGCTTCGCCGAGGCTATGCTAACCTGCGTCACCATTAATCGCCAACCGTACCGTGACGTCATGATCAACAATACCTTGTTCCTCCGGTGGCTGCTGACGGCCCTCGCCGGGCTGGCTCTCAGCGCCTCCGCTGCTCAACCCTTGCGGGCTCTTTATATCACCGGGGGCTGTTGCCACGACTACAAAAACGAACGCCTCATCCTCACCAACGGCGTGAGCACTCGCGCCCGAGTGCTGTGGACGGTGGTGGAAGGCGGCGGCTCGGGTACCAGACACAACGATCTCGCTAATAGCCTCTACCAGAATCCCGACTGGGCCAGGGGTTACGATGTGGTGGTGCATAACGAGTGTTTCGCCGACGATGCGGACGCCGATTACATCGAGAAGGTGCTGGCCCCGCATCGGTCCGGTGTGCCCGCCGTGGTCGTGCACTGCACAATGCACACCTTCCGCGCATTCAAACCCGACCATTTTCGTGAGTTTCTCGGCGTCACATCCACACGCCACGGCCCCCAGCATCCGCTGGATGTCAAGGTCACCAGCCCCGAACATCCGGTGATGAAGGGCTTTCCACCCAACTGGAAGACCGGCAACGAAGAACTCTACACGATTGAGAAGGTCTGGCCCGGCGCCACCGTGCTGGCCACGGCCGCAGACAAGAAAAAAAACGCCCAGGGAGCATGGGTGGATACAGATCGAAGCCACGCCCTGATCTGGGTGAACACTTACGGCAAAGGACGCGTATTTGGCACCACCCTGGCCCATGCCAACGAGACCTTTCAGGATCCGGTCTTTCTGGACTTATTCACTCGGGGACTGCTCTGGGCCTGCGGCCAACTGGACGACTCCGGACTGCCCAGGCCCGGTTACGAAGCCTCGACCCGGCCTTGAACGCCGGAGGGCACCATCTCCCCTGCTTTTGCCATGACCAGCTCCCCTGCCTTTGCCGCCACCCGATGGGGTGCGTTGCTGATCCTGGCCGGCACCCTGACCACCGGCGCCCAGGACTTCGATTTCACGCTCGATGACCTGGTCGAGCAGGGTCAACGGTGGGCGGAAGAGAATCTTGACCCGAATGTGCTGCGCGCTCTTGGGCAGGTGGATGGTCAGAAAGTGCGCCGGCTTCTCGACCAACTGCAGCAGTCGCTGCAGGCCGATTCCGTCGTGGATCTGGCCGCGATGCGCGAGGCTGCCATGGCCGCGCTTCCCCTGCTGGAGCAGCATCCTGAGACCCGGCCCTATGCGGCCTGGCTCAAATCCCGGCTGGATTATCTGGACGCCGCCGACACCTACCGCGCCAGCCTCCCGCCCACGGTCGTCGAGCCGGGGCGTGCCCTCCAACCGCAACCAAATCCGGAGCCCGCCGCTCTGCGGATGACGTGGCAGAAGCGCATGGAGAAACAAAAACCTCCACCCGGTGGGCAGAGCATGGCGGCTCAACTCAAACCAGTCTTCGCCAGACATGGGGTCCCACAAGAACTGGTCTGGCTGGCCGAGGCGGAAAGCTCCTTCGACCCTGCCGCCCGAAGCCCCGTGGGTGCAGTTGGGCTGTACCAATTGATGCCCCGTACGGCCCAGAGCCTCGGTCTGGCATTGCGTCCTGCCGACGAACGGCTCAATCCTGAGCGGAACGCCGCCGCCGCCGCGCGTTACTTGAAGTATCTTCACGGGCGCTTCAAAGACTGGCCTTTAGCCCTGGCCGCCTACAACGCGGGCGAAGGCAAAGTTCGCGCGCTGCTGAACACACAGCGGGCCACGACTTTCGACCAAATCGCCAGAAAACTCCCGGCCGAGACCCAGATGTACGTCCCCAAGTTCGATGCCATCCTTCGTCAACGTGAAGGCGTGAGCCTCAACAAGTTGCCGCCCCCCGCGGGTTAAGCGGCGCTTTTGTAATTGCGATTCCAACGGACCATTGGCCCAGGATTTGCGTCCTTGCATCCCACAATAAAGGAGGCACAACGAATTGACCTGCGGCAATGCCTGGCTGACGAGCCCGCGTGTCAGCGCAGTTTGACCTTCGCACCCGGATCGCCTCTTCCATGAAGCAGACCTGCTCCGTTCACCATCTCCAGCCAGCAGCGTAAGCGACGAACCTTCCAGCGCATGCGGTTCCTGGCCGCCAGGGCATGACGCTCGTCGTGCCCATGGCATAATCGCGGCTGCCCCCTCTGCGCGCAAAACCCTGCGCCCTCTCCCCTGGCCCGCGAAGCGCCGCACCGCTGCACCCGTCAACGCTCGCAAAACCAGTTGCGGTCGAATGTCAACAGCTTATGATGCGTCTTCATTAACCATGAGCCACAACATGCCAACCATTGGAACCCAGTCCACACGCCGTGATTTTATCAAGACCACCGGCAAAGCGGCGGCCGGAGCTGCGCTCTTCAACGCCATTGCCGCCCGCAGCTACGCCCAGGAAAACAACACGATCAAAATCGCACTGATCGGTTGCGGCGGCCGGGGCGGAGGAGCTGCCCAGCAAGCGCTCTCCACCAAAGGGCCCACCAGGCTTTGGGCCCTGGCCGATGTCTTCGAAGATCGTGTCCAGGGAACCCTCGGCAATCTCAAGCGCCGTTTTGCCGCACAGGTTGACGTGCCGCCGGAGCGCCAGTTCGTCGGGTTCGACGCTTACAAGAAAGCCATTGACTCCCTGGACAAAGGCGACGTCGTGCTGCTGGCCACGGCGCCCGCGTTCCGACCCCTGCACTTCGAATATGCCGTGCAAAAAGGGGTGCATGTATTCATGGAGAAATCCTTCGCTGTGGACGCTCCCGGCATCCGGCGGGTGTTGAAAACCGGCGAACTGGCTGCGCAAAAGAATCTCAAGGTTGCTGGCGGCCTCATGAGCCGCCACTACAAACCCCTCGAGGAGGCTGTGGCCCAGATTCACGATGGTCTCATCGGGGAGGTCATCACCGCCTGGGCTTATCGCATGCATGGCCCTGTCGGCATGGGAGCCAGGCCACCCGGCCGCTCTGAGTTGCTCCATCAGATCGCCAATTACAGTTGCTTCACCTGGCTTAATGGCAGCTTCATCGTGGACTGGTTGATTCACAATATTGACATCTGCTGCTGGGTCAAGAATCAGTGGCCTGTCTCCGTCCAGGGCATGGGCGGCCGCCAGGTTCGCACCGAACCGGATCAACTCTTCGACCACTATGCCGCTGAATACACCTTCCCCGATGGCACGCGCCTCTTTGCCCAGGGACGCCACATCAATGGCTGTTACGATTTCTTCGGTGACATCATCCACGGCACCAAGGGGTCCGGCGTGCTCGGCGAAGGCCAACCCAAGCCCCGGCTTTTCAAGGGACACAACCAGACCTCGGAGAACCTCATCTGGTCATACAAGGGAGAGCCTTGCGACGCCTACCAGGTCGAGCACGACCTCCTCTTCGACGCGATCCGCAACAACAAGCCTTACAACGAGACCGAGCGCTGCGCCAGGGCCTGTCTCACCGCTATCATGGGACGCATGGCCTGCGAATCAGGCAAAGTCATCACTTATGAAGAGGCGTTGAATTCCAACCTCGAACTGGCCCCGGGCCTCGAAAGCCTCACCGCCACTTCCCCCGCTCCCGTTATGCCCGACGCCACCGGCAAATACCCCGTCGCCGTACCCGGGCAGACCAAGGTGCTCTAGCCTCCGCTCAGTTATCGCCGCATGCGCCACTCCGCCCCTCCCGCCCTCGGGAGAGGCGCCCTTTTTCTGCCCGAATGAGAACGCCCTCCCGGGCGTCATACTGGCATGACACCGCCAACGTTTCAGGGGGCGCTCCTCGTGGCGACTCTCGCGCTCGCATCCACCAGCGCCGCCGATCTGCCCCTGCTCGATCCCGCATTCGATCTCAAGAAAGCCCAGGCCTTTGACGCGGTTGTCACTCGCGTTCCCGACACAGCCTCCTTTGCAATTCGAATCGCCACCGGCCACAGCATGTCCTGGCCTGGCGTCACACTTCCTGCCCCCACGGGGTTTTGGTCCCTGGCGCCCTATGCCGAAATCACCGCGCGCATCAAGAATACCGGCCAGTCCAGGGTCACCGTATCCTGCCGGGTGGACAACCCGGGAGCAGATGGCACGAAACATTGTGTCACCCGTTCCCTTGCCCTGGCCCCGGGTGCCGAGGGGATCCTCCATGTTCCCTTGCTCCGCCAGGGAGATGACACCATGGGCGGGAAACTCTTTGGCATGAGAGGTTATCCGGTAGGGCCGGGTTCCAAACAGCCGGGCATTGATCCGAATAAAGTGAACCAGGTTCTGTTCTTCGTGGCCAAACCCAGGGAAGACCATGCCTTCGAAATCCGCGACCTCCAGGCCACCGGCGAGTATGTGCCCCCCACCGCCAGCACCACCGATGCCAACCCCTATTTCCCTTTCATTGACACCTTT
>Ga0073934_10009667_pt1 | contig 12248 bp, 14 predicted proteins | sample LarsenN4metaG_FD_76834 | JGI IMG/M metagenome (GOLD analysis project Ga0073934, IMG submission 76834) | Hot spring sediment bacterial and archeal communities from British Columbia, Canada, to study Microbial Dark Matter (Phase II) - Larsen... ... | reverse complement strand
CGAACGCCATCACCACCACGGCGGCTCCGTAGCGGCGAATGCGACGCGCCTGCTCCAGAAACTTCGCCTCCCCCTCCTTCAGGCTGATCGAGTTCACGACTCCCTTGCCGGCGAGGCATTTCAGCCCGGCCTCGATCACCTCGAATTTCGAGCTGTCCACCATCACCGGGACTTTGTTGACGTCCGGATCGTCGGCGATGAGGTTCAGGAAGCGGACCATCTCGGCTTCGCTGTCGAGCAGCCCCTCGTCGAGGTTGACGTCGATCATGTTGGCCCCGCTCTCGACCTGCTGGCGGGCGACCGACATCGCTTCGTCGTACTGTTTCTCCTTGATCAACCGGGCGAACTTCCGGGAGCCGGTGACGTTGGTCCGTTCGCCGATCATCAGGAACGGCTGCGTCTCCGCAGCGTCCGGGGACCGCAGCACCAGCACCTCCGCGCCGCTGTAGTACGACCAGTGATTCGGCTTCGGCGGCTTGCGGGGTTTCTGATCGGCGACGGCAGCGGCAATCGCGCAAATGAACTCCGGCGTGGTGCCGCAACAGCCGCCGACGATGTTCACCCAGCCGTTCTCCGCAAACTCACGGAGCGTGCTGGCGACCTCCTGCGGGTTGGAGTCGAAGCCCCCCATGCCGTCGGGCATCCCCGCGTTCGGGTAGCAACTGATGTACTTCGGCGCGACCTCGGCGAGCGCCTCCAGGTACGGCCGCATCTGCTTCGGACCGAGGGCGCAGTTCAAGCCGACGGTGATCATCGGAAAGTGCGACACCGCGGCCCAGAACGCCTCCAGCGTCTGCCCGGTCAGCGTCCGCCCCCCCTGGAAGATGGTGCCGGAGACCATCACCGGCACGCGGCGGCCCCCCTCGTCAAACACCTGCTGGATCGCGAACAGGCAGGCCTTCATGTTCAGCGTGTCGAACGACGTCTCCGGCAGAAGCACGTCCACGCCCCCCTCCAGCAGACCGCGGACCTGCTCGGCGTACGACGCCGCCAACTGGTCGAACGTCACCGGCCGAAAGCCGGGCTTGTCCGCGTTGAACGAGAGCTGGAACTTCGTCGGCCCGATGCTCCCCGCCACGAAACGGGGCTTCGACGGATTCTTCGCCGTGAATTCGTCGGCAACGCGGCGGACCAGTTGGGCTGCCTGCACATTGAGCTCGTGCGTCAGGTGGCCGAGCTGGAACTCGTCCAGCATCAGCCGCGTCGCGCCAAACGTGTTGGTCTCGATGAGGTCGGCCCCGGCCTCCAGATACTGCCGGTGAATGTCCGAAATCAGTTTCGGCTGCGACAGCACCAGCACGTCGCTGGCGTTCTTGAGGTCCACGGGATGATCGCGGAACCGGTCGCCGCGGTAATCGGCCTCGGTCGGCTCGTAGCGATGGATCATCGATCCCATCGCCCCGTCGAGGATCAGAATCCGCTCGGAGAGGAGTTGCTCAAACAGACCGGCAGGGGCAGGTTCGGACATCGAGGATTTCGCGGCAACGGGGGCGGGGCATCGGGAGAGCAACGAACAACCCAGTTTGACGGCTCACCGGGGCGCGGCCAAGGCAGCGGACACGGGAACCGAGCAGGTTGTTCGGGATTCAGGGAAGCCGCGGGGCTATTGCGGTGCGGCGGTGACGGACGTCGTCGACCGGATCACGAGCACTCCGTTTTGCCCCGGCCGCAGTTCCAGCCTGGGATTGTCGATCTCGGCCCAAAAGCGGACCTGGCCGTTGACCGGGTCGATTTCCGGGCTGACGAACGCCAGTACGCCGGGGAACACGGTCGGCTTGCCGGCCACCTCGACGGTGAGCGCGACGGATCGGCCGACATCGGCCAGGGTCAGTTGAGTCGCCGGGGCGAACCCCTCCGCCCGCAGCTTGTTGAGCCGGACGATCCGCAACACGGGTGTTCCCGGCTCGACCCACTCTCCCTGGTGCTTCTTCCATTGCACCACCATGCCGGTGATTGGCGCGGCGATCTGTCGGCGCTGGACCTGCAGTTCGGCCCGGTCGAGGTCGTGCTGCTTCAGGGCCAGCGTCATCCGGGCCTGCAACAGGTCCTGCTGGGCCTGTTCGATCTCGAGTTCGGTCTTGTCGGCAACCAGTTTCAGCCGGTCGAGTTCCGTCTGCGACACGCTCTTGGCGAATTTCTCGACCGACTCCACCGCCCGCTGCAGCTCGGCCCGTGCGACCTCGGCCGATTTCTTCGCGAACCGGACCTTGATGTCGTTTTCGGCCAGTTCGCGGGCCTGTTGCACGTCGGTTGCCGCCCGCGCCCGGAGCACCTGCGCTTCGGCGTCGTCGATCCGGCCGAGCAGTTTGCCTTCCTCGACCGTTTCCCCCTCCTTCACGGTCGTGGTCAACAACATCCCGGCTTCGCGGGCGGGGACGTCCACCTGGTCGATGAGCGTCAGCACCACGTTGGGCAACCGCAGCTCTACCGACGGTGCAGGCCCGCCGGTGAGGATCAGTATGGTCATCAGTGACACAGGCATGATGGCGTCCCGGGATCGGTTTCTGTCAGGGCCGCGTCAGTGTACTGCAATAACCGTCGCTGTGGCGATGGGAGTCGTCCCACCTTTGCGAGCCTGACGGTTTTGCGTGAGAATGACGTTCGAGTCTTCAACACAACCTCTGTTGCGGCCGGATTGGCTCGAAGCCGTCGCCCCATCAGAGACCGCACAACCGGTTCAGTTAGAGGTTCCTGGAGCCTCGCGACTTCCCTGGGAACAATTCATGTCCAGCAGTCTGCAGGGTCAATCGGCCATCGTTGTCGGGGCTTCCAGCGGCATGGGGCGGGCGATTGCCGCCAGCCTCGCCGAGCAGGGCGCTCGAGTCCTCGCGGCGGCCCGGCGGCAGGAGCGGTTGGACGAACTCGCCGCCAAGGTGCCGGGGATTATTCCGATGGCGGTCGACGTCACCAAACCACACGACGTCGCGGCCCTCATGGCGGCTGCCAAATCTCAACTGGAGCGGGTGGACTTGCTGGTCTACGCGACGGGCACCAATCTCCGGGAACGGTCGCTGCGGGACGTCACGCCGCTGGGCTGGCACGAACTGCTGGAGGCCAACCTCACCGGAGCGTTCTACTGTACGCACGGCGTGCTGCCGATGATGCGCGAACAGGGAGGCGGGCTGATCGTGTATCTCTCCTCCGCCGCCGTGCAGCGGCCCGATGTCTCCGGCGTGGCGTATCAGGCCAGCAAGCACGGCCTCGTCGGTTTGGCGCTCGGCACGCGCGTGGAGGAGAAGGCCCACGGCATCCGCACGACGGTCCTTTTTCCCGGCCTGTGCGACACGGAGATTCTGATGAAGCGCCCCACACCCACGCCGCAGGAGGTGCTCGATCAGGCGCTGTCGCCGGAGGACGTGGCGGCCGCCGTGCTGTTTCTGGCCCAACTTCCGCCGCGGGCGATGGTGCCGGAGCTGCCGCTGGTGCCGTCGCGGCTGTGGTGAGAAGAACCCCGGGGGGCACAACCCCTGGGCTTCGAGACGACTTACTTCCGGTTCTTGAGCGTGGTCAGCGACGCCTCCACCTGCTGGCGGGCGTCGCGGGCCTCCAGGATCACCTGGGCAAACCGGTCGGGATACGGCACGCCGCGGAGGAGCAGCAGCGTGTCGCCGACCGGGCCGGTCAGGCGGACATCCCCCGTACGGAAGAACGCCAACCGGGAATCCGGGTCGACTGTGACCCGCTCCACGTTGGTCAGGGGGGCCTCTCCCAGCAACCTGCCCCCCAGCGACGACTGCCGCTTCACCGACCGGTTGGTGACCACATATCGCGACCCGCCAACCTTCATCAACAGGTAACCCAACAGGGCGAACGGCCAGGTGACCGGCACGAAGATCAGGTGCGACAGCTTGATGTTGCCGACGCCGACCGGAATCGACTCGTACAGCCCGTTGAGCAACTGCCCGAGCCACGTCGAGCCGATGGACGGGTACAGTTCTTCAATGACCGATTCGTAGCCGGAACTCACCCCGGCGATGGCCTGCGGCTTCTTTGTCAGCATCGTGTCTGGCTCAAGGGACAACGGGGACCAATGAGCCGGGAATATACTGTCTGCGACGGGGAAATGCGACCGAGCCGAGAGTTCTCGAAACTACGCCGCCCGGTCTTCCGCGTGACGCAACGGCTGCGGGGCCGGCAGGATGCGGGCCGAGCGGGACTGACGGTGCTTGCGCCCTTCGGGGCCCAGAGCGTACGCCAACTGGGCCAGCAGCCCGCCGGCCAGCAGGGCCAACACACAACCGCCGATCGCCAACTGGTCGTCGCTGAACGTGCGCAGGAATTCGATCATGGGAGCCTCTCTGGGAACAACGGCGGAGGGGTCGGCGCTGTTCGCTTCCCATCGGCGGTCTTTGCCGGATGACTTGACCAACCGTCCGGTGGACGGATTCCCTTCCCCAGCTTTCGGCGGAACCTGTGACGGTTGCGAAGACCCTGCGCGAGGCGTCCCGGGCCGCGGCGAAACAACAGCGGCGCTTGCATGGTGCGGGGACGGCCGTCATGCTGGCGGGGACGGATCGCCGGTTGTTGTTGCGTTCTGTGTCCCGCCGTTCGGAAGGTGCCCGCGATGCCCCGCCTGTTCGTTGCCTGCCTGGTCCTTGTCGCCGGCCTGACTCCGCCAACCTTCGCCGAGAACTGGCCCCGATTCCTCGGAGCCGATGGCACCGGCGTCGCCCCGGAACAGGGGATTCCCACCGCCTGGACCGCGTCCGAATACGCCTGGGTCGTCGATCTCCCCGGCGAAGGGCATGGCGCCCCGGTGATCTGGGGCGACAAGGTGTTCATCACCTCCGCCACCGAAGCCGGCCGGTTCCGCACCCTCTACTGTCTCCACGCAGAGACCGGCAAGACGGTGTGGTCACAAACGATTGGCATGGGAACCAACCGCAAGCACGCCAAGAACAGCTACGCCTCCAGCACCCCCGCCGTCGATGGCGAACGCGTGTACGTGGCGTTTGCCGATCAGGAAAAATACGGTCTGGCGGCCTACACCATGTCGGGAGAACTGGTCTGGCGGACCTGGTTCGGGCAGTTCGTCAGCCAGCATGGCCTGGGGGCTTCGCCGATCGTCTTTGAAGACCTGGTCATCATGCCGAACGAACAGGACGGCCCGAGCGCCATTGTGGCTTTGGACCGCAAGACCGGCCGGCTGGTGTGGAGCACGCTGCGTGACTTTCGCGAAGCCTCTTATGCGACGCCGCTGATCATCGAACCGCCCGGCTCGGCGCCGCAGCTCGTCTGCCTGAGCGGCGCGGCCGGACTGACGGCTCTGAACCCGCGGACCGGCGACCTGCTCTGGCGGACCGAACCGCTCCCCAAGCGGACCGTGGCTTCCCCCGCGTATGCAGCCGGCCTGGTCCTGGCCACCTGCGGACAAGGGGGCAAAGGGGACCTGCTGATCGGCGTCGATCCGCTCGATGTGGATGCCAACGGCATCGCCAAAATCAAGTTCCAGCGCGACAAGACGCTCCCGTATGTGCCGACGATCATCGGTTACGGCGATCACCTGTATTTCTGGAACGACAACGGCATCGTGCTGTGCGTCGATCCCAAGACCGACACCACCGTCTGGCAGGAGCGGCTGGGAGGCAACTACAGCGGGTCGCCGATCTGCGTCGGAGGCAAGCTGTATTGCCTGGAGGAATCGGGCAAGGTCTCGGTGCTCGCCGCCAGTCCCGAGTTCCACCAATACGCGGGGGGCGACCTCGGCGACCCCAGCCACTCCACCCCCGCCGTCGCCAACGGCCGGCTGTACCTGCGGTCGTTCCACAAGCTGTTCTGCCTGAAGTCGCCGGGGTCAACGGAGAAGGCGGGCGAGTGATTTCTCCACGATCCGCCTTCGCGGACTGATTGACAGACCGTAGAATCGAGTCGTTCTGGAGGGGTTCCCGAAATGACTCTGCGCGGCCGCGTTCACAATGGTGTCGTGATTCCCGACGATCCGGTGTCACTTCCCGAAGGGGCGGCCGTGCAGATCGAGTTGCTGCCCGCGGTGGAGCCGCAGGCGCGCCGAACAGGATGCGTCTGGAAGGGGCAAGTGACAATTGCCGAGGACTTCGACGAGTTGCCGGATGATCTGGCTGAGGCATTTGGTGTTACTCCGCCATGAAGCTGCTCCTCGACACCCACGTTGTTCTGTGGTGGCTGGATGATCCCATCTTGATCTCCGAGAGTGCGCGGGATGCCATCGCCGAGCCGAGCAATGAAGTCTTGGTGAGCGCCGCATCGTCTAGGGAAACTGCGATCAAGCGCGGATTGGGAAAGTTGACGGCGCCGAAGGACTTTGAGGCGGCGACTGACGCCTGTGGTTTCCGGGCGTTGCCGATCACGGTGGCCCATGCGCTCGCAACGGAGCAGCTGCCATTTCATCATCGCGATCCCTTTGATCGCATGTTGATTGCTCAGGCCTTTTTGGAGGAAGCCACGATCGTGACGCGGGACGCTGTCATTTCGCAGTACGGAGTACCGATCATAATCGGCTGATGTGCTTCATCGCGAAACGAACGTTCAATCGCTGACCAAGTGGGCGTCAGCCAGCCTCACGGACTCCGCTGCACCTCACAACAACATCTTGAGGAACCCCCAGTGACCCGATCCGCAGTTTTCGCCCTCGGTCTTGTTTCCTGCGGTCTTGCACTGTCGGCCGCCGAACCGAAACCGCTGTTCAACGGCAAGGACCTCACCGGCTGGGAGGGGCGGACCGATTTGTGGAAGGTCGAGGGGGACGCCATCGTCGGCGTGTCGCCGGGGCTGAAGGAGAATCACTTCCTGGCGACCACCGAGGAGTTCGGCGACTTCGAGCTGCGGTTCGAGGTCAAGCTGCATCAGCCCAAGGAAAACTCCGGCGTGCAGTTCCGCTCGCAGCGGCTGCCCAACAGCACCGAAATGATCGGCTACCAGGCGGACATCGGCCCCGGCTACTGGGGCAGCCTGTACGACGAATCCCGCCGGCGAAAAATCCTGGCCGCCGCCGATCCCGACGTCATCGCCAAAACGCTCCGCGTCGGCGACTGGAACGAGTACGTCATCCGCGCCGTCGGCGGGCACATCACGCTGTCGATCAACGGCACAACCACGATCGATTATCAGGAACCGGACCCGCAGATTCCCCGCACGGGAAAGATCGCGCTGCAACTGCACAGCGGCGGACCGTTCAAGATCGAATTCCGCAAGCTGCTGCTGACGTCGGTGACCGGGGAGTAGCGATTCTGGCAGCCAGGGAGGGCTGACGTCCCCCCGCTTGCCTATAATGGCGATTATGTCCAGCGACGAACTGCGGGAACAGATCGCCATCGAGGCCGCGCGGCTGATGCTGCGGGGAAAGGAGGCCGACTTCGCCTCGGCCCGCAAGCGGGCCGCGCGGTGGCTGAAGCGGAAGCGGCTGACCCGCGAGGAGATCCCGTCGAACCAGGAGATTCAGGTCCAGATCTACGCGCTGAGCGGGCTGATGGCGTCGGAGTTGTCACCGGCGGAGGCCCTCCCCGACGATGAGCATCCCGACGCGTTCGCCGTGTTCCGGATGTTGCTGGAACCCTTGGCCCGGGTGCAGCTCGACCCGCGAACGCACCCCGAGGGAGACGCGCTCTATCACAGCCTGCAGGTTTTCGAACTGGGCAAGGCCGAGCGACCGTACGACGAAGAGTTCCTGCTGGCCTGTCTGCTGCACGAGGTCGGCCGGGCGATCAATCCCCGGCATCCGGTGCTGTCGGCGATCGACGCGCTGGGAACGCTGATCACCGACCGGACGCGGTTTCTGATCGAACAGCGGCCGGTGGCGGCGGAATACCTCCGGTCGGGGGACTGCCCCAAGTCGCTCCGGCGGTCGGAAGACTTCGAGGACGCCGTGCTGCTGGCCCGCTGCGACCGGGCGGGCCGGGTCCCTGGAGCCGCCGTCGGGACGCTGGACGACGCCATCGCGTACCTGGCAGGACTGGACACGGCGTGGGACAATGCCCACGCGGACCAATAGCTGGCGGTCAAGGGGTTTCGTCCCCGGACATCGGCTCGTCCCGTCCACCCCTCCGCTGGCGACCGGCGGGGGTCGTCCTGTGCCATCTCGCGGATTCTTGCAGAATCCGTGCGGCGAGCGCAGATTGTGATTGGCGCAGCACCTGCGCGGGCGAATACTTGCCGATGGCCGCAGGCTCAACGCTTGACGACGCAGCGTGAGGCAGAGGCGACATGGAGCCGCAGGTCCTCGAATCGTTCTGGAATCAGCTCGCGCAAAGCGGACTGCTCCCCGACGGGCAGTTGACAGCGCTGCGTCGGGAACGCGCCCTGGTCGATGCCGCCTCGGACAGAGACTTGGCGCGGCGGCTGGTGCAGCGCGGCCTGTTGACGCCGTATCAGGCCGACCGCCTGCTGGAAGGCCGCTCCCGCGGCTTCTTCTACGACGAGTTCAAGATCATCGACATCCTGGGCGTGGGTGGGATGGGCTGGGTGTATCAGGCCGAGGACACCACCAGCGGGGAGATTGTGGCGCTGAAGGTGCTGCAGGACCAGCTCAAGCACGATCAGGGCCTGCACGCGCGGTTCCTGCAGGAGGCCCGCGTGGGGCTCAAGCTGCACCATCCGAACATCGTGCGGACCGATCGCCTCGGTTGGGCAGGCGGCCTGCCGTACATGGTGATGGAGTTCGTCCACGGCCCCAGCCTGCTGGAACTGCTGATGCGCCGCGGACCGTTGCCCTGGGCGCAGGCGTGCGAGTTCGCCCGACAGGCGGCGCTGGGGCTGGATTACGCGCACCGCAACGGGCTGGTGCATCGGGACGTGAAGCCGCAGAACCTGCTCATCGACGAGACCGGTCACGTCCGATTGCTGGATTTCGGCCTGTCGATGCTCCGCGAGGGGGAGACCGGCGACGAGTTCTCGATGGCGATGATCTTCGGTCACGAAAGCGTGGGGACGGTCGAGTTTTCCGCTCCCGAACAGTCGGAAGACAGTCTGAAGGCCGATGCCCGCAGCGACGTGTACAGCCTGGGTGGGACGTTGTTCATGGCGCTGACGGCGAAGACGCCGTTCCAGGCGTCAACGGCCGTCGACATGCTGCGGGCCCATCGCCGCGAGACGCCGAAGTCGGTCCGGGAATATGTGCCGGAGATCCCCGAAGACGTGGCGGCCATCGTGGCCCGGATGCTGGCCAAAGACCCGGCCCGTCGCTTCGCCACCGCCGCCGATGCCGCTGCGGCTTTGGCCCCCTACTCGCAACCGGGTCCGGTCGCGTTCGACTTCGAGAAGATTCTGAACCAGCGCAAGAAGCAGGCGCAGCAAAAGCTGGCCCAGATTCAGAAAAGCCGCCCTAGGGCCCCGAGTCTGACCAGCTCCACGGCGCGACCCGGCTCGATCAGCTCGATTGCCAGCGCCAACACAACCCCAATGGCGGTCGCCAACCGAGAGTCCGAACTCTCCGCCTCGGCCGCGTCGCTTGACGCCGCCACGATGAGCAGTTCGGCGACGCAGTCGCCGGCAGGAGGAGAAGCTGCCGGTGCCGCCTTCCGCCGCGCCGGGAAACCCATCGAATCCAGCACATTCCTGACGTCGCTCGACACGCACCGCACCCATCTCTTGCGACAGGATCAGATTGTCATCGGCCGTCGCGACGATTGCGATCTGCCGCTGCGCGAGTCCACCGTCTCCGGCCGGCATTGCGAACTGCGGTTTGACGGGTTTCACTGGTGGATCACCGATCTTGGCAGCCGCAACGGCACGCTGGTGAACGGCGTTCCGGTGAAGCAGCAGGAACTGCGCGTGGGGGACATCCTGCAGATCGGCAACGTGCTCAAGTTCCGACTGGACGACGCCCGCAGCGACGCCGTTACAAGTCCCACAGCAAATCAACCCTCGCGCGCCGCCGTTCTCCTTGGGCTCGTCCTGCTGGTGGCAGCACTGGCGGCTGCCGGGCTGTGGTGGCTCTTCGCCGGCAGTCCGTGATGGCCCCCTGACATGCCCGTGCCGATTCAGTCTGTTGTCGAAACCGCCTTGTATGCCCGCGATCTGGCGGCCATGAAGGACTTCTACACCCGGATTCTCGGTCTGCAACTGCTGGCCGAAGACCCCGCCCGGCACGTGTTTCTGCAGGTCGGTCCGGCGCACGTGCTGTTGCTCTTCGACCCGGAGGCCACGCGGCAGGGAGACGACTTTCCCTCACACGGCGCCACAGGACCGGGCCACGTCGCCTTGGGGATCGCCGTCGAAAGCCTGGACGAGTGGCGCCGACAGCTCATCGCGCATGGAGTTCTCATCGAGAAGGAGCTCACGTGGCCCCGCGGGGGGCGATCGCTGTACTTCCGCGACCCCGCGAACAACTCGGTGGAGCTCATCACCCCCGGCGTGTGGGGAACGCCCGCAGGGTGGTGATGCGGTCGCGCTGAAGCCCACGGGTTGCAATCCGTGGGCTTCGGGATGCGAGTTGAATTACCGCAGCGCCGAGTGCCGCGGACAGGTCACGAGGTGATCGTTGACCAGGCCGACCGCCTGCAGGAAGGCATAACAGATGGTGCCGCCAACGAGGCGAAAGCCGCGGCGCTTGAGGTCCCTGCTGAGGGCATCGGAAACAGGCGTCGAGGCGGGGGCCTCGACCATCGTTCGCCAGGCGTTGTGGATGGGACGCCCCTCGACGAATTGCCACACGTACCCGTGAAATGAGCCCACCTCGTGCTGCACGGCCAGAAAGGCCTTCGCATTCTGGATCGTCGATTCAACCTTCAACCGGATTCTCACAATGCCGCGGTCGGCGTCTCGACATCGGCGTTGGTCCTCAAATCCTCACGGCAACGCCGCCGGCGCCCCCTGCTCCGCCGTCTGCGGCTGCCAATAGAAACGGTAGCCATCCCCCAGTTGCTGTCGTGTCAGGCCAATGATTTCCTGGGTGTGCCCCTGGAAGTGCGGGACGGTATGCAGCAGCCCCTTCCAGCCCGTGACGTCAAATCCCTGAATCCGCCGCACCGCCAGCATGTCCCCCGCCGTCCTGCCGGCCAACACCCCTTTGGCCTCGGTCACCACGGCGCTCAGCCGATCGAGCAGTTGCTCGCGGGGAAGAGGGCCGCGCTCGGCGAACTCCGCGGGGCGATGCCGCACGTCCTCCGCTCCACCAAGCCCGGAGAGGACCCACTGCCGCAGGTTGCCCGTCAGATGCAGGCACAGATTGCCGATGCTGTTCAGCGACTCGTGCGGCCGCCACCAGATCTGGTCATCGGACAATTGTTCCAGGCAATGGGCGATCTTCCGGAAACATTCGTCGAGAAGATCCGCGGATTCCTGGAGCACAACGCGGGTGACGTCGTCAGCCGTGGGTGTCATCGCTGTCCTCGTGCGAGAGCCATTACAACAGTTCCCCCTGCCAGACGGTGACCGCCTGGCCGCCCAGCGCGACGCGGTCGCCGCTGGTCCGCAGCCGCAGCACGCCGCCGCGTGCCGATGCCTGATACGCCTGCAACTGCGGTTTCCCCAGCCGCTCCGCCCAATAGGGCGTCAGGCTGCAATGCGCCGAACCGCAAACGGGGTCTTCATCGACCCCCACCGCGGGAGCAAAAAACCGGGAGACGAAATCGTACCGCGAGTCGTCGGACCGCGCGGTGACGATGACCCCCCGCGTGGTGAGCCCGGCCAGCCGACGATAATCCGGCAGAACCTCACGCACGTCCCCGGCCGAACGGAGCACGACAAAATCGTCAAACCGCGACCGGCCGACAAACAGCGGCTCTGCAACACCCAGCGCGGCGAGCAGTTCGCGGCGGGGTTCGCAGGCCGCAACAGGGAGCGCCGGGAAATCGAGTTCGATCCACCCGCCGGTCCGCGTGCAGGTGAGCACACCGCTGCGGGATCGAAACCGCAGCGGACTGCAATCCACCACGCCGCTCGTCCACAGGGCATGGGCCGTCGCCAGCGTCGCGTGACCGCACAGGTCGACCTCCACGGTCGGCGTGAACCAGCGGAGCTCCAGCATGTCTCCCAGGGGACGGGCAAACGCCGTCTCCGACAGGTTCAGCTCGGCCGCGACCGCCTGCATCCAGGCGGCATCGGCCTCCTGCTCCAGCCAGCAGACCGCTGCCGGATTGCCGGCAAACGGCCGATCGGCAAAGGCATCCACCTGCCAGCAACGGACCCGGGGCATCGTCTTCCTTCTGATCGTAACGCCAGCGCGCTCGGTTTGGATGGTAATCGCTCAATGCGAACCATCCCAGTCACCCTCGTCTTGTCTCCGGGACACACGGCACCATCGCTACGTTCGCTTCCGTCATCAGACGAGCAGG
>Ga0073934_10009666_pt1 | contig 12249 bp, 10 predicted proteins | sample LarsenN4metaG_FD_76834 | JGI IMG/M metagenome (GOLD analysis project Ga0073934, IMG submission 76834) | Hot spring sediment bacterial and archeal communities from British Columbia, Canada, to study Microbial Dark Matter (Phase II) - Larsen... ... | reverse complement strand
TATCGTCTGCGGCGGCCGTTCATTCGCTGGCGGACAATTGGCTATCCAAGCTGGCTGGCCCGCTCCGCAGACGGGATCCGCGCCCTCGGGGCGCTGGGCCGCGACGGCGAACTGCCGCGCGCGCACGCCGAACGCTACACGCGGCGCCTGTTGGCGCTGCAGTATCCGCATGGCGGCTTTCCGAACGCCGTCGGTTTCTTCGGAGACCCGGCGCGTCGCAACTGGCAGGACGCGGCACCGTGCACGCGCTGGAACGCGTATGTCTTCCTGCTGCTCTGCCAGCTCGCCGCGGACCTGGGCGTGACGGAAGTGGAACCGGCGCAGGTTGCGGCGGAATGGAGCTGCGAATTGGAGGGACCGGACGCCCGGTTGCACGAGACGCGCGACCGCATCGAGCTTCGCGATGCCACCGGTGTCTGCTGGCGGATCGCCAAGCCGCACGGGCGCAACGAAGTCATCACGCCGGCCTGGCGCGGCGACCTCAGCGGCCCGCGCGCCGCGCCGCGGGGGCATTTCGCATGAGCCGGCCCGTGCCGATCGTCGCCCTGGACGTGGATCCGCACAATGGTGTGATCCGCCGTTTGCTGTGCCCCGATCGCGAGGTGCCGCTCAGCGGCGGGGGGTGCGAGTTCGGCCAATGGTACGGCTTTTTCTCGCAGGACAAGCTCGGCGGGCTGAACGTGGACGTAACGCGCGTCGAGCTGGAGCACGACGCCTCGCACGCCGCCGGTGTATTGGAGGCTTCGCTGCCGTACGGGCGGTATCGACTCACATTCACCGACCGGCTGGCGGCGGGCGAACTGGACCGCGCCTACACGATCGAGAGCCTGGAGCACGGGCGGCTCTCCGACCTGGTGATCCGCTGCTGCGCCGACCCGCGGACGTTTCCATCCGCCTCGATCGACGGGCGGTCCTACACGCACCGGCGCAAGAACCGCTTTCTGCAGTTCCCGGTGCGACAGGCCGCGTTGCAGTCCGACGACCTGCAAATCGAATTCGAGCTCACGGAAGTGGTCGCGCCCCCCGTGCTCGGCGTGTACACGTACGTCCGCGACGCGATGAAGGAAGGCTGGGTGGTGCACCATCGGCTGCTGACGCGCAACGGCGCCTCCGAGGAGTATGTGCTGCGCGTCCGCCGAGCGACGTTCTCGTCGCAGCACGCCTTCTGGGTGCACGGCCTGCGGCACGTCCTATGGCGGGCTGCGGAGCGCCATCCGTGGATCCGCCCGACCCTCCAGGTCGGCGGCAACGTCTTCCTCGCGCGCGGCGCGCGCTGGTCGATGCGCGCGCGTCTGCGGCTGGTCGAACCCTGACGAGCCTCCTGCACAAACTACCGCCCGGCTCCAGCGCCGCCGATCGCCCGCCGATATCGGCTGGGAATCCGCCGCCGCGCGCCACGGATTGCGCGAGCGCGGCTTGCGCTGGCGGCCTTTGCGCATCGAGGGTTCCAGGTGGAATCCATCCTCGTCACCGGCGGGGCCGGGTTCATCGGCTCGAACTTCGTGCGGATGCTGCGGCGGCGGCACCGCGGCCTGCACGTGCACGTGCTGGACGCCCTCACGTACGCCGGCGACCTGGACAACCTGGCGGACGTGCTGGACGACCCGCGGCTGCACTTCTGGTACGGCAATGTGTGCGACGACGAGATCGTCAGCCAGCTGATGGAGCGGGTCGACACGGTCGTGCACCTGGCGGCCGAGTCCCACGTCGCGCGCAGCATCTTCTCCAACCGCATCTTCTACGAGACGGACGTGATCGGCACGCAGGTGATCGCCAACCACGTGCTGAAGCAGCGGCGGCGCATCCGGCGGTTCGTGCACGTCTCTACGTCGGAGGTGTACGGCACCGCGCTCAGCCGGCCGATGACCGAGGAGCACCCGCTCAACCCGGCCTCGCCCTACGCCTCGGCCAAGTGCGGCGCCGATCGGCTGGTGTACTCCTACTGGCGGACGTACGGCATCCCGGCCGTGATCGTGCGGCCGTTCAACCAGTACGGGCCGCACCAGCATCTGGAGAAGTGCATCCCGCGCTTCCTGTGCGGTTCGTTGGCCGGCGCGACGCTGACGGTTCACGGCGACGGCTCCGCGGCGCGAGACTGGTGCTACGTGGACGACACGTGCGAGGCGCTGCTGGCGTGCCTGGAGGCGCCGCTGGACGCCGTCTGTGGCGAAGTGATCAACCTGGGCACGGGCGTCGCGACCGACATCCTGACGCTGGCGCACAAGGTGCTCGAGCGAACCGGCGGCGCCCGCGCGCTGATCGAGCACATCGAGAATCGTCCGGGGCAGGTGGAGCTGCACATCAGCTCGACCGACAAGGCCTGCCGGCTGCTGGGCTGGAAGGCCCGCACCAGCCTGGACGACGGGCTGGCACGGACGGTCGCGTGGTACCGGGCGAACGAGGCCTGGTGGCGGCGGCGGACGTGGATGCGGCACGTGCCGCTCGAACTGCCCAACGGCAACCACGTGCTGCACTGAGCGTGACAGGTGACTCGCGGCACGTGACACGGGAACACGTGCCACGTGCCACGTGACACAGCTCCGGCGGCGCGCTGCGACGGTCCCGATTCTCCGTCACCTGTCACGTGCCACTTGTCCGTGCACCTCCGCACACTCATTTGTCGCGGCTGAACTCGCTGCGCAGCAGCCCCATTCGGATCGCGTCGTGGTAGCGGCCGTCGAGGAAGACGTGCTCGCGGTCGCGGCCCTCTTCGCGGAACCCGCAGGCCAGGTATGCCCGCCGGGCCGGCTCGTTGAACGCGGCCAGGTGCAACTGGATGCGGTGCAGGTTGAGCTGCTGGAAACCGAACGAGGCGAGCAACCGCACGGCCCGGCGGCCCAGGCCGCGGCCACGGCTGGCGGCGTCGCCGAGGTAGATCCACAGTTCGGCGTGATGATGGCGCGGGTGGATGTGCTTGAGGCCGCACAGGCCGATCAGGTGGGCGGCCCCTGTCCTTCCACGGCCGGGCGAAGGGTCGTCACAACGGACGGCGAACGTGACGGCGTCCTTCTGCCGGATCAGCGACTCGTACCAGCGTTCGTGCTGGCAGCGCGTGACGGGCAGGACGCGGTCCACGGCCCGGCACAGCTCGGGGTCGTTGACCCAGGCGCGGACTTGCTCGAGGTCTTCGCGCTCAAAGGGGGCGAGGGTCACGACGCCGTCCGAGTACATGCCGCCTACTCGCGCTGGGAGGGTGCCAGGTGACCAGTGACAGGTGACAAGGGAGTGCTTGCGGCTTGTCCGCCCAGGACGATCTCCAGGCTCCGCGGGCCGCAGTTGAACATCAGGTCGACCACCGACAGTTGCGGAATGAACCCGCCGAAGCGCTGCGGGTAAGTCGGGTGCGCGTAGTGCTGAATCTCCACGCTGATGCCTGCCTGCCTGAACCGTGACTCGTCCAGGTAATCGCGTGCCGCCGCCCCGCTGTAGTAGTGGTTGCACCCCAGCCGGCCGCAAATCTCCACCAGCCGCCCGCAGCGGACGTCGCCGTCGGCTTGTGCGGCGCCCAGACTCAGCTCCGAACTGCGATGCGTGCGGCGGTCGAGGCCGAGCTTGTCGCACAGCAGGGCGATGAAGGCGATGTCCAGTTCGGCGATGCGGGTCCAGCGCTGCGTCAACACCGCCTCCAGGTCGGGGTACAGCCAGTCGAAGTGCGGGCACGGGCCGTAGCACGTCCGCAGGGCGTGCAGGTGGCGAGCCGGCCAGCGCTGCTGCGTGTGGTCGATCTCGACGTCGCGGATGTGCGGCTTTCCGAGGCCGCTGACGCGGATCGGGACGGTCAGCCAGAGCGGCCCTTCCGGTCCCCTGATGCGGTTGCGGTTCCGCCAGCCGTGCTTATCGAACTGAACATCGTCCAGGAAGACGAACTCGTCGGCGCGGTGCATCTGCTCGAAGAAGCCCAGCCACGGCAGGTAGCCGGGCTGAAGCACAACGCACGTTCGTCGGCCGCCGGGCGTCATGAGCGAGCCTGTGCCGTTACGAGTTCCCAAATCCGGTCTGTCATCGACGTTACCCAACGTCGCGGCTCGAAGACCTGTTCGTAGCGCCGCCGCAACGACGTGCCGAGCCGCGCCCGTTCCGCCGGATCGCGCACCAGTCGCTCCAGCCGCGCGGCGTATGCTTCGTCTGTTGGCGGGGTGACGAGGTGCTCTGCTCCAACCCAGCCGGCGCCCGCCAGGGCCGGCGACGACTCGCCGACCTGCATGCAAACGACCGGCTTGCGGGCGGCCATCGCATCACCGATCACAAACCCGCCGCCCCCGGGGTATGGGTTGAGAAACACGTCGAAGGTCTTCGTGAATCGAGCCGGCTCGCTGGACGAGCCCGGGAAGCGAACTCGCGGGCGGGCCCCGTCGCACAGATCGCCAAACACGGCCCGCTGAGCGGAGAAGTCGCCCGGACCGACGGCGAGAAAGGTCGTCTCCGCATTGGCGCGCAGGACGCGCGCCACCGTGCGGCAGAACGCCGCGCTCATGCGCGTCGGCAGATGGTTGCCGATCGTGCCGAGCACGACATGGTTCGCGGGGATGGCCAGCTCGTCCCGCGCGAAGGGCGCGGCCAGTTCGACGTCCGTGCCGTCGTGACCGCCGCTCGTCGGACCATAGGGTATGCCGCGCTCGCGACACCAGAAGGCCAGCTTCTGCATCGTCGGCTCGAACTCGAAGAACTGGTAATCGACGGCCGGACAGTGCAGCGGCACGCCGAAGCCCTGGTCGAACTGCCACGGCGCGGCCTGCCAGGCACAGAGCAGCCAGTCGCTGGGCGTGGCCAGCGAGCCGTGGAAGAAGGCGACGTCGATACGCCGGCGGACCATTTCGGCGTGCAGCTCGGCCGCGGCCGTGAGGCACGAGCGGCGGTGGCGCGGCAGCACGACCGGCACGCCCAGGTCACGCTCGAACTCGGCAATGCGCCGCGGGGCGCGCTGGGAGCTGGGGGGCGACGCGAACGTCTGACCGGTGTGCTCCACGTGCGGCGCCAGCGCTTCCGTGACGAACAGAACCAGATCGAACCGCTCGCGGTCGGCGAACTTCAACTGCATCTCCAGCGAGCGCGAGGGGGCGTGCCCGCCGTCCACGAGCTGGCACGTCACGTGCGCCAGCCGCAGCCTGGAGCTGGCGGGCGAGCGGCGCACACGGCGCGCGGCCGGGTGAACGTCCAACTTCGACGCCGCCTTGCCGGCGGCAGACTCGTACAGGCCCATCATCCGCCGCACGCACGCCGGTTCGTTCACGCGCTGTGCACCGTGCCGCATGTCGGTGCTGGCGGCATTCAGCAGTTGGACCAGTGCCTGGACGATGTCGCCGCGGCGGGCCGCGGCTTCCCCAGCCCGCAGGTGCAGTTCGTAGAGCGAGTCGCGGCCCAGAGCGTCTGCGTGGTCGGCCGCCTCGCGCAGCACCTGCGGCACGCGGTAGTCCAGGTCGTCGCAGGCTTCCCACAGCAGTTGCGCGGCGCTGCGGCGGGCCTGCGCCACGAGCACATGCGACAGCAGGCGTTTGGCCAGTCCGCGTACGACCGGGTCTGACGAGCGGGTCAGCGAAGCGATGTGGTCGAGCGGGACCTGCTCTCCGGTTTGGACGCGGCGGTGCAGTTCCTCCAGGCGCGCGGCGTCCGCGGGCTCACACGTGGCGGGGCTGAGGGTGGGAGCGGTGCTCATGGATGGCGTCAGAGCTGGGCTGTCGCGGCCCGGACCGGCGTACGAACACGCCGGCCTGTTACTTCTATCGGGGCGCAAGAACGGCGACTTGACGCGTATCGGCCGAGGGGTGCGCCCTGTCCGCTTGTGGCGCGAGGGTTGCACCTGCCGGCGGCCTGCGACCGACCACGCCCAGCAACTGACCCAGCCGGGAGCGTCGGCTGAAGCCGGGCGGCGTGAACTTCTCGCGCGGCGGGGCGTCGGGCCAGCCGTTGATATAGCGCACGTCTTCGAAGCCGGCGTCGCGGAACCAGCCCGCCACCTGCTCGAACGTGTGCTCGTGGTGGTAGCGCGGTGTGTACCAGTCGAAGTTGCAGCACGTCCGCAGCTCCGCGGTCGGCTGAAGACTGAACCAAAAGAAGCGCTTCCAAAAGCTCGCCGCCGGCACGTGCCGTAGCGCGCCCATGGCGCGGCAGATGCGCGTCGCGACGCGATATGGAAGCCGGCGCATCCATGTCCGCACAAGCGAATCACTGAGGCGCAGCGGGAGCCAGGCCTTGAGAAACACGATCACGTGCAGCCGGCCCGTGGGCCGAACCAGCCGCGCGAGCTGCCCGAAGCCGGCTCGCGCGTCGGGCGTGTGGTGCAGCACGCCGTGCGACCAGACATAGTCGAACGCCTCGCGGGCCAGCGGCGGGCGCAGGATGTCGCCCTGCACGAACTCGCAGTTGTCCAGGTCGCCTGTGTGGCACGCCGCCCGCTCCACGGCTACAGAATAGTCCAGGCCGATCAGCCGCCGGCAATGCCGGCCGATGACGCGCGACAACCGGCCGCCGCCGCAGCCGGCGTCGAGCACGGTCAGGCCGTCCAGCGATTGCGGGGTCTGGTCGCTGATCGAGAAGTACTCCTGCTCGTCGCGCGCGCGCGGCCAGTCGAAGGTGTTCCACTGGTGGCCGAACGAGTCGGCGTAGACTCGCCGCAGGTCCACTTCGCTGCGCAGGCCGGGGATCAAGCGTGGGATACCGCGAATGATCGGGTAGGCCGTCGGCCCGTGGTCGCAGACCAGCCGGCCGGAGTTGATCCGGTCGCCGCGCCAGCGCACCTCCTCAGGCCGCAGAACGCCGCCGGTCAGGGGGCAACGCAGGTAGTCCAGCAGCCACGCGCGCATGTCAGGTCCGCCCAGCCGTTGCCGCTGGAACGCCGGAGCTGCACGTCCGACGAGCGCCGATTCCGGTCTCAGGCGCTCGTTCGACTGGCGGGCTCGCGGCCGGCGCCGCCGATGCGCTGGAAACCGTGGCTCCCAGCGCGTCCCACCACGTCTGGAAACAGAACAGCGTCCAGATCTTGTACTGCAGGCTCGTCTCGCCGTCGTAATAGCGCCGCAGCAGCCCGGCCACTGCCTGGGGTCGGAACAGACCGTGCGACGCCAGCCGCTCCGCCGCGAGCGTTCGCTCGATCGCCGGGCGCAGCTCGCGCTGCTGCCAGGCGTTGATCGGTGCCACGAAGCCTTCCTTGGGGCGATCGACGATCTCGGCCGGCAGCCGCCGCCGGGCGACCTGCTTGAGGATCCACTTGCAGACGCCGCGGCGGATCTTCAGCTCGCCGGGCAGGCCGGTGACGTACTCGACCAGGCGATGGTCGAGGAACGGCACGCGCATCTCGATCGAGTGCGCCATCGAGAGGCGGTCGTTGAAGGTCAACACCTGGTCGGGCAGCAGCGTGCGGCAATCGTGGTACTGCTGGCGGTTCTGCGGGTCGCGGGCCGGGCATTCGTCGAACACGGCTCGCACAAGCGCGCGGCTGTCCAGACCGTCCAGCGCCAGATCGGGGTTGAGCAGGGCGCGCTTCTCGGCTTCGCTGAACACGCCCAGCTCCGCCCGCCACTGCCAGTCGTGGGCATGCACACGACACAGCACGGCGTCCGGGTCGTTTTCGAACGGCGCCAGCAGCTCCGGCCGCTGGCGAACCGCAGCCTCGCCGTACGTCAGCACGTTGTGGATCGGCTCCGCCAACCGGTGCGCCAGGTACGAGCCGAACAGCTCGTCCGCCCCGTCGCCCGACAGACAAACCTTCACGTGCCGGCGGACGAGCTTGCACAGGAAATACGTGCTGGTGACGCCGGCGAACGGCTCGTCGAACGCCCCCAACACGGCCGGCAGGTGCGACAGCAGCTCGCGGTAGGACAGGCGGTGCTCGTGATGCGCCGTTCCGAAAAGCTCCGCGACGCGCCGCGCCGCCTGCACGTCCGCCTGCTTGTGCGCGAACTCGTCCACGTAACCGAGGGTGAAGGTCTTCAGCGGCCGCGGCGCATGCTCGACCGCCAGCGCCACGATCAGGCTGGAGTCCAGCCCGCCGCTCAGCAGCGCGCCGAGCGGCACCTCGGCGATCAGTCGCCGGCGGACCGACTCGCGCAGCAGCGTTTCAATGCGGTCGGCGACCTCGTCCGGGTCGCGGGCGGCCACATCTTGACCCTCCAGGCGCCAGTAGAACCGTCGCGTCAGCCGCCCGCGCTCGAACGCCGCCTGCTCGCCGGGCCGCAGGGCGTGCACGCCGGTATAGATCGTCAGCGGCGCCGGCACGTGCTTGAGCGTCAGGTAGTGGTAGAGGGCTTCGACGTTCAGCGCCGGGCGCTGTGGCAGTCCCGCCAGAATGCTCTTGATCTCGCTGCCGAACAGCAGCCGCTCACCCGTCGGCGCATAGAACAACGGCCGGATGCCCAGCCGGTCGCGCGTCAGCAGCAGCCGTTGTCGCCGTGCGTCCCACAGCGCGATCGCGAACTGCCCGTCGAGCGCCTGGACGAAGTCGTCGCCGCCGTCTTCATAAAGATGCGGCAGAACCTCCGTGTCGCAGCGCGTCTGCAGGCGGTGGCCACGCGCCAGCAGGTCGCACCGCAGCTCGCCGGCGTTGTAGACCTCGCCGTTGAACGCCACCACCACCGAGCCGTCCTCGTTGGCCATCGGCTGGCGGCCGTGGGCCACGTCCACGATCGACAGCCGCCGAACACCCACGCTGGCGCGCGGCGAGGCGAAGTAGCCCACGTCGTCCGGGCCGCGGTGTCGCAGCGCGACGGTCATGGCCTGCAGTGCGGCGGGTTCGGGTGGACCGACGAAACCGCAGATTCCGCACATGAGATCGGCCCCGCTGACTCCGCGCAGGAATCGCCGCACGCCCAGTCGTGCGGCGCGCAAGCTCTACCGTGGCTATCGGACGGCGGGGGGCCCCGCTTCAGCCGCTGGACGGCGCCCGCTGGGAGGCCGCGGCGGGTTCTTCCGATAGCAGGAGCGACGTGGTCAGGCTGCCCAAACGGCCGGGGATGCCATGCGTGGCGAAGGTGCTTTCGTGAAGCGCGAGACGGTCGAGTTCTATCGGCATTCGCTGGGGCCGGAGGAAAGGGCCCGCATTCTGGCGGCGCTGGACCAGCCCATCCTGACCACCGGGCAGGTCACGGCCGAAGCCGAGCAGGCGCTGGCCGAGTATCTCGGCCTGCGCGAGGTCGTCTGCCTCGACTCCTGCACGGCCGCCCTGCACCTGGCCCTGCTGGCCCATGACATCGGCCCGGGCGACGAGGTGATCGTGCCGGCGATGACGTTTGTGGCCACGGCCAACGCCGTGCTGATGGCCGGCGCCCGGCCGGTGTTCTGCGACGTGGAGGCGGCCACGGCGTGCATGACGGTCGCGACGGTCGCCTCGCGCGTCACGCCGCGGACGCGGGCGATCCTCCCGGTGCACCTGTACGGACGCTTGTGCGAGATGGAGGAGCTGCATGCGTTCGCGCGGGCCCGGAAGCTGATCGTGATCGAGGACGCGGCCCACTGCATCGAGGCCCGCCGCGGCCGCGTGCGGCCCGGCACGCACAGCCACTGCGCCTGCTTCTCGTTCTACGCGACGAAGAACATCACCTGCGGCGAGGGCGGGGCGCTGGCCACCAACGACGCACAGCTTGCGGCCCGCGTGCGGCGGTTGAGCCAGCACGGCCTGACCTCGACCGCCGCGGAACGCTATGGCCAGCCCTACAAGCACTGGGACATGCTGGAGCTGGGCTGGAAGTACAACCTGGACAACATCCGCGCCTCGCTGCTCGTGCCGCAGATTCGCAAGCTGGACGAGCGCTGGGCGCGGCGACGGGAGATCGCGGCCCGCTACGAGGAGGCGTTCGCGCGGATCGACGGGCTCGAGTTCCCGCGCGTCGGCGATCCGCTGTCCTCCGCCCGACATCTGTTCCCGATCTGGGTCGACCCACAGCGCCGCGACGAGGTCGTGGCGGGCCTGCGGCAGCGCGGCATCGGCGTGACGGTGAATTACCGCGCCGTGCACCTGCTGACGTTCTACCGGCGACGGTTCGGATATCAGCCGGGCGACCTGCCCGCGGCCGAGTTGATCGGCGGCCGCACGCTCAGCCTGCCGTTCTATCCGTCGCTGAGCGACGCGCAGATCGAGCAGGTGATCGCCGCGGTGGAGGAAGTGGTCTGCGGAGCCGCCGAACCCGTCGCCGCGACATAGAAGCCACAAAGGAAGCCGTAGCGTCGGCCCCCCCGTGGCCGATCTAGTTGCCCGTTGAAAAGGGAGACAGGCACCTCAGGTGTCGCGCCTCACGATCGCGTCTGAACCCATGACTCCCGACAAGTGGCACGCACTCCAGCAGATCGAGTCGCGGCTGCGCGAGCACGACTTCCCGCCGCAGCTCGTGGTCGAGAACACCGCCCGCTGCAACTTCCGCTGCACGCACTGCCACCACCACGAGCTGCAGCGCCCGCAGGGGACGATGAGCGCGGAGCTGTGGACCAAGATCGTCATGGAGGCGGCGCGCGAGCGGCCGGACGTGGAGTTCTGGCCGACGTTCTACGGCGAGGCCCTGGCCATCGGCAAGAAGATTTACCGCCGCATCCGCGAGGCGGCCGACGCGGGCCTGACCAACCTGGTGCTGAACTCGAACGGCTCGTACTGCCGCGACGGCAACAACGAGCTGATCCTGACCTGCGGGCTGAAGAAGTTCATCCTCAGCCTGGACGGCTTCACGAAGCCGACGTTCGAGCGCATCCGCTACACGCTCGACCCGCACGGCAAGTACGAGTCCGTGTATGAGGGCGTGCGCGACTTGCTGCGCCGCAAGCGCGCGCTGGACGCTCAGGGCGTGCCCACGCCGCTGATCATCTGCCAGTTCTCCATGATGGACGAGAACGAGCACGAGGCCGAGGCGTTCAAGGACTACTGGCTGTCGCTGGGAGCGGACGTGAAGATTCGCGAGAAGCTGACCTGGACCGGTTTCGTGCCGGCCGCCAACCTGACGAAGAACTACCGCCAGCGGATCGCCTGCCCGTGGGCCAACAACACCTGCGCGATCCACTGGAACGGCGACGTGGTGGCGTGCGCCGTGGACAACGAGGGCCGCTTCGTGGCCGGGAACGTCAACGAGCAGAGCATCGCCCAGGTCTGGCGCGGCCGGCTGCGCACGTTTCGCGAGATGCACCGCAACCACATCTGGGACGACCTGCCGGAGGTGTGCCAGGGCTGCCTGGACTGGCAGGCGGTCGGGGCGTCGTACTACCGGGCCAACGGCGAGGTGTATCACTCGGTCGTGGCGACGAGCTGAGCGCCGCTGGGGCAGGCGCCCGGCCCTCCCCGAGCCGGGACGGGAGTGGATGGGAATCGAACCCACCAAGCGCCAGGGGTCTGGCGCTTCAACGGCTTTGAAGGCCGCGGGGCCCACCAGGCGCCCGGACACTCCCATGTCCGTGGCGATCCTAACCTGCATGCCCCAGGGGGCAAACGGCACGCGCTCTCGACAGAGGGGGAGCGAGGCGCCGGCCGGCCGGCGCGAGGTGTTGGCGAGCATGGAGTCTCATAGATACCTAACACATTCCTACCACGGATCGGCGGCGCCGGGCCAGACTCGTCGCCTGGAAAACGCCGCAAGACCAAAAAACCGCCCTTTACCGCCAAACCGGCTTGCAACCGCCGGGTGGACGATTATCATGATTGTTTGTGGGAGCATGCCCGTCGCCGTCCGGCAGAGTTACGTCGTGCGGTCCGGGCGATCGAGGCCCGAACGGGCAGACCCGTCCCAAGACGAGACGGATCGGTGAGAGGCGTCGCGCCGTACCTGCTTGTAGCGATCATCGTGGGCTGCGGCATTTGGCTCTTCACCTATCAGAGGAGCAAGCCGCAGCGCGGCGAGTCGATCAAGCATCTCAAGCCGCTGGCGTGCACGAGCTGCGGCAAGGCGTACGCCAAGGAGGAAGGCGACCCGCCGGTCAGGTGCCACTTCTGCGGGAAACAGACGGCCTGGGTGGCGGGCAAGTGCGCCGGTTGCGGCAAGATCGTTCCGGTTCCGACCCGGATTGGTTTCCAGGGTCCGGCGGAGCCGATCAAGTGTCCTCATTGTGGTAAGTCCAAGTTCCTGGAGGTGCCCCCCAATGAAATCGAACGAGTGGACAAACCTTGACGGCGTGCGACGCTCCGCCTTCACGCTGATCGAGCTGCTGGTGGTGGTCGCCATCATCGCCCTGCTTCTGAGCATCCTGCTGCCGTCGCTGGAGCGGGCCCGGGCCCAGGCGCGCAAGATCGTCTGCCTCACGAACGTCCGCACGCAGGGTCAGGCGGCGATGTTCTATGCCGAG
>Ga0073934_10009665_pt1 | contig 12250 bp, 9 predicted proteins | sample LarsenN4metaG_FD_76834 | JGI IMG/M metagenome (GOLD analysis project Ga0073934, IMG submission 76834) | Hot spring sediment bacterial and archeal communities from British Columbia, Canada, to study Microbial Dark Matter (Phase II) - Larsen... ... | reverse complement strand
CAAGTATTTCAGCGTTTCGCTCGACCACAAAGTGATCGGTATTCAGTACACAGTAACAGCCTTATTCCTCATCGCGGTCGGCGGCACTTTTGCGCTCATTTTCCGCACAGAACTTGCCGCGTCACAGCTGCAGTTCCTCACCACAACATTCCGTTTATTCAACCAGACCGGCCCACAATTCTATAACACATTGATGTCCCTGCATGGAATGATCATGATCGTCTCCATTTTGTTGGGTGTTTCGGGCATCATCAACTATGTTGTGCCGTTGCTTGTCGGCGCGCACGATATGGCGTTCCCGCGTATGAACGCGTTTGCCTTTTGGGTGGCAGTGCCTGCTTCGGTGCTTTTGTTGATGGCTCTCGTCCTCGGTGGTTTCGATACCGGATGGACAGGTTATCCTCCGCTTTCGGCGCGCGCTCCGGTGGGTATGCAGATGTTCTTCCTCGGTGTATTTACTGCAGGCTGGTCTTCCATTCTCGGCGCACTCAATGTGATCGCTACCGTCCTGCGGATGCGTGCAAAAGGGATGACCGCCATGCGGTTGCCGATCTTTGTGTGGGCAGGGCTTGCAACCTCCATTATCGCGTTGACCGCCACCCAATTGATCGGTCTTTCATTCCAGTTGGTGATGTTCCAGCGGTTGTTCGGCATGGGCTTCTTCGATGCGGCAAAAGGCGGGAACCCAGTGTTATTCCAACATCTATTCTGGTTTTACTCGCACCCTGCGGTGTACGTGTTCGTTCTTCCTGGTCTCGGGGTGATTTCCGAACTCCTGCCGGTATTTGTTCGAAAACCATTGTTCGGATATCGCTGGATCGCGATGTCCTCGCTCGGAATCGCACTGGTCGGTTTTGTCGTGTGGGCACACCATATGTTCACTTCCGGTATGAACGAATATCTTCGCGTACCGTTCATGTACAGCACTATGCTTGTTGCGGTGCCAACAGGTGTGAAATTTTTCTCGTGGGTGGCAACCATATGGGGAGGCAAGATCGAAACACCGACACCGATGTTGTTCGTTCTCGGAGCGATTGTCGTCTTTTTGCTGGGCGGAGTGACCGGTCCACCGAACGCGATGGTTGCATTGGACTTGCACTTACACGATACATACTGGGTTGTCGGACACTTCCACGATACCATCTTCGGAGGATTCGTCTTCCCGTTCTTTGCCGCAATTTATTACTGGTTCCCCAAAGCGACCGGTCGCCGCATGAACGAGTTCTGGGGCAAGGTGCATTTCTGGTTGATGACCCCGTCGTTCCTCATATTGACCTTTGGAATGATGTTCATCGGTTTGCGCGGAATGCGCCGCCGCATCGCCGATTACGATCCGGCGCTGGGGTTCGATACCACGCACCTCATCCTGACCATCTGTGGCTTCCTCATCGCGCTTTCGGTGCTGATCTTCTTCATCAATTTCTTCCGCAGCATCAAGCACGGCGAGCCCGCCACCGGCAATGTGTGGAATTCGCGCTCCCCGGAGTGGCTTGTCCCATCTCCGATGCCGGCGCACAACTATGAAGTTCCCTTCGAGGTTGTCGGTGAACCGTACGATTATGGCTTGCCCGGCTCGAAATATGTGGAATTCGCGGCGAAAAAAGCCGGGAAACATTAGTCAAAGGGCAGGGTCTCATTACATGACGCACAAACAAGATCACCCCAATTTGCTCTCGCAGGGAGTTTTCATCTTTGTCTACCTTGCGGTGCTCACTCTGCTTGAATTTTTCGTCGCCGTGACGTTTAACTCAATTGTGATTCTGATCGCGGTGGCGCTTGTCAAAGCCGGGCTGGTTCTTTACTATTACATGCACGTCTATAAATTGAACGAAGATCCGGACGCCGCTCATGACCACAACTCGTACGCGTTCAAAGCCGGGACCAACCGCGTCGGCCTCTGGCTCTTTCTAGTCTCTGACTCGTTCGTCTTTGGCGGTCTGGCAGTCATGCGCTTCAACCTACTTGGTTTGACCCGGCCCGACCTCAACCAGAATCTTGGTTTGTTTGTTACTGCCGTGCTTCTCATTTCCTCCTTCTTCATGAATCGCGGCGAAACGCAGCTCCACAACGGCAACCGAAAAGGCTTCCTTCAAAACACCATGATCACGTTCGCGCTCGGGGTTTTCTTCCTGCTGGGCGTGGTCATCGTCGAATGGCACACAATTGCCCCGGTCGCTGAGGCTATTCTCCATTTATTTGGTGAACCCGCAGGGACCGAGCCATTGAAACCGTCTTCCGGTCCGGCGGGTGCGGCATTCTTTATGATGACCGGTATGCACGCCTTTCACGTGTTGACCGGTTTGATCTTTCTCGCCATCGTATGGATCAATGGGAGGAAGGGATTGTATGACGAAAAGCAATATCCTGTGGAAGCCGCCGCGGTCTATTGGCATTTTGTCGATGTGGTGTGGATCTTTTTCTACCCGGCGCTTTATTTGATTGGCACCGCAATATAATTTGCGGCTCGAGCAAAGAATGATGACGGGGCGACCATGAAAGGGTCGCCCCGTTTTCCGTCTGACAGAATTGGAGATTTCAATGGATAGAAAGTTGTTGCTCACTGGAGCAATTTCATTCCTTCTGCTGGGCACTCTGGCTGTAGCGGTTTTTATATTCGCCAACCCAGAGGTTCCGCGCGGGACAACGTACGGCGAGCCGTATCCGCCGGCGAAGGAATTCACGCTCATCCGCGCGGACGGAAGCGTGTTCAGCCTGAGCGATTATCGAGGAAAGCTCGTCCTGCTGTTCTTTGGGTACACATCCTGTCCCGATTTCTGCCCTACAACCCTTGCCGAATTGAATCGTGCCCTCGAAACACTTCAGCCCGGCGACGCTGACGAGATACAAATTGTCCTCATTACCGTTGACCCTGCACGTGATACGCCTGAGCGTATACAGGATTACGTGGAGAATTTCAACACAGATTTCATCGGGCTGAGCGGAACGGAGGAAGAACTGGCTCCGATCTGGAATGGATATGGAATCTTCCGAGCAATTCCGGGCACTGCCTCAGCTGGTGGATATTTGGTTGACCATACTGCCCGCGTCACGTTGATTGATCGGCAGGGAAACCTGCGTCTCTCATTTCCCTCCGACATGCCAGTGGAGGATATCGTCCACGATTTGAAATTGATGTTGCGTGAATAATATGCATGTAAAACGCATTTACTTCAAACGGATTTCGATCTCGCTTCTCATCGGTTTATTGTTCGGCGTTGTTGTCACGGAAATACCGATTTTCCTGCTCTACAAGACCGCACGCGCGCCGAAAGAGATCACATTGATCATACCGAAAGGAACGGCGGACCAGGTATCGCGCGGTGAACAACCCCCAACCATTCCGCAAAACATGACCTTCGTTGTCGGCGATACGCTGACTGTAAAGAACGAAGATATCGTCGATCATAAACTCGGCTCGTTGTGGGTTCCGGCGAACAGTTCGGCAAGTCTATTCCTTGGGGAGGCGGCGAGCTTCGCATACGATTGTTCATTCCAGCCCGGCAATTCTTTTGGCATGGATGTACGCAAGCCGCTTACGTGGGTCACTCATCTGGGCGGGATAGCGGGTCCCGGCATTTCGCTTGGCATCCTGATCGCGCTGTACAGCCTCGCCCTTCCCATCAGGAAAGAAAAAAATGCTCTTGCGTAGAATGTTCGACCGTAAGTGGGCGCTTGCAACCTGTTTGGTTCTTGCTGGCACGATTGTATTGATTCGTCTTGGCATATGGCAGTTGGACCGGCTTGAAACGCGGCGTATGAACAACGCACATTACGTCGAAATGCAATCCATGCCGAGGCTTGACCTCAACCTTGAAACTGCTGAACTGCTGACCGAAATGGAATATCGTGCGGTAGAAGTTACAGGGATGTACGATCTTGCGAATCAGGTCGCTGTGCGGAATCAATATTACGAGGGACAACCGGGTTACCATTTGTTGACTCCGCTTCGCTTCAACGGGACAGCTGTTCTCATTGACCGTGGTTGGATACCCGCTGACGTCAATTCCACAACGGAGGATTGGCGCAGATATGATGAATCAGGCCAGATCCACGTTGAAGGTGTGATTCGGCTAGGGAGTGGCAAACCAGTTTTCGGTGGTGTGGAAGATTCGTTGCCAGCCGATGGCTCTCGACTTGACGTTTGGAACAATGCTGATGTGGCACGAATCGCTGATCAGCTATCATATCCCACCCTTCCAATTTACATCCAGCCTGAAACGGACGCGAACGATACCATACCTCCAATTCCCTCCACATCCGAATTCGAGTTGACAGAAGGTCCTCATTTTGGGTATGCTTTGCAGTGGTTTACGTTTGCCGCGATTCTATTTTTTGGCTACCCGTTCTATTTGCGGAAACAGGATTTAAATAACCGATGAAATATTCCCTCCGTTCAACGTTTTCGCGCCTTGTTCTGGCGTTATTCGCGGCTGTGCTGGCATTGACCGTTGCTGGACGATTTGTGACTTTATCCGGCGCGTCCGAATTTTGCACAGGTTGGCCGTTGTGTATTCCCAGCACACCGCTGGGCTATTTGAAGTTGTTACATTTGTCGTTGGTTGGAGTCGCCTCGCTCCTGATGCTGGCTGTCTTTTGTAACGCGTGGCGCGAACAACGCGGTAACCGAGTGCTTCTGCCTCTCACAACGATTCTTGCAGTGATGTTCTTCGGGCAGGCGCTCGTAGGTGCTGTACTGGTAACACAACCGAACGCAGGGCACTTGTTGGTCTTGCATGAGTTAACCTCCTTTGCGCTGTGGCTGTCCCTCGGTTTATTGGTGTATGCCTCTGGTGTATTGGCTGACGGTACAAAGGTTGAGGCGAATTCCTCTCGTCGTCAACGCGCGAAGGATTTCTTTGCACTCTCGAAACCACTGATCGTTGGATTGCTTTTGATAACGACCTATGGCGGACTTGTGATCGGCATGAAAGCCTGGCCCTCCTTTTCGCTTACTATGTGGACGTTGATCGGTGGTGCGCTTGCCGCAGGCGGATCGAGCGCATTGAATCAGTACATTGATCGTGAATTGGATAGGCTGATGCAACGTACCGCGAAACGTCCCTTGGCAGACGGTCGTTTAACAGACGCGGAAGGTCTCGCCTTCGGGTTGGGCTTATCGCTTGTAAGCTATTACATCCTCGCGTGTTTTGTGAACGATCTTGCTGCCTTGCTTTCACTCGCAGGGATAGTTTATTACGTAATCGTTTACAGCCTTTGGTTGAAAAAAGCGACCGTACAAAACATCGTCATCGGCGGGGGAGCGGGGGCGATTCCACCGATGGTGGGATATGCCGCTGCAACGGGTCACCTCGATTGGACAGCTTGGATCCTCTTCGCCATCATTTTCATGTGGACGCCCCCGCATTTCTGGGCGCTTGCGATCGTCCGTATGAAAGATTACGAACACGCTGGCGTACCCATGATGCCAGTTGTGCGCGGTGAACTGGAGACTCGAAAACAGATCCTTGTCTACACAGTCGAATTGGTCATTGTTACATTGTTGCTGCCCATTCTCAACCTGGCAGGCACGTTCTATCTAGTCTCTTCGTTGGTTCTTGGATGTGCTTTGATCTACGCGGCATGGATGGTGTGGCGTAAGGGCGGAAATAAACTTGCCTGGCGCATGTACAAGTGGTCAAGCTCGTACCTGGTGTTCATCTTTTTGGCGATCATGATCGATTCGGTGTTATGAATTAGTTCGAGGGGAAGATACACGAGTCGTCTATGCGGTCCGACACATCGCTGAAATAGTGAACCGCCTCTGGCGTAGAAAAATATTGATGGTTTGGAAGAAATTCCAGGTTTGCTGAAAAGTATAGGTTAAAAATCATCCGGAACGTATTGACCGGCGTTAAGTCCTGCGGAACGATAGTCGCCTGAATGCCCGGCAGAAGCAACGCGTTCAGAATCGAATATCGTTCGTAAAAGCATGGAGGTGATTCTGATGCGGCATCCAGGAAGTTGCCCGGGCCGTGGTCCCCCTGTAGAATAATGATCGGAGGTGTGGCTGAATTAGCAAGAATGGCATCGACAGCTTGGAGAATTTGATCATTGACAAACGATACCTGATCCAGGTAGCCCTTCTCATATTTTGCTGGAGGTGTTATTAGATAACGGTTATCTGCAATGGTAAATTGATAGTCCGGATCAATGGGGTTGCCTTCTGCATCGAATACAAACGGAGGATGCGGTGAAACAATATGAACGAAGACGAATTTCGGCGACATTAGTGTAGCGATCTGACCGAGTTGCTGGAACTCATAGAGGACAGTTTTCCTGTGGGAATCGTAACTTGGGATGGAGACACCGTATTTGCCCATAAAACCCAACATCGACAGATTCGTATTTTGGACAAAGAACCTCTCGAACTCATTGAGAAATAGTGGATAAGGCTGACTGTAGAAGTCGGCATCTTTGAGGGATGTAAAACTCCATCCGCTTGCGATATTTGCAGTATGGTACCCTTGGGATTCGAGAAACTTGCGCGTCTCGTTATTTGCGAATGTTCCAGTCAGAGGCCACCAAAGATACGACTCACTCATTATCCGGTCCACACTGTCCAGGTATTGCATATTTAGGGATGAGCCGACGGAATGAATCGTGCGCGTGTAGTTCGATTTGCCTTCCTGGATGACGACAAATCCTCTCTCTTCAAGCGCGGAAATAAATCCTGAGTTATCGAATTCGTGCAGTTTTTGTAACATCTTATCTCCGCCGTAGGCATCCAGAATAATGTAATAAATATCGGGCTTGTGAGTATATGGAAAGGGTGTCGTTACACGGATCGATTCAGCCATAGATACATCCATATCCCATGGCGCACTGTGGATGAATAGAATGTAGCTTCCACCGAAATAAACTGCGAAACCAATGCTCAGTATGTTCATCAACATGTAGGATGGGCTCAGGTCAAGCTTTCGACGTAAGATCGACAGCACTACTGATGCCGTAAGAATGATGGTAATGAGAAGCATGAATAGATCGCGTGTATAGAGTATGCCTAGTGTCGCAAATGATGCAATCATCCCTGAAGATAGATGATCTCGAGTCAACACAAAGGTTATTAATACAGAGACCAGACAAAAAAATATGCAGAAAGTGACAGCTCCCCACAAGCTGTTTGGAGGAGCGTGAGTCTTTATGTTCATGCTCATCATATATGCTGCAATGGGTGCGCTGAATGAAAAGAGCAGTGCGTGTAAATAATAGCGAATATTTTTCATTGGATATTAAGGATGCCTGTCCACCGATCTGATCTCGAAAGCTTTGATATTGTACACCATGTTAGAATCCACTCACTTTTAAAGTTCGACTTATATGAGAAAGAATATTACCCGCGACGAATGGGCAACTCTTGTTTTGCTTCTGGCGATTGGGCTGGGAGCCTTTGTGCGTTTCAATCCGACCATGCTTGCAGGTTATGCTATCAACGATGGCGGAATGTTTACGGTGCTGATCGAGGATCTGATCTCTAACAAGTACCGGCTGCCATCATTCACTTCTTATAACGATGTTGGCATCCCTTTTGCTTATCCGCCGCTTGGGTTCTATCTGGGCGGGTTCGCAGGCAGTCTCTTTGGTTTCGAGACTGTTGAGACTGTGCGTTGGCTTCCGGCTTTTTTTGCGTCACTGTCCATTCCTGCCTTTTATCTCCTTGCCCTGCGCCTCTTGGGCGATAGGTATCGCGCTAGTCTCTCCGCACTCATATACTCCTTCATGCCTCGGGCATTTTCATGGCTGGTCATGGGCGGTGGTTTAACACGCGCTCCGGGGCAGTTTTTTATGCTGCTAGCTCTTGTATTTATCGTTCGCCTATATCAGGAGGGGCGACGGAATGATATTTTGTTCAGCAGTATGTTCGCTGGATTTGCGGTTTTGAGTCATCCTGCGTCTGCTGTGCAAACCCTCACATCGGCATTATTTCTCTGGCTCACGATTTCCCGTACGCGCGATGCTTTCATTCGTTCAGTCTTTGTAGGTATTCTGGTCGTAGTATTTACTTTGCCTTGGTGGTTGAGTGTCGTTCAAGTTCACGGTGTTGATGTGTTGCTCAATGCGGCGCGGACTGGTGGTAAATCGACAGCGGTCTTCAACCTTTTGTTCTTTACATTTTCAGATGAACTCTATGCGACGTTGATCGCTGTATTGGGTTTAATCGGGCTAGCTTATTGTCTCTTACGCAGAGATATTCTGCTTCCTCTATGGCTGGCATTTCCTTTTGTAGTGGCAGGTCGCGGTGCGGCGAATCTTGCCGTAGTTCCATTGGCGATGCTTGCTGCACTAGGGCTGACAGAAGTTATCCTAAAAGTGCTCAAACCTGCCCAGCCGACGGTAGCAGAGGTTACTCCTACCGAGCGAAATGTTTTTTTATATCTGATTCTTTATCTAATATTTTCCACCGTTCAATTTAGCGCGCAGTTATCCTCTGCAACCCTCTATTCGCCTGATGAACAAGCCATGCGCTGGATTCGGCAGAACACGCCCGAGGATTCCCAGTTTGTTGTTCTGACGGGCACCACTTCGGTTTCGTGCGATTCGGTGTTGGAATGGTTCCCTGCCATCAGCGGGAGGAAAAGTTTGTTCACGGTGCAGGGCACCGAATGGACGAAGGGTGCAGAGTTCAACGACTATGTCCGCTCGACATATGCAGTGCAGGAGTGTTTATCTAAAAGCGACATCGCTTGTCTGGATGGGGTTGTTGATCGCGCGGATTACGAGTACATCTATGTTTCGAAGCTACTTCGAGTGAACAATTGCAGTCCGCTTGCGCCGCAGATGGAATTTCCCTATTTTGTGGAAAGTCTTAGATCAAGCGCTGGGTTTGAGGTTGTGTACGAATCTAATGGAGTTTTGATCTCGCGCCAGAAATGATTATTTTCTTTGAAGAATGATGGCAACCGAATCTTGATAGTTTGTCTTCCAGGTTGTGTCGTTTGCAAGTGCACTAGCTAGCGGGGATTGTGGAGAGACAATTACCCAGTCAACCTCATAGTCCTCCAGCAAATCGCGCCAATTATATTTTGCAAGCAGAGTGGTTTCGTAGTCGCGCATGAGCGGCTCGCCGTAGAAGTCGCTTTGGCTGTCAACAAAGACCAAATCGCGGGGCCATGTTCGGTAAAGCAAATATCCACCCCAATTGAATTCGTTGAACATCCTGCCTTCGGGTCGATTTTCAATTAGCCAGTTCGCCGCACCCACAGGGAAGACTTGCGGGTTGAAACCAAAGATCGGTTTGTTAATTGATTGCCGATAACTGAAAAATCCGGTGGCGAGCGCGATGAACATGATCGGAAATAAATACCTGTACCTCGGTGAGGAGAAAAATGCAAAGCGCATTTCGATTTTTTTCCAGCGGGAGGTTTGGTTGAGCGATTTTGAAATCAGTTCTGTGAGAATAGGCGTGGAGGCAATTGCGAAGAGCGGAGTATTTCGCGCCATGAGAAAGGACATGAAGCCTAACCCTGCCAGTAAAAATACGTGACTTGCCGATATTGACCTCCAATGTGCGAGAAAAAATATCGTGCTCAGGAGCAGTAGAATGGCGAAAGGCGCGATGGATGGGTCGGTGAAATCTGGTGGCATGGTCTCCACGGTGCGGCTGAGGATGAACGCACTGTGGTTGTTGAGGACGGCTTCCCAGTTGCGCCAAAGATCAGGCGTGGCGATTGATGCGGCAAGAGAAAGTAGTCCCACAAGCAACAATTTTCCGCCTGTTTCGCCAGTGGCTTGGTTTTGCCTTCGATCGAACAGCCAACCTGCGGTGTACGCGGCAAGTGCAAGGAAGCCGAAGATGAATCCCCCATGCAAGTTCGCCCAGAAAAGCATAATGAGTGGAAAAACATATTCTCGCACCGATTTTCCGACCCGGAGTTCCTCAAGGTTGTGAATCCAGAGCGCAAGCAACAAAAAGGTAATCACATGCGGACGTGGAAGCCAGTGAAGGCTTGTGGCCGCGGTCGCCAACAAGGTGACGAATATTGCAACTAGCGACATTCCATTTCTGTGCATCGAATGTCGAAAGACTACAAGAATTGATGTGCCAACGATGATCGCTGTGAGTAAGATAACCCCGTCCAATCCGAGCAACCGATTTGAGATCGCAAACATAACTTGTGATAACCATTCATACGGCGGGCGGGATTCACCGATCAGAGTGTGCGAAAAAATGTCACGTGTGGGAACGATGCGATTATCGAGTATGTAATTTCCGAGAGTGATATGCCTGCCAAGGTCACTGTCGATGCTGAGCATCTGTGCGCCTGACGCCAACACACTGACGAACACAGCAAAGAAGACTACGTCCGACATCTGAATTGCAGGTTTCTTCATTATCTGATTTTAAATCAAAAAGCGATGGCGTTTCAATGCCATCGCTTTTTGATGTGCGCCCGGCATGGGCGTTGACTAAGGAGTGAAAGTCTCTGATGGAGGTAGATTGCGCCAACCATTAGCCAAGAGCAAGGGCGTCATCGCGAGATGGGGTCTGAAGGAAGCTGGCGGCAAACTTGCAGCCTGAGGGACACGAACCCGATCAGAGGCCGTGCGGCTGGGCGAGTTGGCATCAAGCAACGAAGCCCGAAGCAATCAAGAGCCAAAGCGGTAAATCGGGCAGGCGTGCAGGGAAAGTCAACGTTCTTACCCGGGGAGACCTGTCATCGAGCCGAAGGTAAGCCTGTTCGAGAGGGCAGGTTGAGATGGCAGGAGTCAGCAGAGGCCATAGTACCGTTTTTTTTGGGGGGGGACGGGAAGGGCCGAACAATAGAGAGGACGAGTACAGTGAGCAGTTCGCGGAATGAGCACGGAAGGCAGAAACCCTCGGATAGAGGGACTACTGGGACGACAAAGCAGGTGAAGCCTGTGGGAGTGTCGCAGAGCGCCGAGTTCTTCCCGGTACGAGACAATGGAAAGTCCGACGTAGGGACGTGGGAGGCAGTGTTTGCGAGAGAGAACCTGCATACTGCGTTGAAGCGAGTAGAGAGCAACAAGGGAGCGGCTGGGAACGACGGGATGGAAACCAGCGAACTACGCGGCTACTTGAAAGCGCACTGGTTGGAAATGCGCGAAGCTCTCGAAAGTGGGAAGTATCGGCCGAGCCCTGTCCGGCGGGTAGAAATACCCAAACCAGACGGAGGGATGAGGCAGTTGGGAATACCTCGTGTGCTGGATCGATTTGTCCAACAAGCCATTGCACAAGCGTTGACACCGCTATTTGAGGCGGTGTTCTCACCACATAGTTATGGATTTCGACCCGGACGGAGCGCCCACCAAGCCGTACGACAGGCCCAGGAATACATCCAAGAGGGCTACGAGTACGTGGTAGACATCGATCTCGAGAAATATTTCGATCGGGTCAACCACGATATGGTCATGGTACGGACGGCGCGAGTGGTGAAAGACAAGCGCGTGTTGAAGCTGATCCGAGCCTATTTGGAAAGCGGCGTGATGGTAAACGGAGTAGTGATGGAGACGGAAGAGGGTACACCGCAAGGTGGCCCGCTGTCCCCGTTACTCTCAAACATCATGCTGCATGATCTGGATCAGGAACTGGAGCAGCGCGGGCACAAGTTTGTGCGCTATGCGGATGACTGCAATATCTACGTGAAAACACAACGAGCCGGGGAACGGGTATTTGAGAACGTGACGCAGTACCTGGAGAAGAAGTTGAAGTTGAAAGTCAACCGGGAAAAGAGTAAGGTGGGACGAGCGAAAGTTGCGAAGTTCCTGGGGTTCAGTTTCTACACACGGCAGGGGAAGGTGCAGCTCCGCATAGCGAACCGCACGCTGGAACGTTTTACGGAGAAGATACGCCAAATAACCAGACGGACGCGCTCCGGCAAACTGGAAGATATTCTGCTGGAGCTCAATCGCTATGTGATCGGATGGGTGGCGTATTACCGACTGGCAGAAACCCCGAGTGTATACCAGAGACTGGATGAATGGCTGAGACGGAGACTACGCCAGCTACTGTGGAAACGCTGGAAGCAAGGCCCCACACGTTTTCGTGAGTTGATCCGCTTGGGAGTTCCCAAGGAACGGGCAAGACTGAGTGCGAGTGGAAGTAGTCCCTGGCGTATGTCCCAAACCCCTGTGATGAACGAAGCCCTGAGCATCGCCTTTTGGCAAAACTCAGGGCTGGTCAGTATAACCGAACGATACAACCAACTACGTTATTCTCATTGAACCGCCGGATGCGGACCCGCATGTCCGGTGGTGTGAGAGGAGGCGGTTAGCCCCCGCCTCCTACTCGATT
>Ga0073934_10009664_pt1 | contig 12251 bp, 10 predicted proteins | sample LarsenN4metaG_FD_76834 | JGI IMG/M metagenome (GOLD analysis project Ga0073934, IMG submission 76834) | Hot spring sediment bacterial and archeal communities from British Columbia, Canada, to study Microbial Dark Matter (Phase II) - Larsen... ... | reverse complement strand
CAACGCCTGCGCGAGCAGGGCGAGCGCGGCGCCTGCGGCGCGTCCGACGGTCTGGACCGCTTCGGGATCCGCCTGCGTGGCGATCCACGGATGGACCTCCCCACTCGCCCCCTGCGCGAACTGGAACGTCGCACCGGGCAGCAGATCCTCCGCGATGCGACAGGCCGCGCCCGGCCAGTCGGCGCTGATCAAGCGGCTCGTCTTGCCGAGCACGACGGGATGAACCCCGAGGCTGAAGAGGTGGTGGGTGCGCGGTCCTTTCAGGGCACGAAACCCGAGCAGCGTGCAGGTCGGGTCGGGGGATGGAGCGGGCCGCAGTTCGGGGAACTCGGACGGATTCCAGCAGAGCCGGATGCCGTCGGGGGTCCGGACCCTGCGGTTGTACCCGATCCCCACCGGCGCCTCCGCCCAGGCCACACCGCTCGGGACGAGAAGCCCGAGCGCGCGCCGGGCGGCATCGACGAGGAGTGCTTCGAGCACGCGGGCATAGGCCGCGTTGGCCTTTCGCGCGGGATCGCGCGGTTGCGTCCGCAACACGGCAACGCGTGAAGGCGCCGTCTGCGCGAGCTGCGGGAACGGTCCCGAGTGGGTATGCGAGCAGAGGAGCAGGATGCGATCACGCGCGACTCCCGTGCGCCGCGCGAGCACGGACCGGAGGCGGTCGGCGAGCGGGGTCTCGAGGATGCAGAGATCCAGGGAGAAAAGGAGCGCGGGAGCAGAACCGTCGTGCAATGCGAGCACGGAAGCCTGGAGCGGATCCAGCACCCCCGCGTTGCCGGCGGCGAGCTGGCTCTGGCGGAAATCGTATCCGATCAGCGAGAGATGGGGGCCCGGCGTGATTTCGGTGCGGGCATGGCCGACGCGCAGCATGCGGCAAACTGTAGGGGGAACCCGGCGCGAGGAACACACGAAACTGGCGATCCCCGCAGCCACACCCGGTCCTGACAGTACCCCGAACTCGACATCGCCAGAGGGATCGGCGAAACAGCGGGGATGCTGCGGGGCTATCTCGCCCTCATCCTCCATGCCCACCTGCCGTTCGTCCGGCATCCGGAGCACGCCCATTTCCTCGAGGAAGACTGGCTGTTCGAGGCGATCACGGAAACCTATGTCCCGTTGCTGGAACTGTTCGAGCGGCTCGAAGCGGAAGGGGTTCAGTTCCGGATCGCGATGTCGCTCACCCCTCCCCTGGTCGCGATGCTCCGCGACCCGCTGCTGGGCGAGCGCTACCTGCAACACCTCGATCGCCTGACCGCCCTGGCCGACCGCGAGCTGGACCGCACCAAGGATCAACCGGATCTCCACCGGGTCGTAGCGCTGTACCACGAACGGTTCACCCGCACGCGCGAGCGTTACGTCGGACGATGGGGCGGCGATCTGGTGGGGTCCTTCGGCGCGTTACAGGATCGCGGCTGCCTCGAGATCATCGCCTGCGCGGCGACCCACGGTTTCCTGCCGCTCCTCCAACCCGCTCCCGAAACGGTCCGCGCGCAGATCCGGATCGGGTGCGACGAATACCGGCGTGCGTTCGGACGCGATCCGCGGGGCATCTGGCTCCCCGAATGCGCGTATGCTCCGGGGATCGACCAGCTGTTGCGCGAGGCCAATGTGCGGTGGTTCGTCCTCGACGCCCATGGGCTGTTGCTCGGACAGCCCCGTCCCCGGCACGGAATTTTCGCACCGGTGTTCACGCCATCTGGTCCCGCCGCGTTTGCGCGGGATCGCGAGTCGAGCCGCCAGGTCTGGAGCGCCGAGGAAGGGTATCCGGGCGACCCCGCATACCGCGACTTCTATCGCGACATCGGATTCGACCTTTCCATGGAGTACCTGCGCCCGTTTCTCCCGGACGGAATGCGGCGGTTCACCGGACTCAAATACCACCGGATCACCGGGCGCGACGGACACAAGGAGGTCTATCGGCGCGATTGGGCGCTCGGTGCGGTGGAGGCCCACGCGCGACATTTCGTGGAGAGCCGGAGGGCGCAGGTCGCGGGCCTTGCGGGTGCGCTCCCGGATCCCCCGCTGATCCTCAGCCCGTTCGATGCGGAGCTCTTCGGTCACTGGTGGTTCGAAGGACCGGAGTTTCTGGAACAGGTGCTGCGGTTGTGCGCGGGCGATCCGGACCCGCTCGCATTGCGCACGCCGGAAGATTACCTGCGGGCACATCCGCGCCAGCAAGTCTGCGCGCCCGGTGTCTCGAGCTGGGGCAATCGTGGATACTGGGAGGTCTGGCTGGACGATTGCAACGCCTGGATCTACCCGCACCTGCACGAATGCGGCAGGCGCATGGTGCGGGCGGCGCGCAACGGTCCGGGAACAGATGCCGCGGCCGGGGAGCGGTACCTGCGCCAGATGGCGCGGGAACTCCTGCTCGCCCAATCGAGCGATTGGGCGTTTCTCATGAAAACCGGGACCGCGGCTGGTTATGCGGAGGCACGGACGCGATCCCACATCGAACGGTTCCTCGGTTTGGCCGAGCAATTCGAGCGCGGGGCGTCCCCGGGAGCACTTCTTGAAACATGCGAGAGCAGCGATAACCTTTTCCCGGAGATCGATTGGCGACATTTCGCATGAGGACCGTCCTGGGATGGATGCTCGTTGTCTTGGCCGGTTGCAGGTGTCTCGGGCAACCGGATGCGGCGGATCCGCGGTCGGTGCGGGTGCGCTTTCTGCCGCCCCCGCTGGAGGGTCGTTTCCAGCTCGGGGTTTTCGACGGCTCAGGCGCGTGCGTGCGGTTGCTCCGGCAGGACGCTGCACTCACCGATTTCGAGATGGCACGGGATGGGCTGGAAGTGGTTTGGGATGGGCTGGATGATGGGAACGCTCCTCTGCCGGCAGGACGGTACCGCATCCGGGGAGTGGTGACTGGCAACGTGGCTATTGCTGCCGTCCGCTGGCACCGAAACGACTGGTCCCCTCTCCTCCCCGATGCACCGCCGGCTGAGATCCGAGACGTCGCCGGGCTTTCGCACGATACGATCGTGCTGACCGGCCGAGACACTGGCGGCAACGGCTTGGTTTTTGCTGTGGGACGCGACGGCAACCTGCTCTGGACCCGCACGGGGCTGGATGCCGCGGTTGTGGCAGCGTGTGGCGGAGGGGGCTGTGTGATCGGAAACGGGAGCGCGATCGAACGGATCGATCCGGCCACGGGCGCCACCCTAACTCGGATCGAAACGCCCGAGCGGACCGGACCGATCGCGGCTGTCGAGGGAGCGATTTTTTATGTGGCAGGGAACGAGGTGGTTCGGGTGGATACCGAAGGGAGCCTCGTGCAGCGGCTGTCGCTGCCCGAGGGAGGCGCGACCCCGGGCTGGGTGGCCGGCGATCGACCGCTTCTAGTGCGAGACGGGAAGCTGTTCGAAGTGCGTGGCGACCGTATTGAGGAGCGGAAGATCCCCGGCCTCGGCAGCGTGCTCGCCGGATCTGGTGCCGGTCCTGCGCACGTCTGGGTGATCGAGGAGGGTGGCGTTCCCGGTGTGTTGAAGCAGGTCACGTGGGAAGGAGGCGTCGAACGGCTGTTGGAACCCGAACCGGGCGACCCGCTTCCGACTCACGTGGCTGTCTCCGGCGACGGGGAGAGCCTGGTGTTGCTCGGCGAGCAAGCCGGCCAGCGGGCCGTCCGCTGGATCCGACGGGTGTCGGTTCAGGACGGGGAATCGACTTGGGAGATTCTCTGGCAGCGTTCGATTGCCGGGTCCGGGCAGTTTCAGTGGGATGGCTCGCGGATCCAGTCGGCGGACGTCGCGCCCGTCGCCACACCGGTCCGGGTGCGACTGATCCCAAACGAATTGGAAGATCGTCCCCGGGACATCGCCCAGCTTCGCGCCCGCACGGTCGGAGAGAGCGTCCGCATCGAGGACGAGCGTGGCCTCCCCTGGGTCCGGATCGAACACCGGGGTGCGGACCAGTCACTTCTCGTCGGAAGCGGGGTCAACGGGAAGACACGCCTGTTCGTTTCCGGTCCAGGCGGCGTTCGCGAGTACTCCGTGAGCGGGCTCGACCAGGCGATGCGATTCGATGGGGGCGAATACCGGTTGCCGGAGAAGTAAGCCAAGCTCTGGCTGTTTCGAGGAACGTCGTTCCGCGAAGTTGTTCACATGCCTCTGAAGATGGGAGGTCTTTCATCCAGGAAAGAAACCTTCTTCTTCTTACGGTGAATAACCGGGTCGTTCCCCTTCTTTCCCGCATGAATCCAAGGGTTCCAAGGCATTTTTGGGGTGTGGATAAGTCCCCGGCAACCACGGTGCCGATGCCGATGACTCTGCCCCCACCCCACTTCGGCACACGCGTGCCAGTCCCATTCACAGGTTGTTGGCCACTTGTGGGGCTTCCGACAAATCCCACTTTCTTGCTTCCAGCGCGTTCCGGGCCGCCGCGGTCTCGGCCAGCTTTTTGCTGGTGCCGGTCCCCTGCCCCAACTCGCGTCCGCACCAGACGACGCGGGCGGCGAACCGCTTGCGGTGCTCGGGTCCGGCGGCTTTGAGGATCTCGTAAACCGGCGCCTCAGGGGCCAGGGCTTGGAGGGTCTCCTGGAGTCGGCCTTTCGGGTTAAGACCGGAGTTGGCGGCCGAGCAGTCCGCCAGCGACTGTTCGGCCAAGCGCAGCGCAAATGAGCGGGCGGCGCCGAAGCCGCCATCCAAATAGATCGCGCCGGCCAAGGCTTCGAATGTGTCGGCCAGAATCGAGGGGCGCTTGCGTCCGCCGCTCGCGTCCTCGCCTCGCCCCATCAGGATATGTTTGCCGAGCTGGATCGTCTTGGCGTGGACTGCCAAGGCATCCCGGCTGACGAGTCGGGTGCGGAGCTGGGTCAGCTCTCCTTCGGCGGCGTTCGGGAAGCGCGTGTAGAGTTCGTCGGTAAAAATGAGCTGCAGCACCGCGTCGCCGAGGAACTCCAGGCGCTGGTTGTCGAAGGGGTGACGGCGCGTCTCGTGGCTGAGGCTGGAATGGGTCAGGGCCTCGGCCAGGAGCAGCGTGTTGCGGAATTTATAGCCGGCTTTCTTCTCAACCGGATGCATGAGCTCCCCACTATAGGAGCTCCGCGAGCGTGCGGGAAAGGAGAAAGGCTACCAGCTCTCGGCCAAGTCGAGCAACTCGCGGGCAAGCAGCTCGACTTTCTTGAGATCCTTGCGGCGACCCTTCTCGGGCTTGATGTCGAGACGGCGGAGCAACCCGGTGATCTCGCGCAGGTCGCGCAGGATTGCGGCCGGAGGGTTCGCCCCCTGCTCCAGGACGAGGGCCCGGATGCGCGCGATATCCCCCTCCACCTGTGCCGCGTAGCGTTCGGTCAGTTCCCGGAACGCGGTGCGGACATACTCGAGATCCTGGACGGCGGCCTTGGAGGGCGAAGTTTCGGCGGGCGTGGCTTTGCGGGCACTCATTGGGCTAGCAGAGGGTCGAAACGGCGACGCAGCTCGGCTTGGACGGTCGGCACCTGGCGGTTCGCGTTGATCACCGCAAACCCGTATTCCTTCTGCATCCCGGAGAATTCGTGCTGCAGCATCCGCTGGTACTTGATGAAGCTGTCGAACATATCCCGCGAGAGGCCGAGATCCATTCCGGATTCCCAGTAATCGAGCGAACTGTTCTTCCGGAAATTCCGTTCCACCAGTTGGGTCGCACTGATGCGGAAATAGAACACCGCATGCGGTACGACGGCCGGACTGTAGAGATTGCGCACCCAATCCCGGTCGGCGCCGCGCACGATATCACGGGCCATGAGGGTGTAGACGTAGCGATCCGCCAGCACGATCATCCCGGCCCGAAGCGCGGGGATGATCTCGTTGACGAGCTGGTCGAAGAAATCGGTGGCGTAGAAAAGGCTCAGGGTGGTGCGGGTCAGCACGTTCCCCTGTTTTGCGGCTTCGAGTTCCTCGCTCACCAGGTTCGACCGGCGGAGCCCCACGTTCTTCACGGCATAGCCGCGCGCCTCGAGCCATCCGCCGAGCAATTGGATCTGGGTGGACCGACCCGATCCGTCCGCACCTTCGATCACGAAGAGACGTCCGGGATACTCCACATCGCGGACCTCGGGCGGTCGGCGTCCGAAGAAGGAAATGGCGCTCATCGGCGTCCCCTCCCCGCGGTCCGGAAGTTGGCGAGATCGATGCGCTCCGTGATCAGGCGGCGGACCTCCTCCTGCTGCACGTGGATTTCCCGAGTGGCGTCGACTTCGACGAATTGGTTGGGGCCGCTGAGCTTCGCGTATTCTTCGAAGACTTTTCCTTGGAAGATCCGGAAACTCTCGTACGGATCGGCGGACCATCCCATGTCGAGCCCGGCCTCGTGGTATTTGAGTTCCGGACGACCTTCGAGGATGCGGTTGAGCGACACCTCGAGCGGAACCCGGAAGTAGAAGAGGATATCGGGTTTCACCGCGAAGCTGTAGAGCTCCCGGACCCAGTCGCGGTCTACCCCCCGGACCGCGTCCCGGGCGAGCGCGGTATAAATATAGCGGTCGGCGAGCACGATGAACCCGGCCCGGAGCAGGGGCAGGATCTGGCGGTCATACCGATCGGCAAAGTCGGTGGCGTGGATCAGCGAGAAGGTGGTCGGGGTCAGGAGGTGGCGTTTCTTCCCTTTGGAAGTCGCCTTCTTCACCAGAACCGAGGAATTCCACTCCGTGAAGTAGACGCGGCAGTTCTGGGTTTCGAGCCAGCGCTTGACCAGATAGATCTGGGTCGACTTGCCCGAGCCATCCAGACCTTCGACGGCAATCAGCTTGCCGGGATATGTGGATTGCGGCGAGGTCATGAACGGTTAGAATGGAATGGCTTTCAGGGGATTGCAACTGGATACCGGCTTGCGAGAGCGGCGCGGGGTCCGGGAAGAGCCCTCATGTATGTCTCGCAAACACAACAACGATAATTGGTTACGAGATTTTGGCGCATCCGGATCCGACGCAGGTGACGGCGTTGTCACGGTCTCGTTGCGCTCCGTTCAGCGGGATCCGGTTTGGGGTCCCCTGCTCCGGGCTGCGCGGCTCGGATGGAAGCGTGCCTATGCCCCGTATTCGCGGTTTGCGGTGGGTGCGGCGGTGGAGGCGGGGGCTGGTGCGATCTTTGTCGGGTGTAACGTGGAGAACCTCAGCTTCGGCCTCACGAACTGCGCGGAACGGGTCGCGATCCAGAGCGCGATCGCTTCCGGACAGCGAAAGCTCCACAGAATTGTAATATTCAGTGAATCCAAAGTATGTGTAAGTCCCTGTGGTGCATGCAGACAAGTGATGTCTGAGTTTTCAGTATCGATGCCTATTCTCTCCGTGACTCGCAGCGGCCAGGCTTCACTTTTTGAGCTTTCAAAGCTTCTGCCCCGAGCCCGCGAAGGGATTCTGGGATAGTGTTCCACGTGGAACGTTGCGCCGATGTTTCTCTATCCAAAGCGGTATGACGTGATCGTGGTGGGGGCAGGCCACGCCGGCGTGGAAGCGGCGATGGCAGCGGTCCGGCTCGGGGCCGAAACCCTCCTCCTCACCCAGAACGCCGATACCGTCGCCCAGATGTCGTGCAACCCAGCGATCGGCGGGTTGGCCAAAGGACATATGGTCCGAGAGATTGATGCGTTGGGGGGTGTGATGGGTTCCTGTGCGGATGCCACCGGAATCCAGTTCCGGATGTTGAATGCGCGCAAAGGCCCAAGCGTTCGAGCCCCGAGAGCGCAATGTGACAAGAAGGCGTACCAGCTCCGGATCAAGGCGTTGCTGGAGCGGACACCGGGACTCGACCTCAAGCAGGGCGGCGTTTCGAGGATCCTGGTGGATGGACATCGGGCGGTTGGCGTCGAGACCAATATGGGTCTCCAATTCCGAGGGGAATCGGTGGTGGTCACTGCCGGGACGTTCCTACGGGGGGTTCTGCATGTCGGGTTCGAGAAGCAGACGGGCGGACGTATGGGGGATGGCGTCTCCACCCTTAGTGAGGACCTCAAGGAGCATGGGTTCGAGGTGCGACGGTTCAAGACAGGAACCCCGTGTCGGCTGGTGGGAAGAACCATCGATTTCACCCGGTGCGAGCGTCAGCCCGGCGACGAGCCTCCACCGAGGTTCAGCTTCGATCCAGAGATCTGCTCCGACGGGTTACCGACCCTGAACCGCATCACGGAGGGAGCGTTCCACGTGGAACAACTGCCGTGCTGGATCACCTTTACCGGACCCGAGACGCACGCGATCATCCGGTCGAACCTGGACAAATCGCCGCTCTATGCCGGGATCATCGAAGGGGTCGGACCGCGGTATTGTCCGTCGATCGAAGACAAAGTGGTGCGTTTCGCTGAGAAGGAGCGCCACCAGATTTTCCTGGAGCCGGAGGGGAGGGAGACAAGCGAGTACTACGTGAATGGGGTGTCCACGAGCCTTCCCTATGAAGTGCAACTGGCGTTCATCCGGTCGATTCCCGGACTCGAACAAGCGGAGATCCTGCGTCCGGGCTACGCGGTGGAATACGACTATTTCCCGCCGACCCAGCTCCACCGCACCTTGGAAACCAAGCGGATCGAGCATCTCTATTTCGCCGGGCAGATCAACGGCACCTCCGGATACGAGGAGGCGGCGGCCCAAGGACTCGTTGCCGGTGCGAATGCAGCGGGAAAGGTGCAAGGCAGGGAGCCGTTCGTGCTCGATCGGTCGGAGGCCTATATCGGGGTACTGATCGATGATCTGGTGACCAAAGGAACCCCGGAGCCTTACCGGATGTTCACCAGCCGCGCGGAGCATCGGCTGCTGCTCCGCCAAGAAAACGCCGATCTCCGGCTGGAAGGGAAGGGGAGGGCGAGCGGGTTGCTGACCGGAGCAGGTGCGGACCGGGTCGCCGGGAAGCGGAGGCGTCTTGAGGCGCTCCGGGAATGGATCGGCACCGCGCGCCTCGACGGGCTTCGTCTCGATGCCTGGTTCCGGCGTCCGGAAAACACCGTGGACCGCTTGCCCCAGGAGATCCGGAGCCGGGAGTCGCCCGAGCTCTGGGATCTCGTAGAGACGGATCTGAAGTACGAAGGCTACATCCGGCGGGAAGAGGAACGGGTGGAACGAAGTGCCCGTCAGGAGCAGAAACCGATCCCGGACTGGATCGACTACGGCTCCATCCCCGGACTCCGCACCGAGGCCCGACACAAACTCCAAGAGGTTCGGCCTTCGACCCTCGGTCAAGCCGGGAGAATCAGCGGCGTCACACCCGCGGACCTCGCTCTGCTTGCTGTCATGGTGCAGCGGGGCCGCCCTTCGCTATCCTCAGATCCAGCGCAGGAAGTCTAGGAAAGATATGTCACAAGTTATTTATAACAAGCAACTTGTGAAATATCTCTAGCTCAGATCTCCGCGCTGGAACGCCCAAGGAAGGTGACTTCCGATCCGCGGAGTGCTTCGCGCAGCGGCGATCAATTACGGTTCGGGGTGAATCTCGAGCGCGAAGAACTGCCGTGGTAGCGCATGGAGGGGTTGGACGGAACGGACGGTTTGGAACCCGCCGATGCTCCCCAGGTCGGACGTTACCCCGGATCCAGGATCGGGGCCGACGTCGGTGAAACGATGCCCGGGCTGATCCGGAGGCGAGGAGGTGCCCCACCTGACGCGATAGACGAGACCGATCGGGGGAGCGAGGCGACGGAATCGAACGGCCGGGTGGGTGCCGTCGGGTCCCGAGGTCAGGACCAGCGTGGGCAGGGGGATGGAGCCGGGATCGAGCGGGTGGGTGTCACCCGAGAACTCGAGCAGGTTCGGCGAACCATCCCGGTCCGGATCCGCGCTGTCGTCCGCAAGCGCGGCGTCGAGCGTATCCTCCCCGAACCGCTCCCAGCGCCAGGCGTCGAGCGGTTCGACTTCGAAGGCGCCGAGATCGGGCGCGCCGCTGGGGATCCGCGGTTTCGAGCGCTGATGCGGGAGGTACTCGCGCGTGACCGGATGGCTCGGGTCGGTCGCGGGGTGAGGGGAGGTCGCCTGGTCGCGCGCCGGGGAGGTCGGACGGAGCTCGAAGCGGTTGGTCGCCTCGTCGGCGAAGAGCGGCGTGGATCCGGTGAGGAAGGACGCGGTGCCGCTGACGGTTCCGGTGTGCGGGGTGGGGGTCATTTCCTGCCAGCCCGTTTTGATCCAGTTGCGGGTCAGGACGAGGTTGCCCGCGGTTTCGAGCAGCCGGAACGTTGATCCGGCCGCGGTGGTGTAGAAGAGGTTGTTGCGCGCATCGCAGCTCTCGTCGTTGGTGCTCATCCGGATCAGGGCAGTCAGATCGGTGCGGCGGGAAATGATCGTGTTGTGGAACAGGTGCAGCGTTCCCTTGCGGTACTGGGATTGGACGGTGTCGTTGTCCCCGCCGTAATGAATGATCTGGCGGCTTCCGTCGGCGTCCGGCTCCAGCAGCACGTTGCCGTACACGTACGTGGTGCGGTACTCGGGCGCGTCGCGGATCGCGGAGCTGTCCTCACCGTGGACGAGATCGAGCTGGCGGTTGCCGCCTTCGATCCAGTTGTGGCGGACGACGAGTCCGGCCGAGCGATCCTTGAGGTTGTTGCCGCCCGATCCGGGACGCAGCGGACCGAGCCGGTTGTACTGGAAGAGGATGCCGATGGCCGCGGTGTAGATGTTGTGTTCGTAAATCCGGCCCACGTTGCCGTTGCCGTGGATGTGGCAGCCCTCGACCAGGATCGAGCGCGACGGGAGCGCGTCGCTCGAGCTCACCATGAAGCCGTTGCCACCATCGGTGAGCGTGCAGTTGCGCACGGTGATCGACTCGCCCTTCTCGATCCAGAGCGGGGCGGCATGGTTGAGGTACGTGCGGACCACCCCGCCGCGGTCGGTGAACTGATACGGGGGACGGGCGCCGCGGATCTCGAGATTCTCGATCACGATATGTTTGGGCAACGTATCGGGCGGCACGTTGGCGGAACCGATCTTGACGACCGATCGGTTGCCCCCGGTGTAGTTGAGTGCGGGGGCGGTGGTGGCATCGACCCCGTCGATCACCGGGAGCTGGCCGGTTGGGGAGGGGATTCCCCGGACCGTGATCGGTTCTGCGGCGGTGCCCTGACGGCAGAGAACCCACTTCGCCTTGTAGGGATCGGCGCGCCAATGGATCTCGACGGTGTCACCGGGGCCCAGCGATTCCCACGGAACGGTCAGCGGCGTCTCATACGGTTTCCCGGGTCCGACGCTGAACAGGGTGGCGCCCTGGAGCGATCCCGCGAGGAGGAACGCCCCGAAGACCGCGATGGGGCCGCGACGGCATCGGGAGAGGATCCGCATGGGCAGACCATAGCCCCGTTCGAACCGATCGCCAAGCGGGTCGCATCCCACAAAGTGTCTGTCCCTTTATGTGCCTTGGCCATATGGGCCGATCTGGAAATCGCCCTCCATCGGACCTCAGGTCCGACCCTACACGGCTGAAGCCGGTGCCTCGATCCGGCGCTGGTTACTTGGTTCGGGTCTCGCCACCGGCGGCCTCGATCCATTTGCCGGTCTCGTTGCCTTCGATCGATCCATCCGGTTTGCGGAGCAGGTAGTCGAACACTTCATCGGTCCGGACCGTGACGCGTGCTCCGGCGCGCAGCCGCCGGATGTGGAACGGATCGTTCTGGAGGATGCCGGTGATCGTTGCTTCCGACTCCCAGCGCAGGATCTCGACCCACATATACTCGTTCCCGCCGCCGTCCTGTGCGAAGGGGGCTTTGACCAGGAGTCGTTCGCCCGGGGCGAGTCCTTTGAGGAACCGGGTCCGTAGCTCGGGCAGCTGTTTGCGCGCGGCTTCGGACGCCGCCTCGATCTTGGCGTCGTGTGTGACCGAGGTGATGGAATCCGCAGAGCCCCAGAGCGTGGCGAGCGTGGCCTCGCGCCGTTCGTCGTCGTTGGCGCCGGGTGCGTGGCGGAAGTCGATCGCCAAGAGACGGTTGTCGGGATCGCCCTCTTCGGGAGCGGAGGGAACGAGAGCGAGGGTTGCGGAGCCGCGGGCATTGTCGAACGAGCCCTGGCTCACCCGCTTCCGGACCTCGGGGTTGCGGATCTCCTCGACGCGGAGTTCGGTGCGGTGGGGTGCGGGCAACACAGGATTCTCCAGGAGGCGTTGGCAGACCAGGTTGATCAGATTGCCCGCGGGGCGGTGATTGCTGGAAACCAGACGTGGAATCACGAGATCAGGTAGCGCGAACTTTTCCGGTTCTTCGCTGTTTTCAGTGGGTAAGGTTTCCTAGGACCGCGATATGGAGATTGCCCGCTTTGAGATAGGCCATCCATCGGAAGTAGGCGAAGTTGCGGAACCCGCGCGCCGCGCGCTTTG
>Ga0073934_10009663_pt1 | contig 12254 bp, 17 predicted proteins | sample LarsenN4metaG_FD_76834 | JGI IMG/M metagenome (GOLD analysis project Ga0073934, IMG submission 76834) | Hot spring sediment bacterial and archeal communities from British Columbia, Canada, to study Microbial Dark Matter (Phase II) - Larsen... ... | reverse complement strand
TGGGGGCGTCTGCCGCCGCCTGCATGGCGATGAGCGAGCCAAAGCTGTGGCCCACCAGCACCGCCTTGTCGATCTTCATGGCGTCGAGCAGGGCGATCACGGTCGCAGCCGCCTCCTGCACAGTGGAGGGCGGCTCGCCGCCGCTCTTGCCGTGGCCGGGCAGGTCGATGGCCAGTACGTTCCAGTTGTGGTGCGCCAGGTAGCGGCTCTGCAGAATCCACACGCTGTGGTCGTTGAGCACACCGTGGATGAACACTATGGTGGGCTGCGCGGGGTTGAAGGGCTTGGCGCCGGTGTAAACGTAGAGCGGCGCGCCTTGAACGTCGATCAACATGGTTATGCCTCCCGCCGGGCCGCCCCAAGGGAGGCATGCGCCCCCTCGGGGGGCAGCGAATGAACGAAGTGAAAGAGCGTGGGGGTCGTCATGCGTTCTCCGCTTTCTCGGCCGCTTTCAGGGCACGTTTCAGGTCGTCGATCAGGTCGTCCGGGTCTTCCAGGCCAATGGACAGGCGGATGGTGCCGGGCCCGATGCCCGCTTGCGCCAGCGCGGCGTCGTCCATGCGGAAGTGCGTGGTGCTGGCGGGGTGGATGACCAGGCTGCGGCAATCGCCCACGTTGGCCAGGTGGCTGAACAGCTTGAGCGTTTCGATGAAGGCTTTGCCCTGAGCGCGGCTGCCCTTCATGTCGAAGCTGAAGACGCTGCCCGCGCCGCGCGGCAGCAGCTTTTGCGCCAGCGCGTGGCTCGGGTGGGACTCCAGCAGCGGGTGCCCCACGCGGCTCACAAACGGGTGGCTGGCCAGAAAGCTCACCACCTTCTCGGTGTTGCTCATGTGCCGTGCCATGCGCAGCGGCAGGGTCTCTATGCCTTGCAGAATCAGCCACGCGGTGTGCGGGCTCATGCAGGCGCCAAAGTCGCGCAGGCCCTCGCGGCGGGCGCGCAGCATGAAGGCGCCCACGGTGGACTCTTCACTGAACACCATGTTGTGAAAGCCTTCGTAAGGCGCGGTCAGTTCGGCAAACTTGCCAGATTTTTCCCAGTCGAAGCTGCCGCCGTCCACCACAATGCCGCCTACCACGGTGCCGTGGCCGCTCAGGAACTTGGTGGCCGAGTGATAGACGATATCGGCGCCCAGGTCCAACGGCTTCATCAGCCAGGGCGTGGTCAGGGTGGAATCCACCAGAAGCGGCACCCCGGCTTCGTGCGCGATCTGCGCCACGGTGGGAATGTCCAGCACGTCCAACCCCGGGTTGCCCACCGTCTCGCCAAAGAACAGCTTGGTGTTGGGCCGCACCGCAGCGCGCCAGCCGTCAATGTCGCCGGGTTTGACGAACGTGGTTTCAATGCCAAAGCGCCGCAGCGTGTAGTGCAGCAGGTTCTGGCTGCCGCCATACAGCGCGGTGGACGCCACAATGTGCGAACCCGCGCCCATGAGGGTGGCCACACTCAGGTGCAGGGCCGCCTGCCCGCTGGCCACCGCTATGCCGCCAATGCCGCCCTCCAGCGCCGCCACGCGTTGTTCCAGCACCGCGTTGGTGGGGTTGCTGATGCGGCTGTACACGTGGCCCGAGCGCTCCAGGTTGAAGAGGGCCGCAGCATGGTCGCTCGACTCGAACACGAACGAGGTCGTCAGGTGTATGGGCACCGCCCGCGCGCCCGTGGCTGGGTCGGGTTCGGCGCCAGCATGCAGCGCCAGTGTGTCAAAGCCGGGATCGGCGTATCCGGTCATGTCATCTCCTTGTTTTGTGTGCAATCTGGTGCGATTGTGGGCTATATTGAGGGCAAGGCCAGACAGGCTTGCGACAGAACACCGCACCGAGGAGAACACCCATGAAAGTCAGCGATATCTTGCGCGTCAAGGGCAACACGCTCTACACCATCACGCCAGAAGACAGCTTGGCCGAGGCTGCCAACCTGATGGCCGAGAAGGACATCGGTTCGCTGGTGGTCATGTCCAACGGGCTGGTGGTGGGCATGCTGACTTTCCGTGAAGTTATCCAGGCGGTCGTCAAGAACGGCGGCTCCTTCGGCACCACCACGGTGTACCGCGCCATGGACCCGGGCCCGCTCACCTGCACCATGGGCACCGAGATGGACGAGGTGCGCCGCATGATGCTGGACCGCCACGCGCGTTACATGCCCGTCATCGAAAGCCGCATGCTCATGGGCGTCATCAGCTTCTACGACGTGGCCAAGGCTGTGGTGGACGCGCAGAACTTCGAGAACAAGATGCTCAAGGCCTACATCCGCGACTGGCCCGAGGAAGAAGAGACCCCGCCCGACGAGAGCGCGTCCAAATCCGCTTGACGCCGCCAGCCTGAGATAATGCCGCCCATGAGCGGCAATACCTTCGGAACCCTGTTTTGCGTCACCAACTTTGGTGAATCCCACGGCCCGGCCATCGGCTGCGTTATTGACGGCTGCCCGCCGGGCATGGAGCTGAGCGAGGCCGACATCCAGGGCGACTTGGACCGCCGCCGCCCCGGCACCAGCAAATTCGTCACCCAGCGCAACGAGCCCGACCAGGTCCAGATCCTCAGCGGCGTCTATCAGGGCAAGACGACGGGCACGCCCATCTGCCTGCTCATCCAGAACACCGACCAGCGCAGCAAGGACTACGGCGACATCGTGCAGTCCTTCCGCCCTGGCCATGCCGACTACGCCTACTGGCAGAAGTACGGCATCCGCGACCCGCGCGGTGGCGGCCGATCCTCGGCCCGCCTTACTGCCCCAACGGTGGCGGCGGGCGCCGTGGCCAAGAAGTGGCTCAAGGAAAAATACGGCACCACCTTCCGCGGCTGCATGACGCAAATTGGCGACGTGGCCATTCCCTTCGAGAGCTGGGACCACGTGCCCAACAACCCTTTCTTCGCGCCTGTGGCCGATGTGTCTGCACTGGAAGCCTACATGTCGGAACTGCGCAAGACGGGTGACTCCTGCGGCGCGCGCCTGCGCGTGACGGCGCAGAATGTGCCGGTGGGCCTGGGTGAGCCGCTGTACGACAAGCTCGATGCCGACATTGCCCACGCCATGATGGGCCTCAACGCCGTCAAGGGTGTGGAAATCGGCGCGGGCTTTGCCAGCGTCACCCAGCGCGGCAGCACCCATGGCGACTCACTCACGCCTGATGGCTTCCTGGGCAACAACGCGGGCGGCGTGCTGGGCGGCATCAGCACCGGGCAGGACCTGGAAGTCTCCATGGCCATCAAGCCCACCAGCTCCATCCTCATCCCGCGCCAGTCCATCGACGTGCAGGGCCAGCCCACCGAACTCATCACCAAAGGCCGACACGACCCCTGCGTTGGCATTCGCGCCACACCCATTGCCGAAGCGCTGCTGGCGCTGGTGGTGATGGACCATGCCCTGCGCCACCGCGCCCAATGTGGTGACGTTGCCGTGCCTTTCGGGCCCATTCCTGCCTCGGCGCCCAGCCAGGGTTGAGCCGCAAGATGCTCTGGCCGTTTGCAGCGCTTTCGGCCAGCTACTTCGCGCACATAGGTTTTTTCAACCCCTACCTGCCGCTGTGGCTGCAGGAGTTGGGCTACGGCCTGTTCGCCATTGGCCTGCTCACCTCGCTGCAATCGGCCACGCGGCTGTTTGCACCGTACTTCTGGGGCTGGCTCAGCGACCACAGCGGCCAACGCGTCAAGCTGTTGCGCTTGTGTGGCGGGGTGGCCTTGCTGGCGTCCATGCTGCTGTGGCAGCCATGGGGCACGCTGGGCCTGTTCCTGGTGCTGTTGCTGATGTTCACCCACACCAGCGGCATGATGCCGCTGAGCGAGGCGGTGCTGGCCCAGCACGTGAGCCAGGCCGGCGAATTTGACGCCCGCCGTTATGGGCGCGTGCGCTTGTGGGGTTCCCTGGGCTTTTTGGTGACGGTCGTGCTGGCGGGCGCGTGGTTCCAGCGCCATGGCTTGGGCAGCTTTCCCGTGTGGGCCACGGCCACGCTGTTCGGGGTGGTGGTCAGCGTCTGGGCCATGCCCGACCGGCCCGAGGCGCGGCACGCTTCGCATGAGCGTGTTCACATCTGGCCGGTGCTGCGCCAGCCGCGCGTGGCGTGGTTCTTTGCCTCGGTTTTTTTCCACGTGCTGGCGCATGTGTTCGTCTACATCTTCTTTTCGCTTTACCTGGATGCGCTGGGTTACGGCAAAGGCACCATCGGCCTGCTGTGGGCTGCCGCCGTGGTGGTAGAGATTGGCTGGTTCTTTACCCAAGGCCGCTGGCTGCCGTGGTTGCGTTTGCCCCAATGGCTGCTGCTTGCGGCAGGGCTCATGGCGCTGCGCATGGCGGTCACGGCTTCGGCGGGCGCCTGGCTATGGGTGCTTTTCCTGGCGCAGGCGGTGCACGCCATCACCTTTGCGGCCCACCATTCGGTGTGCATCGCCCTGCTCAGCGAAAACTTCCCCGACCGACTGCGCGCACGCGGGCAGGCGCTCTACGCCATGCTGGGCTACGGACTCTCGGGCGTGTTTGGCGGCGCGCTGGGGGGCTGGGTCAGCAGCCAGTGGGGGCTGCATGCTGTGTTTTGGCTGTCGGCGGCGTCAGCCGGGCTGGCCATGGTGGCCGCCATTTTCATGATCAGGTCGAGGGTACCGGCCAGAACCGCCGCAGCGGGTTGAACCCGGTTACCAACGCCGTGGCCAGCAGCACAAAGGCGCCGCCTGCGTAAATGCCTGAACTCAGCGCTTCGCCCAGGAACAGGTGCCCCCAAGTTACGCCAAACAGCGGAATCAGAAACGCCGGGGTCATGGCGGCCACAGGCGCCACATGGCTCAGTATGCGCAGGTGCACCCAGTAGGCCAACCCCGACGTGACCACCCCCAGCATCAGCACTGCACCCACGGCGGGCAGGGTGAACTGGGCGTTGGGCCATTGCCAAACGGCGGCGGGCAGCATGAACAGCGTGGCCCCCAGGTGGATGCTTGCTGAAATGGCCAGCGGCTGCATGCGCTTGGTGGCGCGCTTCATCATGGGGGTGGCCACGCCGTAGCAGCCCGCCCCTGCAATGGCAGACATTGCGGCCAGCAACACCGGCCAGGTGGGCTCCACGGGGCCGAGTTGCACGATCAGCCCCACACCGGTGAACCCGGCAGCGCAACCCAGCATCTTGCGCCACGTCAGCGTGTCTTCCTTCAGCCAGGCCGAAGACAGCGTGCCAAACAGAACAGCCGTGGAGTTGAGCAGGGCGATATAGCCCGCAGGCAACCGCAGCGCAGCGTACGAAAAGAACAGAAAGGGCAGGGCCGCCGTGAGCACGCCCAGGCCGATCACCTCTTTCCAGTGGGCGCGTGGCCAGCGGTGGCGCAAGAACAGCATGACCAACGCCAGCGTGCAGGTGGCCAGCGCCAGGCGCAATGTGGCAAGCACCACGGGGCCCAGCGCGGGGCTGGCCACGCGCAGCAGCACGAAAGAAGTACCCCACAGGGCCGACAAGCCCAGCAGTTGCAGAATATGGCGGGTGTTCACCGCCCCATTGTGGGGCACGCGGCCCCGGCCTGCCGCTCGCCTACGTCACGTGCGCGATAGGCCGCGACGCTCAAGGGCACCTTCAGGCCTTGCTGCCGTACTTGCGCACCAGGCCGCCCATGGCAACCAGGTAGCCGTCCACCCCAAAGCCGATGACGATGCCCGAAGCCGCCGGGGACACCCACGAATGGTGGCGGAAGGACTCGCGCGCGTGCACGTTCGAGATGTGGCATTCGATCACGGGCAGGCCATCAACGCCCTTGATGGCGTCGTGCAGGGCGATGGATGTGTGGGTGAACGCGCCCGGGTTGAACACGCAGCCCAGGGCTTCGCCGCTCTTGTAAAGGCGGCCGTACTCGTGGATCTTGTCCAGCAGGGCGCCTTCCCAATTGCTCTGGAAGCATTCCACCGCGTAGCCCAGGCGTTCGCCTTCGGCGCGGCACATGGCTTCCACGTCGGCCAGGGTGGTGCTGCCGTATTGTTCGGGTTCGCGGGTGCCCAGCAGGTTCAGGTTGGGGCCGTTGAGGATCAGGATCTTTTTCATTGGTCGAATCAGGTTGTGTTGATGTGCCCGCCAGGGCATCAAGAAGGGCGGGAGGCACGCCAGCCTTGCGCCAGTGCGCCCAGGGCAATCCCCAGCAGCGCCCAAAGCAGCGTCCAGTTGCCGGTGCCCAGGCCTGCAATGGCCGGGCCAGGGCAAACCCCGCACAGCCCCCAGCCTACACCGAAAATGGCCGCGCCCCACAGTGTGTCGCGGTTCCATGCGCTCACGTGCTGGTGAAAATAGCCGCCCAGCAAGGGCTGCCCCATCAGGCGCGGTGCAAGTTTGTAGGCCACCAGCGTCACCGCTACCGCGCCGCCCATCACCAGCATCAGGCCAAAGTCCTGAAAGCGCAGAAAGCTCAGTACCACCTCGGGTTGCACCATGGTGGAAAGCGCCAGCCCAAAGCCGAAGAGCACACCGGCTGCCAACGTTGCAAGCATGTTCATGGCAGCCACCTTGCCACCACATTGGCTGTTATGAAGGCCGTGCCCATGAAGGTAAGCACCGCCAGCAGCGAAGGCCATTGCAGCGACCCCAGCCCGCAAATGCCGTGGCCGGACGTACAACCGTTGCCCAGGCGGGCCCCGTAGCCCACCAGGAATCCCCCGGCCAGCATTTGCCAGATGGGGATTTCGGTGGACAGGGCCACGCCGTCACCCAGCCACAGCCACCACAGCAGGGCGCCCAGCACCAGGCCCAGCGCATACACCAGCCGCCAGGCGCGCGAGTCCAGGTAGCGCGGTTGCTGGAAGTACTTGAGCCGCAACACATACGACCAAGTAGACGAGAACACCGAGCTCATGCCACCCACCAGCCCGGTGGAAACAAACAGCCAGGCCACGCCAGCGCCTATCAGCAGACCACCCAGCAGGTAGTGCTGCCAACCCAGGGGAAACAGGGAGGGGAGTACAGGTTCCATGCCCCGGATTATCCCCTCCCGGGTATCTGCATCAAGGTGTCAGGGTCTCGGGCGGGTCGAGTTCCACGTCCGACAGCGGGCGGGCCACGCATGGCAGCACGTAGCCTTCGGCCTTTTCCTCGGGCAGCAGGCCGGGCCAGTCAATGGTGTGCGCTACCGCGCCATGCGCAACCCGGCAGATGCAGGTGCGGCACGTGCCGTTTCGGCAAGAGTTGGGTAAACGCAATCCTGCCAGCAATGCGGCTTCAAGAATGGTCAAGCCCTCATCCACCGGGAAGGCGCTGCCCGAAGCGCCCAGCCGCACCGTGTGCGTGGTCATGCGCAACCTAGCTGGTCCGCCAGGTCCAGGAAGTTGCGCGCGTGCCAGGTGTTGGCCGGGTTGGGTGACACGTCCTTGGGCTGGCCAGCGCCAAACTCCAGCGGGCGCTCAATGTAGGCCGTCTGCAGGCCGCAGGCGCGGGCAGCGGCCAGGTCGTCCTGGTGGGCGGCCACCAGCATCACTTGGCTTGGTTCAAGGTCAAACACGCGGGCCACGCCCAGGTAGGTGGCCGGGTCGGGTTTGTAGGCGCGGAACACCTCGGCCGACAGCACGCAGTCCCACGGCAGGCCAGCCCGTTTGGCCATGTTGGTAAGCAGCCCAATGTTGCCGTTGGACAAGCTGGTGATGGTGAAGCGTTGCTTCAACCGGGTCAGCCCTTGCACTACGTCGGGCCATGGGTCCAGGCGGTGCCAGGCTTTGTTCAGGTGGCGGCGTTCTGTTTCGCTCAGGTCTTGCAGGCCAAAGCGCGGCAGGGTGTCGTCCAGGATCATGCGGTGCAGATCGTCGATCAGCGTCCAGCCCAGTTCACCGCTGCGCACCCGCTGCATGGCGGGCTGGTAGCCCGCGCGCCAAGCCAGGGCAAAGGCGTTACCGTCTACCCCTGGGCGCAGCGCCTGCACTTCACGTGCAATGCCGCCGTGCCAGTCCACGACCGTGCCAAACACGTCAAAAGCCAATACCTTAGGGAGTGGAGGGCGGGTGCTCATGGGCGCATTATCGGCCCAGGCTTTTGTGTGCTCAGGAAGGAATCTCTGGCTCCACCAGCAGGGCCAGCAGCTGCAGGGAGTCTTGCCACCCCAGGTAGCATCCGTCGGTCGGAATCATGGCGGGAATGCCTTGCTGCACGGCGGTCAGCTCTGTGCCCACCGATACGGCCCGCAGCATGACGGTGGTGCGCATCTCGCCGGGCAGGTTGGGGTCGTCAAAACGGTCGGTGTTGACGATGCGTTCGTTGGGCACCAACTCCAGGTATTCGCCGCCAAAAACGTGTACCTGCCCGTTGGTGAGGTTGGTGAACTGCATGCGGTATGTGCCACCCACGCGGGCGTCCATGTGCAGCACGCGCCCGGTGAAGCCGTGCGGTGGCAGCCACTTGGCCATGGCGTCGGGGTCCAGAAAGGCGCGGTACACGCGCTCGGGCGGGGCGCGCAGCACCCGGTGCAGGGTCACGGTACCGGTGGACATGGCGGGGCTCCTTTCCAAAGAATGAAGCGTGATGATGCGCCCGGCCCACGCCCGGTGTCCAGCAGCGTTTCAGTTCTTTACCAGCTGCACGCCGTAGGTGGCTGAGCTCTGGGCAAAGGCCAGCAGGCGGTCGATGTTGGGGTGCTTGCCCGGGTTGGCACGGGCGTCGGCCAGGTGTTCGCCGTACCACTCCAGCCCCTCGGCAGCGGCAGTGGGGGAGATGGCGCCACCATGCTTGGCAGCCAGCGCGTGGTACACGGCCAGCGAACCGGCCTGGCCGGGCTTGTTTTCAATGGTGGCCAGCACTTGCCCGTTGGCGTCCAGCAGTTGCAGGGCGGCCAGGTGGCTGACGGAGGGGAGTTGCTTGAGTCGGTCTGCGAAGTTCATGGGCGCGATCATGACATGGGCTGCGCTGCCTCAGACACCCACTGCGCCCAATGGTCTATACATGCCTTCAACTTGGGCAAACGGTGGCGTTCCGGCAGCATCACCGCGTAAATGGGGATGCGACTGTTGTCGAACCAGTCCTCCAGCAGGGGCACCAGTTCCCCGCTTTGCAGGTGGTGGCGGGTGAGCAGGTCGTTCAGGCGGGCAATGCCCACGCCCTGCAGCGCCAATGCCAGGGTGAGCGCGGAGTTGTCGCTGCGGGTGTGGCCTTTGGCCAGATAGACGCTGCCTTCGGGCTGCCCCAGTTTGGCGGCCATGCCCGCCGCCCATGGCCAGCGGTTGAGGGCAGGGCTGGCGCTGCTGGTGATGAGCCGGTGCTGGGCCAGATCGTCTGGGTGCTTGGGCGTGCCAAAGCGCTGCAGGTAGGCGGGGGCAGCGCACAAGCGCCTGCCGTGCTCGGCAATCCGCCGCGCGATCAGGTTGTCGCCCACGGGCCAGCCGGTGCGTATGGCAATGTCTATGCCGTCGCGCGCCATGTCGTGCATGCGGTCGTCGGCCAGTATGTCCACCTGCAGTTGGGGGTAGGCCTCGTGCAGGGAAGGCAGGCTGGGCGCAATCATGGTTTCAGCCAGCACCGGGCTTACCGCCACCCGCACCCAGCCGCTGGGCCCGCCACGTTTGATGCGCATGGCTGCCGCCAGTTCGTCGCGCGTGTCCACCAGCCGGCGGGCGTGTGCCGCGAAGGTGTCGCCTTCGTCCGTCAGGCTCAAACCGTGGGTGGTGCGGTGCATCAGCCGTACGCCGCAGCGCGCCTCCAGCCGCGCAATAGCCCGCGACACCTGGCTCACTGGCGCATTGCGCTCCCGCGCCGCTGCCGAGAGCGAGCCCAGTTCCGCCACCCGCAGAAAGAGTGCCGCATCGTCCAAATCCAGGTTCATCGCAACCCCTTGTTTTGCAATTAGTGCAATACAGATTGTCGTTCAAAGCGGTTTCGGCGTGTTGGTGTTGCTTCTAGAGTTCAAACATCAACCACGCCCCAGGAGCAAGCCATGCGTATATTCCCCGACACAGCAGCCCCCAACCCGCACGATTACGCCACCGCGCGGCGCCGGGCGGAACAGGAGCGTAGCGAAGCCATCGACGACTTCTGGCGCGGCGCCGATGCCGCATGGGCGCGGGTGCAGTTGACGGCCGACCAGCGCTTGGCGCGCAGCCACCAACGCTTGCAGGCCCGCCTGGTGCGGCGTGCCGTGGCTTGAGGGAGAACAGCCATGCCACTCGTGACACTGACCTTGCGCGAACCCCAAACCACCGCGTTCAAAACCGCGGTGCTGGACGCCATACACGACGCCCTTGTTCAGAGTGGCGTGCCACAGGCAGACCGCTTTCAGCGTGTCATCACCCTGGCGCCGGAGGACGCTCGCATCGACCCCACCTTTCCCGATCTGGTACGCCCGCGCACCAGCAGCGGGTCTTTATTGATCGAAATCCTCTGGTCAGTCGGGCGCAGTGTGCGCGTGAAACGCGCCTTGCTGGCTGACCTGATGGCCCGCCTGGCAGCCCTGGGCATAGATACCGAACAGGTGATGGTGGTGCTGCACGAAACCGCCTGGGAGAACTGGAGTTTTGGCGGCGGGCGGCAGATGCATGTGTGAAGGAGGGCGGTGCTTCTGAACCTAGAATTTGGCCAACAAGCCAAAAATGTTGATAGGGAGGAAGCATGACTGAGCCAACGCACGCAGAGGCGTTGCCGGCAGAAAGCAACGCAGCCGTCGATGCCGAAAAGAAGCCTGAAGAGAAGAACGGCGGGCAACTGCTGTTGCAAATGCTCAACCGAGTTCTGGCGTTCCTGCGGGAGTTTCCCTGGGTGGCCGCAGGCGCCATCTGTACAGGTTTAGGGGTGTTGGTTCTCTATGTCTATTTCCGGTCGATAGAGTTTCTGCCGCCCGATCTGACGTCCATCATCGGGGCAGGGCTGGCTATAGGGCTCGCGGCGCTGGGGTACGTGATAGTTGTGGTCTTGGCATTAATGGCTCCCCGTTGGGTATATCTGGAGTCTCGCCTTGCGGCAACTGCCGTGCAAGACCGATTTCCGGGGCTTTTGGGCAAGGTGAATCTGGTGCTTTTGTCTCTGCAGGCACTGGGAGCAGGTGGCTTTCTTGGGGTGCTTGCGTATCACCTGTGGGCAGACTGTTCTCCGGTCACAGCGTATCTGGCCGTACCTGCCTCGATACTGCTCACTGTAGGCACTGCCGGGTGGGTTTTTGTCGAGTTCCGCAATTGGCACTCTGCGGGTGAGCACCTGAAACGTCACGCTTCAGCGCTTCAAATTGCCTTCTTCGGCACACTCCCATTTTTTACCCTTTGGCTGGTGCTTGTGCCTTCTGGCAATGTGTCTTGGGCGGACGTGATCGTTTGGTTCGCCGTCTGGGGATTTTTTATTGTGTTGTTGGCGTGGTTGCCAGGGGATTTCTCGAATGGCTCCACAGCCTTCGTTATAGCCTTGCTGATGCCCGCGGTGCTGATATCACTGCCTGCGGTCCTAGGACGCCCAATGGCTTTCCCAACCGAAGTTGCTGCCAAAGCCGGCATACGCACGCCCATGATCGTTGAGCTTCGCGTGCCCGGCAGCGCGTGCGATCTGGTCAGGAGCGCCGTGACACCAGCCGAAGCGAATTACTCTGTCGAATGCGGCGGGCCAGGCGGCTGGGGCAGTGTGCGTGCTCAGGTGCTGTCCAACCTTGGGTCACGCTGGTGGGTGGAGTTGAGTCCGCTGAAGCAAGACGAACCCAATCCAGCAGTGGCTGTGCCCATTCGCCTGTCCATCCCGGCAGAAGGTGTGCAAATCGTTCAAAAGACGGGTGCGGTGGCAAAGGCACGTAACCAGTGCGGCAAGTGAGTCCGGTGGGACGACGCGAAACGCCGATCTGAAGCGAACGCCGTGTCGAATCGCTTCAATTTTGAAGCGCAAATCGCCCTTCAAGCCGCCGCAGGCACCACCCGCCGCAAGGCGCGTATCTTTTGGCAGAGCAGGGCCTTGGGCATATCCATGGCCATGGCTTGCATGCAACGCTCCAGCCAGCCTGGGCGGTTCTGCATGCGGTCAATGGCTTTGGCCAGGTCGCGCTCCACGGCAGAACCATAGGCCGCTTGCGCCTTGGCCAGCGCCGCGCGCAAGGCAGGCAGGCGCAGGCTCATCATGGCTAGGTCGATAACGTCGCGGCTGAACACGCCGTCGTCTGCCTGCCGGTCGGAGTTGGCCAGCAGTTTTGACGCTGCCAGGTCGAGCGGTGTGAGGGTGCTCACGCCGCACAGCACGTCCTGTGGCAGGGGGGCTTCCAGTTCGATGCGGGCTTCCCGCACGATCTCAAACTTGATCGCCTGGCCGTCCATCTGCACCTGGGTGCGAATGCCGTACTGGTCGGCGCGTACTTCA
>Ga0073934_10009662_pt1 | contig 12254 bp, 12 predicted proteins | sample LarsenN4metaG_FD_76834 | JGI IMG/M metagenome (GOLD analysis project Ga0073934, IMG submission 76834) | Hot spring sediment bacterial and archeal communities from British Columbia, Canada, to study Microbial Dark Matter (Phase II) - Larsen... ... | reverse complement strand
GATGGCTGCAGCCAACGCTTGTCCGCGGGCGATCGCCGCGTCGATTTCGGCTTTCCGTTTGGCCTGATCGTCAGCCTCGGCGGGAAACATCTCGCGCTCGGTCTTGTCCCCGAGAACGTCGCCGGCGTCTTCGTTATCCGGCGCGCCGCGTTGGCCGTTACTTTGTCTCTGTCCGAGCACCTGACGCATAGAGGCGTCCTTGCCTTCCCAGACCTGCGTACGCGAACGCATCAGGTCGGCATTGCGTCTCATTTCGATGACGATGTCCTCGGCCGAACGCGCGCGTGCGCCCGGCATATCGAGACCGCCAGCAGGAATGGTGGCGAAGCCGAGTTCGCTGCGCAGGATGTCGTTGATGATGTAATCATGCGCGTAATTGAACTCGATCCGGCCGGAGCCCCGCGCGCGGTCATGGGTGCGCAGCGCCAGATGAAGAAGCTCGTGCGCCAGCACAAAGACCAGCTCGTTGTCCTTGAGCCGGGCGGTGAAGCCCGGATTGGCGATCAAACGCCCTGAAGCGAAAATGCCCATGGTCGGTACGCGCCAGTCGAGCGTGATGCGCACGGCTGCAGCGAGCCCCGCAAGATGCGGGAGCGGGACCGTAACCATCCGCAAGCCGTTTTCGATGCGCTTTAACGTTGCGCGATCCACGGACGTATCGGGTGCTGCGACGGCGACGTTCATTGCTTCGTCACCGTGCGAAGAAGCGCCAGCATTGCCTTGTCGGCGCCGAGCGCGCCCCATTGTTCGACCAGATCCGTAAGCAAGGTGAGTTGCGCTTCGGTTGGCAATCCGCGCAGGAAGCGCGCGACCGAACGCGGCTTCACTTTGCCGAGCCGCCCGGCCGCAACGTTCTGGCGGATCGCGTTGAGGATAAACCAGCGCGCGGTTTCACCCTTCGGCAAGGCCGCGGGGTTCTCTATGTAACTCTCGACCGGCGCCAGCGTCCCGACGGTCTCTTCCGCAAGCGCGCAGAACACCGCAGCGTCCTCGGACGAGAGACGTCCGAACGCCAGCGCGCGCCGCGTCTCGCGGTTGAGGATGCCGGACTGCTCCGCCATGTCGAGCGCCTGAGAGAGCAGGGCCCAGGCGCGCGGCGTCGAGAACGGCTGCGGCTCGTGCGGCACCTCCCGCATCAGTGCATCCGGCATAAAGGAAATGTAGCTTCGGATGTCGGCGCGGATGCCCGCCTTGCGCGCCCAGTCTTGCCATTCGTCGGCATCGACCCGCAGATTGAGGATGGTGACCCGGTTGACCAGCGCCGAACTCATGGCGCGGACCAGCGCGCGGTCCTGCTGGCGATTGCCAGCAGCGACCACCCAGGTGCCGGGGGGCAGCGCATGCTCGCCAAGGCGGCGTTCCAGCAGCAGCGAGTAGAAGGCCTTCTGCACGTCCGGCGCACAGGCTGGCAATTCGTCCAGGAACAGGCAGAAGGTCGCGGCAGCTTCAGGCAAAAGCAGCCGCGGCGGACAGAATACCGAGCGCTCGCCGACGATCTTCGGTACGCCGCTCACATCTTCCGGGGCGATCTGGGTACCGAGCAGCGAACGGCAGGGCAGGCCGGCCTCTGCGGCAGCCTGAAACACCATCTCGGATTTGCCGACGCCGGGCGGCGACAACAACAGAAAGCTCTGTTCGTGCGCCATGCACTGAACGAGCTTCTTGGCCTGTTTCAGGGTGATTGATTGCTGAAGGGCGCTCGCGCCAGCGTCCATTGGACGGCTCCTGGGTGAAGAACGAGTGGCGTTCCCTCACCAGGAACAAAGTGAACTTAGGCGCCGCGACGGAGTCGCGCCAGCGGTGCGCCGGAAAAATTTTCAATCCCGGCAGCCCGCCTGCGGCGGCGCAGACGCTTGTCATGACGATTTGATTACAGAATTATGACACTGTGTTGCGTGCGCCGGTGTTCGGGCGCGGGTTCGAAGCGGCTATGGCAGTCTCGGCTATCCTGTCACGTTTGCGCGGCTTTCCCGCTTCGCGGCGCGTATTCCATGGACCATGGCCGGGCCTTTTTCTGGCTGCAGGCATCCATCTTTGGGCGCTGATCCGCATTCTGCAGACCGAGTTTGGGCTGTTCGGACAGGGACTCTGCCTCCTTACCTGGATACTCCTGAACTGCATCTTTCTCCTGCTGGTGCGGCGGGCAGCGCTTGCGGCCGCACTGTCGTATGGCGTGATCGAGCTTCTGATCGTCGTCTCCCAGTTCAAGTTCAAGATCACCTGGATGACGGCGACCTTCCTCGACGTCATGGTGATCGACCCGGACAGCCTCTCATTTTTGCTTTCAGTGATGCCAGGTCTACGGTTGGCGGCCGGTGCATCTGTCATGGCCGGCATTGTTCTGGCGGTCCTGTTGTGGCGGATCGACCGGACCAGAATTCCGCGGCTGGCTTCGGCGATCTTCGGGGCGGTCTGTCTCGCCGGCGTCGTGGAGCTGTCCAACAGAGTGCCCGAGGAGCCGCACGAGCCGTTCCAGGGGGTGAACCACGTCTCCAATTTCACCCGCTCGATGGTGGTGTCGCTCTCGGAGCTGTCCGGCAGCGGCTGGCTCGATGTCGACCGCGCGGTCGCGAGCCGGCTCAAGCCGTTGCCCGCCGACGACGACTGCCAGCCGGAGGGTAAGCGGCCGCACATCATCATGGTGCTCGACGAGTCAAGTTTCGATATCCGCAGCGCGCCGGGCGTGAACGTGCCGGCGGGTTATGGCCGCCATTTTATCTCCGCCGACGGCAAGTCACGCAGCCTGATCACCGAAGCTGCCGGAGGTCCAACCTGGTACACCGAGTACAACGTGCTCACCGGACTTTCGACGCGCTCGTTCGGCCGCATGAGCTTCTACGTCACACGCCTTGCCGCGGGCCGCATCAACCGCGGGCTGCCGCAGGCGCTCCGCCGCTGCGGCTACAGAACCTTCACGCTCTATCCTGCCTATGGAGCATTTCTCAGCGCCCGCCGCTTCCAGAAGAGCGCCGGCGTCGACCGCATGATCGACGCGCACGAGATGGGTGCGGGCGATGTCGAGCCCGACAGCTTCTATTTCGACAAGGCCCTGAAGCTGTTCGCGAAGGAACGCGGCCACGACCCGCTCTTCATGTTTGTCTACACGGCCGCGAATCATTTTCCCTGGGATACGCGTTACCGGTCCGATCTCACACCCGGCTGGCAGCCGCTCAATGCCGACGCGGAGACCGATGAATATGTCCGGCGCCAGAGCATGAGCGCGCGCGACTACAGCGATTTCCTTGCGAAACTGAAGCGGAGCTATCCGGAGGAATCCTTCCTCATCGTCCGGTTTGGCGATCATCCGCCGGCGATCGCGCCGCGTCTCCTCGAGCCGAAGATGACGGATCGTGAGATTGCCGACCGGATCATGCAGCGCGATCCGCGGTTTTTTACGGCGTACTATGCCATCGACACGATCAATTTCACGCCGGTCGATCTGTCATCGGCGCGCGATGCGCTGGACGCGCCGTATCTGCCGCTCGTCGTGCAGGAGGCCGCGGGACTGCCGCTCGATTCCACCTTTGCCGAGCAGAAGCGGATTCTGCAGCGTTGTGACGGGATGTTTTATCGCTGCAAGGACGGCGCCGAGGCGCGGCGCTTCAATAGGCTGCTGGTGGATAGTGGGGTGATCCGCGGATTTTGACCGCTATTTCGCTTCCGCCTTCTCCGCGCTCTTCACCACGCCGCCTGCGACCTCGGTCAGCGTCGGGCGCGGCAGCACGGCGAAGGGCAGGGGCCGTGTGACTTCGATCGCGGCAATGCCGAGCCGCGCGGTGAGGATGCCGTTCAGCACGCCTTCGCCGAGCCGGGCGGACAGCTTGGCCGCCAGCCCGTGCCCGATCACCTGCTGAATGAGACTGTCGCCCGCCGCCATACCGCCGGTGATGGTGAGATGCGCGATCACGTGCCGCATCAGCCGGATCAGGCCGAGTGTGCCGGGCCTTCCGCCGTATAGCAGCGCAAGCTTGCGCGCGAGCGCGAGCGCGGTGATCAAGACGAAGAAAATATCGATCATTGCGCGCGGCGACACGGCTGTCACGATCGAGACGCGCTTTGCGGCATTGCTGACCAGCTGGCGCGCCTCGCGATCGAGCGGTGCCATCAACTCGCGCTCGGCCAGGCGGATCAGGTCGGCGCCGTCGATGATCTCCGAGAAATGCGCCTGAAGCTTTGCCCGGCTGCGCGCCAGATGCGGCACTTGGTTCTCGATTGCGAGCAGATCGCGAACGATGGCCTGTCCTTCCGTGCGGTCGTCGGTGCGGAGCGTCTCGATGGCGCGTTCGCGCAGGCTGTCGATCTTGGCGAGGCGCGAGAGTCCGGCAAGCTCGCGCGCGATGATGACGAGAAGCGCGAGTACGGCGAGTCCTGCCAGTCCAAGCGCAAGCCAGCCGAGCGCCTCGAAGCGCGCGAACAGATCCTCGATCAGCTTCGTGACCGCGAGCCCGATCGCAAGCGAGATCAGTCCCCCCGCCGCGCCGAACAGGATTTTGCGCCAGGGAAACCAGCGGCGGTCCTTGGTTGCGGAGGTCACGGCGGGAAGCTGTGCGGCCTCGGCGTCAGCCTGTTTCAGAAGGTCGATCAGCGGCTCTTCCTTCGCCACCGTCACGACCACATTCGGATCGTCCGGTGAGAAGATGGCAGGCTTGCGCGGACGGGCGGTCATCGCAGGCGGTCTCCGATCAGGAATTCGAGCGCGCGATCGAGACGGATATGGGGCAGGGCTGGCACTCCCGCATCGGTCTGCTCCAGCACAGGCGGCCGGAAGCGCAGGAAGCGATAGTCAGTGTCGTCAGAAGTGCCTGAGGACAGTCCGCGGAACGGGCTGCCGCCGGCGTTGAAGATCGCATCGGGATTGATCGGGAGGTCACCTGGATAGATCACGATCGAGGTTTCACCGTCGAAGGTCTGGCCACTGGCGCGTTCGCCTGCGAGGGGCACGCCCATGATCGCATGCAGCGTGCCGGTCGGACCGCCGACATGTGCTTCGCTCGTTGCGCGAACGGAGGCGAGCGCGATGGCATCGATCCGCGCGCCGGAATAGTCGGCTCTTTTCGAGGCGTCGGCGACGAGCCGTTCGAGAATGCGCTCCAGCCGGTCATGCGACGTGTGATGGAGCAGGTCAGCCTTCGTTGCTGCGAACAGAATGCGGTCGATACGCGGCGCGAACAGCGCCGAGATGATCGAGTTGCGGCCGATATTGAAGCTGTCGAGGATGGCAGCAAGCGCGCGCTCCAGATCGCGAATTGCGTCAGGCCCGGCATTGAGCGCGGTCAGCGTATCGACCAGCACGATTTGCCGGTCGAGCCGTGCGATGTGGTTGCGGTAGAACGGACGCACGATAGCGTCCTTGTAGGACTCGTAACGGCGCCGCATCATGGCCCAGAGCGATCCTGACGGCGCCGAGCCTTCCAGCCGGTCGAGCGGCGCGAAGGTCAATGCGGGCGAGCCCGCAAGCTCCCCCGGCATCAGAAAGCGGCCAGGCGGCAACAGGCTCAGCGCGAAGCGCTCGTCGCGGCAGGCACGCAGATAATCGGTGAAATGCTTCGCAACGGTCTGCGCCAGCGTCTCGTCCGCGGGTGCATTCGGATCGAGTGCAGCGATCTCGAAATGCCATGCGCCGGCAAGATGCGCGCGGTCGCCTTGCCGCGACAGACGGATGGTTTCGGCCGACCAGTCCTCATAGCTCTGGCGAAGGAGCGGCAGGTCGAGCAGCCATTCGCCGGGATAGTCGACGATGTCGAGCGTCAGCTCGCGCATTGCCCCGTTCTGAGACTGATACTCGATGACAAGACGCAGCTCGCTGATCTGTTTTGTGGACTCCGGCCATTGCCGATCTTTCAGCAGCTGTTCGAGATGCGCCTCGTAAGCGAAGCGTGGCACAGTGTCGTCGGGCTGCGGGGAGAGCCGGGCGCGCGCGATGCGTCCGGATGCCATGGCCTCGAACACAGGGAAGCGGCCGCCGCGGAGCAGGCCATGCACCAGAGCGGTGATAAAGACCGTCTTGCCGGCACGCGAGAGTCCGGTCACGCCAAGGCGCACGGTCGGCTCGAACAGACCGTGGCCGTATTCCAACAACGCCTGAGAGGTCAGGCGTGCCTGTTCGACGATATTGGAGAAGACGTTCGCCATCCTGCGCGCGGGCAATGTTGCGCCGCGCAACAGCGCGCGGTCACGGCCAGCCAAAGATAGGGTGGCTGCGCCCGGATACTAGCTGCCGCGCCGCTCGGCCTGCCAGATGCCGGAGCATTCGCCCTTGGAGGACTTCCAGCGGCCCGAGCCGGAATTGCTGGTCAGCCGTCCGCTTCCGGCGGCGCTCTGATTGCCGCGCGCCACGCTTACTCGCGCGGCACCACTGCCGCTTACGCTTCCGGAGATCTTGAAGCTTGAATTGGCAGGGTCGGCATGGCCGACGCGGCCGCCCTTGATCCGCACCGCGTAGCGATAGCCGCGATCGCAGGTGCCTTGTTCGGTGATGATCAGAACGCTCCAGAGCCCGTCATAGGCGCTGGTAGCCCGGCTCGGCTGCTTCTTGGCTGCGGCAGCGAGGGCCTCCGGCGCAGCGGCCAGGACCAGCAATCCCGCGAGCGCCCATCGTGCAATCGTCATCTGTTTCCCCTTCGGAGGCCGCCTAGCGCGCCACCTTCTTCGGCTGATTGGAATAGTCCGCAGGCTTACTCAGGAACGGGTCGGGGCCGGCGCCCCGGGCGAAACCGAACTCATACAGGGCTTTCATATAGTCAGGATCGAAGGCGCCGCGCGCCGGTGCATTGAATGCCGGATCTACATAGGCGACATGGAATCCGATTCCGCTCCGTTTTGCTGTCGCATAGGCGCGGTCGATTGCGTTGCGGGTGACGAACTTAATGGCGGCACTAACGGTGCGGGAGAGAATGCTCAGCGTGGTGCGCTCGGTGAGCTGGAAGTCGGTGTTCAGCTTCATATTGGCGATGATGTAGAAGTCGGTCGCCGGGAGCGTCGAGGTCGCGGTGCTGGCGAGCATGGAATCCGGCGCGATATAGAATTGATCGGCGAGCCCGCCGTCGACATGCATCTCCGCGAATGTGCGCCCATCGCCTTCGGTCTCGATGAAGGTGGGCGGAAACGCTCCCGGAATGCTGATCGCTGCGATCATCACCTTGCGGATGAGATCGAGTGCGGCCTTGTCGCCAAGAGTCGCGTATCGCGTTGCGATGGCCCCGATGTCCCAGGCCACCGGACGTCCGGCATCGAGATTGGTGGTCAGGATAAACAGGCGCCGGCCGCGTTGATGCTCGGCAGCGATGGCCTTGAGAAGCTCTGGGGTGACGCGCTTCTCGATCAGGCTGTGCAGCGGCCAGGTGTCGAGGAAGCTCTCGCCCTTTCCGCCGACCTCGAAGATGTCGATGGCGCTGATCGTGGTGTAGGAGTCGCGCAATTGGTCGTCGTAGCGCGACCCGAGAAAGGCAAAGGGCGCGATCAGCGCGCCGGTACTGACCCCGGTGACCAGCGAGAATTCCGGCCGGGTTCCGGCCTTGGACCATCCGCCCAGCAGGCCCGCACCGAACGCGCCGTCCTCGCCGCCGGTTGAGAGAATGAGCCATGGGCCAGGCTTGGGGGGCAACGCACGCAGATATTCGGTTTCCGAATCGGCCCAGAAGCGCGCGTCGGGCATATTCGCGATCGCAGCCACCTGCTGATCCGCTGCGGTAAATGGTGTCCGCGGCAGCGGCCCGCTGGAGCCTGCAGCGGGCTTTTCGGCCTGGCCGCTCTTCTGATCGCCCTTGGCTTTGGCCGGCTTTTTCTTGGCCGGCTTGTTCTTCGCCTGAGATGAGAGTGCAGCACCCTTGCTGATGACACCGGGCTGAGCCGCGGCTTCTGACACCAGTGCCGTCGATGCCGCCGCCGCTGCGAACGCAAGCGCAATCGCGAATCGAATCCGTTTTGGTGCTGTCACGCGCATCTGCCAATTTTGTCGCAAGGCTAGTGAGGACGCAATTCACCTGCCGCCACACTCCGCAGGATTAACGCATCGATGGAATTGTGGTGACGTGGATTTCAGTCAGGCACCCGAGCGTCTTGCGGCAATACGTCCGGACTGTGATCGACGGAATGCCCGTTACAGAACTGTGATGTCATGCGCGTGATATGTGAGCAGCGGGCAAGGCCCTGAAATCGAATCAGGCGGACCTGTGGCGCGCCCACAGTGGCTGCCCGTACGGCAATTCAGGCAGATTCGCGTGACCTCGCGTGACCAGGCGCTTCACTGGCGCCGCTGCCTGTCACCGCGCCTCGGCCGAGGTTCGTCGTCCGGCGAAACGGCCGGTGGAGATTGTTTATTTGAGACTTTTCGGGCGCTTGCGGGGGCAAAAAGCCTGCGCTAAGGCTCCCCCGAATTCCTTCTTGGAACGAATCCGAGCTGGGGCCGGGTTGGAGGCGTCGGGCGGTTCACCGCCGGATGGCCAAGGCACAAGGTTTTGGGAGCGTGACCGCTTTCCGGGCCTTGCGAGGTGAGCATGAGCGATCTTTTGCAGGACTATCTTCCGCTCGTGGTGTTCATCGCCGTTGCTTTGTTCATCGGCGTCGCGCTGCTTGTCGCACCCTTCCTCGTCGCCTACCGGCAGCCCGATCCGGAAAAGCTGTCGGCCTATGAATGCGGCTTCAATGCGTTCGACGACGCCCGCATGAAATTCGACGTGCGGTTTTATCTGGTTGCCATTCTTTTCATCATATTCGACCTCGAAGTCGCCTTCCTGTTTCCGTGGGCAGTGGCGTTCGGGCAACTCGGCGCCTTCGGCTTCTGGTCGATGATGGTTTTCCTCGCGGTCCTGACCATCGGCTTTATCTATGAGTGGAAGAAGGGGGCGCTGGAATGGGACTGAGCGCATGACAGCCGTCACCGCACCCGCCGCGAAGGGCATTCTCGATCCGCGCACCGGCAAGCCGATCGGCGCGGATGACCGGTCCTTCACCGGTCTCAACGCCGAGCTCGCCGACAAAGGTTTTCTGGTCACGACCGCCGACGATCTGATCACATGGGCGCGCACCGGCTCGCTGATGTGGATGACCTTCGGTCTCGCCTGCTGCGCGGTCGAAATGATGCAGATGTCGATGCCGCGCTATGACGCCGAGCGCTTCGGCTTCGCGCCGCGTGCAAGCCCGCGCCAGTCCGACGTGATGATCGTCGCCGGGACCCTGACCAACAAGATGGCCCCCGCGCTCCGTAAGGTCTACGACCAGATGCCGGAGCCGCGCTACGTCATCTCGATGGGAAGCTGCGCCAATGGCGGCGGCTATTATCACTATTCCTACTCAGTGGTGCGTGGATGCGACCGCATCGTGCCCGTGGACATTTATGTGCCCGGCTGTCCGCCCACGGCCGAGGCGCTGCTCTACGGCGTGATGCTGCTGCAGAAAAAGATCCGCCGGGTCGGAACGATCGAGCGCTGACGATGAACGAGAAGCTTCAGGCGATCGGAAATGCGATCAGCGGCGGGTTGCCGGACGCTGTGACCGGCTTCGAGATTGCTCATGGCGAACTCAACGTTTACGCCAACGCCGCCGATATCGCGAAGGTCGTGCGCTTCCTGCGCGATGATCCAAATTGCCAGTTCTGGAACATCACGGATGTGACCGCGGTCGACTGGCCGCAGCGCGAACAGCGCTTCGATGTGGTCTATCACTTTCTGTCCCCGAAGCAGAACGCGCGCGTGCGCGTCAAAGTCACGACCGACGAAGCAACGCCGGTGCCGTCGATCATTTCGGAATTTCCCGGTGCCGACTGGTTCGAGCGCGAGACCTACGACCTCTACGGCGTATTGTTTACCGGCCATCCGGACATGCGCCGCTTACTGACTGATTACGGTTTCGAGGGGCATCCGCTGCGCAAGGACTTCCCGCTCACCGGTTTTGTCGAGGTGCGCTGGGACGACGCGGAAAAGCGCGTGGTTTACGAGCCGGTGCGGCTCAATCAGGAATTCCGCAACTTCGACTTTCTGTCACCCTGGGAAGGCACCGACTACCGGTTGCCCGGCGACGAAAAAGCGGGCCCCGGCGGCGGGACGGGGGCGTGATGAAAGACACGCTCAAGCCCGGCATCAAGCATACGCTGACGTTCACCGTCACCGACCGGCAGACGGTCCCGGAATTCTATCCGGAATCGCCGATGTTCCGCGCCATGCCGCGAGTGTTCGCGACCGGCTATATGGTCGGGCTGTTCGAGTGGTGCTGTACCGAACTTCTCAACATGCATCTCGATCCGGGTGAAGGTTCGCTTGGCGTGCACGTCGATTTCAGTCATCTGGCCGCGACCCCGCCCGGCATGACTGTGACGGTCGAATGCGAATGCACTGGCGTCGACGGCAAGAAGGTCTCGTTCTTCGTGCGCGGCCATGACGGCGTAGACGTCATCGGCGAAGGCCGCCACGAGCGTGCGGTGGTGAATTACGACAAGTTCAATATGCGTGTGGCCGATAAGGCGCTGAAGGCGAGGGCCGCGTAATGGCATCGGCGCAGCAACAGTCCGGCGGATGTCTCTGCGGCGCGGTGCGCTTCTCTGCGACTCCCGCGGATGATGAGGTCAGCGCCTGCCACTGCAGCATGTGCCGGCGCTGGTCGGCCGGGCCGTTTCTGGTACGGGACTGCGGCACCTCGCTGACGATCGAGGATACGCCCAGCCTTGGCGCCTATCGCTCCTCGGAATGGGCGGAGCGTGCCTTCTGCAAGACCTGCGGCACGCCGCTTTATTACCGGCTGATCGACAGGGACCGGTATTTCGTGTCGGCGGAAGCCTTCGACGATCTGAAGGGCAACGTCTTCACCACCCAGATCTTCATCGACGAGAAGCCCGCCTATTACGACTTCGCCAACGCGACGCACAACATGACAGGCGCGGAGGTATTCGCGCAGTTTGCACCGGGCAATGCAGCGAATAGTGATTAGCGAATAGCGAATAGAAGGAGGATGCGAAAATCGGGATCAATTCATACCGTGACTTGAAAGTCTGGCAGGAAGTTATGACGCTGGCGGAACAGACCTATCGCCTTACGTCGCGCTTTCCGAAAGACGAAGTTTACGGCATGACGAGCCAAATCCGTCGGTCGGCAGTGTCCATCGCGGCGAATGTCGCAGAAGGCCACGGCCGAGAAAACAGCGGCAGCTTCGTTCAATTCCTGCGTATTGCGCAGGGCTCGGTGAAAGAACTCGAGACTCATCTGCTGCTGTCTGAACGGGTCGGCTTGGCAAAATCCGACGACGTCGCTCCGCTGCTTCAGCGCTGCGATGAACTGGGGAAGATGATGCGAGCTTTGATCCGATCGATTCAACGCAAACAGACCCATGACAATGGTTGAACGTCCTATTCGCTGTTCGCTATTCGCTATTCGCGCTCACCATGGCGCCTTATGGGTTGCGCATGTCTAGCGGCGAAAGAAATTTCACGATCAATTTCGGTCCGCAGCATCCGGCGGCTCACGGCGTGCTGCGCCTGGTGCTTGAACTGGACGGCGAGATCGTCGAACGCGTCGATCCGCATATCGGGCTGCTTCACCGCGGCACGGAGAAGCTGATCGAGCAGAAAACCTATCTGCAGGCGATCCCGTATTTCGACCGGCTCGATTACGTGGCGCCGATGAATCAGGAGCATGCCTTCTGCCTCGCGGCCGAAAAGCTGCTCGGCCTCGAGGTGCCGCGCCGCGGGCAGCTTATTCGCGTGCTCTATTGCGAGATCGGGCGCATTCTATCTCATCTGCTCAACGTCACGACGCAGGCGATGGACGTCGGCGCACTGACCCCGCCGCTCTGGGGCTTCGAACCGCGCGAGCAGCTCATGGTGTTTTATGAGCGTGCATCCGGCTCGCGCATGCATGCCGCGTTCTTCCGTGTCGGCGGCGTACATCAGGATCTGCCGCAGAAGCTTATCGACGACATCGAGGCGTGGTGCGATCCGTTCCTCAAGACCGTGGACGACATCGATGCGCTGCTCACCGGCAACCGCATCTTCAAGCAGCGCAACGTCGATATCGGCGTGGTGTCGCTTGAGGACGCGTGGAAATGGGGCTTCTCGGGCGTGATGGTGCGCGGATCGGGCGCGGTCTGGGACCTGCGCAAGAGTCAGCCCTATGAATGTTACGCCGAGATGGATTTCGACATTCCGGTCGGCAAGAACGGCGACTGCTACGACCGCTATCTGATCCGCATGGAAGAGATGCGTCAGTCGGTGCGGATCATGAAGCAGTGCATCGCGCTGCTGAATGCGCCTGAAGGGAAGGGGCGTG
>Ga0073934_10009661_pt1 | contig 12255 bp, 9 predicted proteins | sample LarsenN4metaG_FD_76834 | JGI IMG/M metagenome (GOLD analysis project Ga0073934, IMG submission 76834) | Hot spring sediment bacterial and archeal communities from British Columbia, Canada, to study Microbial Dark Matter (Phase II) - Larsen... ... | reverse complement strand
CCCGCCGAGCTCACGAGCTGCGTCGCATGCGTGGGAATGCTCCCGGCTCCTGCGTGTCGGTCGGCCTGCTTCTCGATCATGGGATTGGACGGCAGGACCCGGCGCTTTGTTGGGAGAGGGTATCGTGGGCGACTAGACTATCGTGCCGACTCGATCTGCGCGGCCAAGGCCTGTAAAGAGATGGCCTCTACGCCGCCCGGCAGAGGCCACCGATCGGCGCCGCTGTGCACGATGAACCGCTCGGGAGCGCGTAACGTCTCGCAGCCGAGTCGGAAGGCCTTCGAGGGTTCCGGCGCACTGCTGCGCTTGATCTCGATCGCCGCCGACACTCGCCCCCCGCGCTCCAGCACCAGGTCCACCTCGGCGCCGTCCTCGGTACGGTAGAACAACGGAGTGTATCGGTCACCCGCCGCGGCGATGAGGGACTCGATGGCCATTCCCTCCCAAGTGGCGCCGGCGATCGAGTGGCCCAAGATGTCATGCGCGGACTCCAGGTCGAGGAGGGCATGGACGAGGCCGCTGTCCCGTATGAACACCTTCGGACTGCGCACCAATCTCTTGCCGACGTTGCCACTCCAGGGCCTGAGTCTGCGGACCAGCAGAAGATCCACAAGCAGGTCGATGTACCGATTGACCGTGGGCGCGGACACGCCCAAGCTCGCGGCGAGTCGTGACTGATTGAGGAGCGCGCCTTGGCTGTGCGCCAGCATCCTCCAGAGGCGATCGATCGACTCAGCTGGAAGGCGCGGCGCGAACATCGGCACGTCGCGCTCGAGGTAGCTTCGAACGAAGTCGCGACGCCACGCCAGGCTGACCGCATCGTCCGGGGCCAGGAGGCTCTCCGGGAATCCGCCGCGCACCCAGAGAGCGTTCACAGCGATGGGTGTGGCCGACAGCTCAGCGGCGTCGATCGGCCCGAGCTCGATGTATGTCACCCTACCCGCCAGCGACTCGGACGCCTGCCGCATCAGATCGAGAGAGGCCGAGCCCAGCAATAGGAAGTGACCCGTGCGGTCCCCCGCCCGACGTCGGTCGTCGATGACACCCCGCAGGACTTCGAAGAGCCCGGGAGCACGATGGATCTCGTCGATAATGACCAGCTTTCCGATCTGGGCCGCCAGGAACTGCCCCGCGTCTTCCAGGCGACGCCGATCGGCGATGCGCTCCAGGTCGAGGTACAACGCCGCTGACCCCCGATCGTCCGCGATGGCGCGAGCGAGGGTCGTCTTCCCCACCTGGCGCGCGCCGAGGAGCACGACCGTCGAGTTCGCCTCCAGGCGAGCCGCCACGGCGGCCGCTTGCCGACGCGGAATCATAGTATGGCCGGACATCATAAATGTGACGTTCAAGTTCCGGTGTTAGTGTGGGGTGGTCAAGGAAAAGCGCGGTCACCCGGAGGTCTGGGGGAGACGACGAGTATCGTGGTTCGGGCGCTGTGCTGGATGCGACCAACCGCACAATTGAGGGAGCCGCCGGCCCCGGCTAGCTTTGCCGGCTCCCGCGCCCGTAGCTCAGATGGATAGAGCGCATGCCTCCGGAGCATGAGGTCACAGGTTCGAATCCTGTCGGGCGCATAAGAACGGCCCGGGGCCGAAAGGCCCCTGGGCCGTTTCTCTTGGTTCTGAGGATCGAACCTGTGACCGAACAAGCGGCCAACCACAGGCTCAGGCCGAGCGGCGGGCACACGGTAGGTTGCCTGTCGCGACCCGCGAGGCGACGGGCGCGAAGCGCCGTCAATCCTGTCGGGCGCATTCGAAGGCCGGGGCCTTTGGCCTCGGCCTTCCTGCTCAGGTGTTGGCTCTCGCGGTGACGCACGCCCATGCCGCGGCGATCACCGATCTCCGGCTGCTGTTGGCTCAGGCCCTGAGCGAGAGCGTTCCGATTCTCAGCTAGCCAACTCGACGCTTACGACTCGGAGCGAATCTCCGCTTTTTGGCTGGGCCCGGCTCGCTGCTTGGGCAGCGAGCCGGGCCTCGGTTGAGCTCGTCGAGATCGCGACGACGGAGTACCAGGTGCGAAGGACCGGGGCTAGTGGACCTGTACGTAGATATCCAGGTCGACGTGCCAGTACGTAGCCTGTCCGTTGACCTCGCAGTACGCGCGATTGTCCGGCCACGCGTTCGTATACATGTGCCACATCCCGCCGCCGAGGTCCTGGCGAACGACGTTGTCGGTCCCTGGGTATGTAGCCGAGGTGAAACGAAGCCCCGCTGTGCCGCACGAAGGGGATGCGTTGACGGTCGTGGCCTGGGCGGAGCCCCAGCCGAATTTCACGTCAGTCACTGGGAAACTGCCAATGGGAGAAGAGGCGTCGTCCACGTGAGGACTGTCGCTCAGGTGCCGAACCGCGAGAGTCAATGTGGCGGCTCGCGGCGCGATTCCGGTGCAAGATGCCTGTTGGGACTTCGGGACCCTCGTGCCGGCCGGTGCGAGATGGGTCACGTTCGTGGTCCAAGACCCGAAAACGCCACAGACACCGTCGACGTAGGCTCCATTCCCATCACCGACGAGGCTGCCGGTGTCGATGATGGTGAAGTCGGCCCGCTGCGTCGTGCTCTTCGCGAACAGCGGGTCGACTGCCGGCGCGGAGGTCGGAGTGTCGGTGCAGGCCGAGACCGCGACGAGCACAACGATGTGTGACCAGTGACGAGAGTGCATGGGGAAGTTCTCCGCCGTGGGTGTGCGTACGGGCCATCGGGCCCCGTTGTGGCGCCCATTAAATGACACGGACATCGGGAGGAGATTTTTCCCGGCGCGACTCGCACTCACACCCGCAATCGGGGATGGCGTGCCGAAATGACTGCCGCGCGCCCCGGTCTCGGGGGCGGGTGATTGCGCGTAAGCAGGCTCGAGGTGGTCGGTGCGGTCAGGGGGCGGCGAACGGAACCTCTGTGATCACGACGCGGAAGGGCACGATTCTAGTCCTTCGGTCCCATGTGTAGGTGCCCTTCTTCCAGACGTAGCAGCCCGCCGCATGCGGCGGGAGCGTCTCGGCACGCCACTGCCGCGCTCCACCTGGACCCGTCGTGCCGAGGTACGTGACCCTGACGTTGCCCGGGAAGGGGCCGGTGCCGGCCGCGCCACCCAAGACCTCGGGGTTCCAACGGAGTCGCGCACAGCCCGTAGCGTCCGCGCCGAGCGGATAGTAGCCCACGGTCGGGTCGAGGGGGTCGATGTGCATGTCAGGATACGGGCAGGCGCCGACCGCGGACCCGGGCACGAGCTGCATGACGCACTTGATGTTCAGGGATCTCACGGGTTCGACCACTCCGCCTCCCAAGTGGGCGGACAACTCGCGCGCCGCGCCGCACGTCCCATGCTGAGCATCGCCGGCGGGCTGCACGACCGCGTCTCCCGAGGCCGACCCTTCCGGGTTCACCGCAAAGATCTTGGCATGGACGCCGCACCTGTCACCCTGGTACGTCGAGGGGTCGAGGCCGGTCCCCATGCCGTCGGCGTCGCGCCCGTCACCGCGCAGGTTCGCCGCGCTGCCGTCGGCCGCGGTTGCGAAGAACGCGAACGTGGCCCGCGAATCGGTATCGGTGTTGCCGCGAGGCTTGACCGAGAACTGCTCTGTTCCGACTCCCCTCTTCCCGCCACTCGTGAACACTTGCACGTCGTAGAGACCGACGTCCGCATCGGCGGCGATCGTGATGTTCGCGATGAGCTTCCGGCTGGTCACGTAGATCGTGCTGTTGGTGACCACCTTGTTCGTGGCGACACCCCCCCTGAGCATCGTGACGGCCGAGCCGTCGTCGAAGCCCGTGCCGGATACGGTCACGTTTAGCGTGGTGTCCTGCAGCGCTTCCGACGGATCCGCGCTCGTCACCGTGAGATTTTCGGTGCCCGGCTTCGCAAAGGAAGGAGCGAGGGGACTCGGGTCACTTCCCGCAGAGTCACCGCATCCGTATACGCCGAGCGTGAGACATGCGAGAATCGCGGTCGCGGCGTGCCGAGGCCTCGGGTACTGAAGACTCATGGGAGGTTCTCCGGAGTGCGGGTCCAGGGCGGTTCGTTGAAGGGCAGTACATGGATGGAGCGGACATTGATCATGGTTTTGACGGGCTCCATGCCCCCCCGACGCCGCTGACGACGTACGAGGCCCAGTGAAAGGGCTCCGACAGATCGGCGTGGGCGATCATCGCGCGCTGGGCCCGGGCGAGTGCAGTGGACGGATCCACGCCGGGCAGCCCTTCGTAGAAGAGGGTGGCGGCTTCTGCGGCACTCGCATCACCCACCTGCCAAAGGGTGGCGACCACGACGTCGGCGCCCGCAACGAGCAGCGATTGCGCGAGCGTAGTGAAGTCCTCGCCCTGCTCGAAGCGCGTCGCGCCCGACGGGCCGAGGGCCGTCTCGCAGCCTGATAGAAAGACGAGGTCGGCCGCAACGCGCAGGGCCAGGATCTCGTGCACCTCCAGGCGCCCGTCGTCATCCGAGCGCGCACGGACGCCAGGGGCCAGCTCCACTCGCGAGAACAGGGGGCTTCGGGCGTTCATGACTCCGTGCGTGGCCAGGTGGACGATCCCCGAGGCGGCGAGCGCGGCACGGACGGAGGCCTCCGTCGAACTCTGGCCCAGCCGCGGGAGCGCGCCGATCGAGGCCTGGATCGCGTCGACCTCGGTGCGGCTCCCTGGGAGCGTCTGCGGAAACGGTGCGAACGCCGTTCCGCTCGAGGCACCCGGCGCGGCGGCTCGCTCGCGGAAATGGGGTAGCGAGCCCGCAGTCGGCAGACTCGCCAAGGTGAATTGCTCGACTAGGTACTCGCCCCTCTCGGAGTTACGGAGGGCGGCGAAGGGCAGGTATGACAGCACGCCGTGGGGCACGACGATCAGACGCTCCACGTCGTCGAGCGCACCCATGTCCAACGCCGGTTGGATCAGGGTCCGGAAGAGGCTCTCGAGGGTTCCGGGAGGGCCTCGACCACCCCCGGGCGCGCTCTTCATCATCTCTCTCGCGAGGCGGACACGACTGGCCAGATTCTCGGCGCGGATGGCGGTGCGCGAGGCGCTCAACCCCATTGGACCGACCACGAACGCCACGAGTGTGTCGGGCGTTACCAGGTACTGGAGCAGGGCCTCGCCCGGAACCAGCGCTGATCGGATCGCCTGGATGGAAGGCGGCGCGTCCTGCCTTACGTCGCCATGAGAGGCCTGCTCCATGGCGCGCACCTGGAAGGCTTCGTACTCGACCCGCGCCTCGTCGAGTCTTTGTCGGCGAGCGCGTTCGGAGTCTGGAGACGCGTTGAGGGAGTCGAGCAGGAGATCGATCCGACGGAGCAGGCGTTCCCGCTCGGCCGCCGCTCCCGCATCGAACTGCGCCGTCACGGACTCAGGCGACGCCGCGGCGTGCTCCGCTGCGAGGCGGCCGCGCGCCGCGTCGGACACATGGAAGGCCTCCTCATCGCGTCCAACCGCCAACAGCGAGAGGACGAGGTCCCCGTACGCCCGCTGTCGCGCCGAGGAGTAGGAACTGCGAAGGATCGGTGAGCCGATGGTGCCCCGCACGCGCTCGAGCGAGTTCACCGCCTCGAAGCCCGCGTCGATGGCCTCGGCGGAGCGGCCTTCGTTCTTCAGCCCCCGGGCTCGAAGCAGATAGCCTTCCCAGCGCGTATCGGGCCCCCATTCCGCCAGGTCACCGGCGTCGGCAAGTCCCGAGAGTATACCGGCGGCATCGTTGGCAGCGTCGGCGACCCGGGCTCTCGAGAGGGCGACGGCGATCCGTTCCCTCCGCGCGCCGACTCGCTCCGCGAGCTGAGCCGCGTCGCTCAGCCGTTTCTGGGAGTCAGCCCATCTTCCCTCGCGCGCGTCGATCTCTGCCAGCGCGAGGTGATCGCGCAGGCTCTCGGGGAGCGCGCCCACGAGTTCGTGCGTTTCGAGAGCGAGTTCGACCCTCTCTCGGGCGCGTCGCAGGTCGCCTTGTTCGGCCAACACCTCCGCTTCACTGCGCAGCGCTGCACCGGCCTCGATGCGCCAGCCGGCCTCGTCCAAAATGGAGCGCGCAACCGCGTAGGTCCTCAACGCACGCGGACGGTCTCCGGCATCCCTGTAGAGGTCGGCCAACATGCGGAGATTTTCACCCTCCTCGCCGCGCATGCCCAGGGAGCGCGACAGTGAGGCGGCCGAGTCGAGCCGGGCGTAGGCGGCGCCCAAGTCGCCTGCGAGAGCGTAGGCAGTTCCCAACTGACCGATGGCGTTCTCGGCCCCGTACGCGTTCACGGTCAGCTGAAGCGGAACGGCTTCTTCCAGATAGGTGATTGCCGCCCCGACGTCGCCAGTCCTCACCGACAGCATCCCGAGATTCGTGAGTGCGTTCGCGATGAGCAGTGTATCAGCGAGCACGACGCCGCCTTGGTACATCGCTTCGAAACCGACGCGCGCCAACTCGAGCTCTCCCAGCGCTTCGTAGACGAGCCCGCGGTTGCCGGCAGCCACTGAGATACCGCGTGTCTGGCCGCTACGCGCGGCCTCGTCCATCACTCGCGCGAAGAGATCAACCGCCTCTTCGAGGCGCGACTCCTCCCAAGCGACGAGGCCAAGGAGGTTGAGCGGCCGCCACATCTGATCTTCGAGTCCGGCGAGGCGAGCCAGCTCGAGCGCACGCTCACCGAACCGAGACGCTCCGGCGTAGTCGTGCTCCATCCTGGCCACCAAGCCCAGCCACGTGAGGGCATTGGACCATGACGCCGTGTCCTCGATCAGGACCGCGCGACGGGAGGACTCCTCCAAGTACGCACGCGCCTGCGGGTAAGCCCCCGCGTAGTAGTGGTCGATCCCCACAGCGAGAATGGAGTCGAGTGGCGCTTGCAGGGGGATGGATGCCAAGGCTGGAACCCCCGCCTGCGGATCGATCGACTGGTGAGCGTCTGACTCGCTCCCGTCCTGCGGGGCGCACCCGCTCAGGATCAGCGCTACGCACGCGAGCGCCCCAAATGCACGACAGAGGTGCATGACGTTCAACGGAGGCGAAACTCGTGCACGCCCGAGGTCGCCGAGCGATTGCCGTCGAGCAGCGCATCGACGAACCAGTAGAGCGGCTGGCCCGGTGAGGCCAGCGCCCCCCGCGGCCAGCGCGCGGACACTTCCAGCGTGCGCTCTTCCCACACCAGGTCGCCGGCCTGGTCCACGACGGTGAGGACGTAGAGGGCTTCGCCGCCCACAGGAGTCCACGAGAACACCAACGCGTTCGCCGAGATCGTGACGCCGTCTCCCGGCGAGCGGACTTCGATCCGAGCCACCCCTTCGGGCGAGGTCCGCGGTTCCTGTCGCAGGACGGAGTCGTTCGGAGGCGTGGTCTCCGTCCGGAGACCCGGCCCGACCAGGATCACGGCGGCGATTCCTGCGGCCGCCAGGGCGCTCCCCCTCGCCACCCAGGCCCGGCGCTCTTCCTTCCGTATCATTCGTCGGACGGCGACGACCTCCGTTCGGCAGGCGTCGCAAATCAATAGGTGGTCCTCGACCAGTTGCCGTTCGGCAAGCGCGGCCGGCCCGCTGAGGTACGCGGCGAGAGCCTCGGCGTCGGGATGTGTGTTGAGAGTGAGCTCCTCATGCATACGGTTGGCCTCGATTCAGGGAACGGGGTCCGTGACCCCGAGCCGCTCCAGCGCGACGCGAAGCGCCTTGAGACACGAGGCGATCTGTCGGTAGACGTGGAACGGCGTGGGCATTCCCAGCAGCCCCGCGATCTCGCGTGCCGACAGGCCGTCCTCGAAACGAAGCTTCAGGAGGAGCTGTTCCGTCGTGTCCAACTCGGCCAGCGCCGACAGGAGGGCGTCCGTGAGCTCGATTCGCCGGACGGCGGCTTCGGCATCGTCCTCACCGAAGTTGGCGATCACGTTCGGGTCGAGCTCGGTGGCAACCAGCTCGGTGAGGCGGCGTCGAGTCTCACGGCAATCTGCGACACGCGTGTCGGCCGTGAGCGTGGGGCGCGAGCGCCCGTACCTCCCACGGTTGTAGTCCACACACAGACGCCGCGCCACGACCACCAACCAAGTCGTGAATTTCGCGCGCGGATCGGCAGTGTATCCGCGTAGTCTGCGGAAATCGTCTTTGCGCAGTCCCTCTAGGACATACGCGTACCGATCCATGGCATGGTCGTAGTCGAACGAGGTGTCCCTCGCAACGCGCAGCAATAGCGGATGGTAGCGGTCGACGAACGCGGTCCACGCAGCCTCGCGCTCTCCTTCCGCCGTGGCGGAGAGCACACGAGCTGCCTCGCGGGTAGGGCCGCGGGTCGACCGAGGGCTGTTGGAGCCGAACATGCAGGTGCCGGGGGAGGCGTCGACCGTGCCCACCCGGCACATGTTAGGCGCCGGGAGTGGAGTTGGCGAGGCGGGTAAGGCACCATCGCCGCTTTCCATGTCTACTCCTCGAGGAGGCCGTGTTCCGGAGCCCGATGAGAACTCGGCACACTCCGCCCGCACAGATGGGATGGAACGGACACACGGCCACAGATTTCGCTGTCGGGGGCGCCAGACCCGACGACCCCGTCACTTCACTCGTCGTGCCCCCGGCCTCTACCTCGCCATCCCCGTACCCTCTCCAGGGGGGTCAACTCCAGGGGGGTCAACTCTCCGCATCGCACTCTTCGCCGAACGGCGTTCGACCCCTCGAGCCCCGAGCCCGTGCCTGAGTCCGGCTGCGACCAGTCGATGCCGGACGACGTCCACTTGAGCGCGGGGCTGGGAGCCGACCCCGCCCTTCCCGTGTGGCGATGGCGATCAGGGCTCCGTTTCTCTTAAGTTCTGAGGGTTCGAACCTGTGACCGAACGGAAACGGCATTCCTGCTTCGAGCCGAGCGGAGCGGCGGTCCTAGGGCTACCGGCGTACTCGCGAGCCTATCGAGCGCAGCGTGATCCATTCCGAGACTCAGGTTCGCTCCTCTAGCTCGCTGGGGAGTCGCAGTCGCCCGTCACCGGACTGATCGAGCGCTCCGGTGCGATGCAAGACTTCCTTCGTAGCGTCGTAGTCATCGACCGGCAGCTCGGAGACGAATTGCTGTGCTCGTGCGAGCATTCGGACGTACGGTTGCGGGTCCCCTCGCTGAGTCATCGTCCTGAGCGCTCGCAGATAGTCGTCTCGATAACCCGACACGATGACGATCCGGACATCGCCTGCGGCCACGAGGGCTGCGTTCATAAATGCTCGGGCGACGCGGCCATTTCCGTCTGCATATGGGTGGATCTCACTGATCACGAACATCAGGTATGCGGCCCTGCACATCCCATCGGGTAGAGTCTCCAACAAGCCATGTGCTTCCCGCAGCGTACCCTCCACCAGGTTCGGATCCACCAAGACGGTCGTACCGGCTCGATTCGGACGCAGCTTGAATTGTCCGGGATTCATCTCGGGGCGCGCGGACAGGATGCGCCGATGCGCTTCATGGAGCACGCCGATGAACACATCGGCATCCGTTGCGACACGCCTTATGGCGGTCGTCATGAACGTCGGGTCGCTGACCAGATCGAACGTACCGAGGACGTCATGCCCATCTGCCGGACGGTCTTCCGGTATGCGCCCGCTCAGGACGATGTCGTGAGCCTCATCGAGCCCGAACTCGGTTCCTTCGATCCAATTCGAGAAGTAAGCATCGAAGAAGGCGACGTTGGAGAATCCTGCTGCGCCGGGCGGATGACGGTCTCTCAGATCTGCTGGCGGGTTGGTAAGAAGAAAGCGATGCAGATCCTGGAAGAGAACGAGCCGCGCCGGGTCATATGGGCGTCCGACTGACCGAGCCCGCGCCGTTGGAGACTCCAGTCGTACGTCCCTCGTGCGCAGAAGAGCTCCGATGATTCCGTCGAGCTGCGAAAACTCGGACTGAGCTCCGAGCTCATCCTGTAGACGCCGGGCATCATCCCGGATGCGGTTGAGCTCTGTCTCTCCCCGGAGTCTCAACCACTGATCCAATCGCTCCTCTACCTCTCTTCGGGGCAGGGCCTTGTCGCCAAACCGCCGACCGGATCTACTGGGCTGGAGGACTTCGAGGAACGCCCGTGCCCGCGAGGCCAGGTACAGCGAGTTCATGTAGGGACGATCGCCCTCGAGCGGCCCAGGGCCCGCATGGCACCAGATCTTGAGCCCTTCGATTTCCAACCGACGCTCTGCTGGTCCGATCAGATGAACCGTGCCCTCAGGAGAAGGCTTCAGCTCGAGGGCGGTTCTGTAGCCGATCACGTGTCCGGGGAAGAGGATCCGAACCACTTCCCATAGGTGGCGTTGGAGAAGGTCGGGAAGCGGGGTCAGGAGATCGGTCGTATAGAGGCCCCGGCGGATCCGGCGAATCTCGCCTTTCTCCAAGGCCCGGCTCACGCTTACAGCCGTCTCTGCTGTACTAGTGAAGAAGTGATCGAACAACGGACGTCTCCGAAGGCGGCCGAATCTATTTGCGTTTAGCCGTGCGATTCTGCAAACAACGTGGGATTAATATGTAATCCAGCAGGCCATTTGCAAACAAGTGCAGAATAGCGGACGGCAATTGCAAGCAACAACCAATTAGTGGGCCCCTTGAAGGTCCCCGGGGCCATACCCTGAGCGGCGCTGGTTCGTCATCTACCAGCGTCCGTACGGTGACCCTATGCTCCCCGGGAGGTGAGCAGTTCCACAACCGAACGTCCACGGACAGGGGCTGCATGCATCGCGTTCGCGTGAACGATCTGCCCAAGAAAGGGAGCGCCCACAACTTCGTCGGCGCCGACCAAGGCGACGTCGGCATCTCGTCCTTTCTCTTCGATGGCCTTCCGGGGAGCGGACCGGGGCCGCACCGCCATCCGTACGATGAAGTCCAGTTCATCCGCGAAGGCCGTGCGCGGTACACCGTGAACGGCGAAACCTTCGAGGCCGGCGCTGGTGAGATCCTCGTCATCAAGGCGGGTGAGATCCACAGCTTCGAGGCCATCGGCGACGGCCGACTCGTTCAAGTGGATGTGCACCTCAGTCCGCGCTTCATCCAGGAGAATATGTCGGAGTAGGCGAGATCCATCCTGTTGGGCGCATCAGGTCTCTCCTCCTCACAGCACTACGACCTCGTCGGCCAGCTCGTTGGCGTCGGATCCGTCCAACGGGAAGAGTCGCGCCGCGTGCCGGGCGCACGCGTGCACGCCCTCGACCGACCCCTCGCGGAAGCGCCCTTCGCGATACGCGGCCTCGATCGTGTTGCAGATCTCCCGCCACTGCTGCTCGGTGACTCCGCCCGTGTAGCCGCGGTCCGCCACGATCTCCATCCGCCGATCGGCGAGGAGCACATAAATGAGGATCCCGGAGTTCTCCGCCGTCTCCCATACGCCCAGGCTCGCGAACAGCTCGAGCGCGCGCTCACGCGCGGTCTTGCCTGCCCACACCGATGCGGCGTCCAGGCGCGACTCCACCGCGAAGCGGATCTCTCCGCGGTGCGTCCGCTCCGACGCTTCCACGGCCTCCTGGATCGTCCGGCGCGTGGCCGCATCGAAGTCGCGGCCGAGGCGTGAGCGGAAGCTCAGCAGGTGCCGCGCGAGACGTCGAAGGCCCATCACCATCTTCCCCCGGCGCCGCCGCCCCCGAAGCTGCCTCCTCCCCCGCTCCAACCGCCGCCGCCTCCGCCGAATCCGCCACCCCACCCACCTCCACTACCGCCGAATCCGCCGCCGAAGCCGCCCGACCCTCCGAAGAAGCCGCCCCCACCTCGGCGGCCGCCCGTCGTCCATCCACGTGTGCGCCCCATCATCAGCGTGGCGAGAAAGGCGACGAAGCCTGCCCCGAGCGCGGCCCCCCACAGGGCCGTGAGCACGAAGACGAGGAAGCCGGTGGCCCCTCCTGTGGCGAAGGCGCCGAGCACGCGGCCGAAGATCGCACGGAGGATGGCCCCGCCGAGCAGGACCGCGATGAACAGGAACGGAAGCAGCTCCCCCCATTCCGATACGGCGGTCTCGGGCCGCTCGGGCGGCGGCAACGCCTCTCCACGCGCCACGGCGGTGATCCGATCCACCCCCGCCGCCAGCCCTCCGTACATGTCCCCGTTGCGGAAGTGCGGGAGGATCGCCTCGTCGATGATCCGTCGCGACGTCGCGTCCGTCAGGACGCCTTCGAGCCCGTAGCCGACCTCGACGCGCACCTCTCGGTCCTCGAGCGCCACGAGCAGCAGCGCGCCGTCGTCGATCCCCTCGCGCCCGAGCTGCCACGCCTCGGCCACGCGGAGCGCGAACTGCTCGATGGCCTCCGGCCGCGCGGTCTGCACCAGCAGCACCGCCACCTGGGCCCCGGTATCGTTCTCCAGGCTCTCGAGCTT
>Ga0073934_10009660_pt1 | contig 12255 bp, 12 predicted proteins | sample LarsenN4metaG_FD_76834 | JGI IMG/M metagenome (GOLD analysis project Ga0073934, IMG submission 76834) | Hot spring sediment bacterial and archeal communities from British Columbia, Canada, to study Microbial Dark Matter (Phase II) - Larsen... ... | reverse complement strand
CGCACACCCGCCGCGGCGACCACCGCAGCCTGCTGCTGGCCTTCTTCGTCGTGCTGCCGCTGCAGTACGGCATCGTGGCCACCGAGCACTTCGACCTGTTCACCGTGTTCATCCCGGTCTACGTCTTCCTGGCCATCCCGCTGGTCAGCGCCTTCGGCAACGACCCGACGCGCTTCCTGGAGCGCACCGCGAAGATCCAGTGGGGCGTGATGGTCTGCGTCTACGGCATGAGCCACGCGCCGGCCCTGCTGCTGCTCGACCTTCCGCGCTACGAGGAGCGCGGCGCCTTCATGGTGCTGTACCTGGTGCTGGTGGTGGCCACCGCGCAGATCGTGCAGGAGGTGGCGAGCCGCTGGCTGCGCCGCCGTCCGGTGGCGCGCGCGATCAGCCGTTCCTTCTCCTGGCGCGCCTGGTGGATCGGCGCGCTGGCGGCCGCGTTCGTCGGCGCGGCGCTGTACTGGGCCACGCCCTTCAAGCCCGTCCCGGCGCTGGTGATGGGTTTCATCGCCGGCGGCAGCGGCACTTTCGGCGAGTTCGTGATGAAGGCGCTCAAGAAGGACGCCGGCGTGCGCAGCTGGGGCGGCAAGCTGGCCGTCACCGGCGCGGTGGGCCTGCTCGACCGGGTGGCGCCGCTGTGCTTCGCGGCTCCGGTGTTCTTCCACGCGGTGCGCTGGTACTTCGGCCTGCGGTCCTGAGGCGGCGCGCATGAGGATTCTCGGCATCGACCCCGGCCTGCGCACCACCGGCTTCGGCGTGATCGAGGCCGAGGGCGCACGGCTGCACTACGTGGCCAGCGGCACGATCACCACGGGCGCCGCCGCGCTCGGCGACCTGCCCGGGCGGCTGAAGATCATCTTCGAGGGCGTGCGCGAGGTGACGGCGCGCTACCGGCCCGACTGCGCCTCGTTGGAGATCGTCTTCGTCAACGTCAACCCGCAGTCCACGCTGCTGCTCGGGCAGGCGCGCGGCGCCGCCCTGGCGGCGCTGGTGAGCAACGACCTGGCGGTGTCCGAGTACACCGCGCTGCAGATGAAGAAGGCGGTGGTCGGCCACGGCCAGGCGCGCAAGGAGCAGGTGCAGGCCATGGTGGCGCGCCTGCTGGCGCTGCCCGGCGAGCCGGGCAGGGACGCCGCCGACGCCCTCGGGCTGGCGATCTGCCACGCCCACGCCGGCGCCTCGTTCGCGGCGATCGCGCGCGCGGGCACGCTGCAGCCGCGCACCTCGGCACAGTATCGAAAGGGTCGGAGTTACTGACCGGCGGCGGCTTCAGGCGACAATCCCGCCTTCCATGTATGCCCTGTTCGAAGACGCCGGCAAGTTCCTCGCCGGCCGCGTGATGACCGAGGCCGAGAGCTCGATGCAGATCGAGCTCGACTCGGGCAAACGCGTGAAGGTGAAGTCGGCCAACGTGCTGCTCAAGTTCGACAAGCCCCAGCCCGCCGAGCTGATCGCATCGGCGCAGACGCTCGCGCGCGACATCGACCTGGACCTCGCCTGGGAGTTCGCCCCCGAGCAGGAGTTCGGCTTCGCCGAGCTGGCGCGCGACTACTTCGACGCCAACGCCGGCGTCGAGAAGCAGGCCGCCGCGCTGTTCCGCCTGTTCGAAGCGCCGCACTACTTCCGACGCCTGGGCAAGGGCAACTTCCGCAAGGCGCCCGAGGAGACGGTCAAGGCCGCGCTGCTGGGCATCGAGCGCAAGAAGGCGGTCCAGGCGCAGATCGAGGCCTGGGCCGGCGAGATCCTGCAGGGGCAATGCCCGGCGCCGGTGCGCGAGCAGCTCTACAAGATCCTCTTCAAGCCGGACAAGAACGCGCCCGAGTACAAGGCCGTGGTCGAGGCCGCCAGGCGCTCGCAGAAGCCGCCGCTGGAACTCCTCAAGGCGGCCGGCGCGATCGACTCGCCCTACCAGTTCCACTGGAAGCGTTTCCTGTTCGACAACTTCCCCAGGGGCACCGGGTTTCCGGCGGTGGCGGCGCCGCCCGTCAAGGACGAACTGCCGCTGTCGCCGGCACGCGCCTTCTCGATCGACGATTCGCACACCACCGAGATCGACGACGCGCTGTCGGTGCAGGGCCTGGGCACGGGCACGGTGGTGTTCGGCATCCACATCGCCGCGCCGGGCCTGGCGATCGCCGCCGAATCGGCGCTGGACAAGCTGGCGCGCGAGCGCCTGTCCACCGTCTACATGCCGGGCTGGAAGCTGACCATGCTGCCCGACGAGGTGGTGCAGGCCTACACGCTCACCGCGGGGCGGGCCTGCCCGGCGGTGTCGCTCTACGTCACGCTCGACGAGGCCACGCTCGAGGTCAAGGCCAGCGAGACGAAGCTCGAGCGTGTACAGATCGTCTCCAACCTGCGCCACGACCAGCTCGACGCCATCATCACCGAGGCCTCGCTCACCGGCGAGGCGCCGGCGCCGTACGAGCACGCGGTGGAGCTGGCCTTCGCCTTCCGCCTCGCGCGCCATCTGAAGGCGCAGCGCGAGGTGGTGCGCGGCAAGCCCGAGAGCTTCAACCGTCCCGACTACACGTTCCGTCTCGAGGGCAACGACGGACGCGAGCCGCAGGGCACCGAGCGCGTGGTGATCAGCACGCGCCAGCGCGGCGCGCCGCTGGACCTGATCGTGGCCGAGGCGATGATCCTCGCCAACAGCACCTGGGGCGGCTGGCTCGCCGAGTGCGGCGTGCCCGGCATCTACCGCAGCCAGGCGAGCCTCGCGCCCGGCGTGAAGGTGCGCATGGGCGTGAAGCCCGCGCCGCACGCCGGCATGGGGGTGGCGCAGTACACCTGGGCCACCTCGCCGCTGCGGCGCTACGTCGACCTGGTCAACCAGTGGCAGATCATCGCCTGCGCGCGCCATGGCCGAACGGCGGCACTCGCCGCGCCGTTCAAGCCCAAGGACGCGGCGCTGTTCTCGATCATCTCGGCCTTCGACGCGGCCTACGCCGAGTACAACGGCTTCCAGTCGGCCATCGAGCGCTACTGGACGCTGCGCCACCTCGAGCAGAACGGCGTTGCCGAGCTCGATGCGGCGGTGATGAAGGAAGGCCTGGTGCGCGCCGACACGCTGCCGCTGGTGTTCCGCGCCCTCGGCGCCGAGGCCCTGCCGCGCGGCGCGCGCGTGCGCGTGAAGGTGACCGGCACGGACCTGCTCACGCTGGACGTGCACGCCAGCCTGCTCAGCCGCATCGACGACCCGGCCACAACGGCGGACGACGCGCCGTTGGACGAAGTCGAGGCGGAGGAGGCCACCGAGAGCGCCGGGCCGCTGACGTTGGCGATCGACCTGAACGGCGAGGGCGAGACGCCGGCCGACGCCGGCACCGCCACGGTGGGCTGAGATGGCGCTCGGCAAGCTCCGCAAGCTCTCGACCCTGCAGCTCGCGCTGCTGTTCTCGGTCGCGGTGCACGCGGCGCTGCTGGGCGTGCGCTTCGTCGACCCTGAGGGTTTCAACCGCGTGTTCCAGGACACGCCGCTGGAGGTGATCCTCGTCAATTCCCGCTCGGGCGAGGCGCCCTCGGTGGCCGCCGCGATCGCGCAGGCGAACCTGCAGGGCGGCGGCGAGGCCGAGCGCGGCCGAGCCACCTCGCCGCTGCCTCCCGCCGCGACCATCGAGTTGGGCGACGCCATCGAAGATGCGCGCCGCCAGGTGGAGCAGCTGCAGGAGACGCAGCAGCAACTGCTCGCGCAGATGCGCCGCGAGCTGGCGCTGCTGCCGCCGCCGGACCCGCGCCGCGACCAGGGCTCGCCGCAGGAGCGTGCGCTGGAGGAGAAGCGGCGTCGCCTGGTCGAGCTGCTCGCCGAGATCGAGAAGCGCATCAACGAGGAGAACGCGCGGCCCAAGAAGCGCTACATCAGCCCGGCCACGCGCGAGGAGGTCTACGCGCTGTACTACGACCAGCTGCGCCGCAAGATCGAGGAGCGCGGCACGCGCAACTTCCCGGAGCACCAGGGCAAGAAGCTGTACGGCGAACTGGTGATGAACGTGACGGTGGACGCCGAGGGACGCGTCATCGAGACCGAGGTCGTGCGCCCGTCGAACTCCAGGATCCTCGACCGGCGCGCGGTGGCCATCGTGCGGGCCGCGGCGCCCTTCGGGCCGTTCACCACGGCGATGCGCCGCAAGGCCGATCAGCTCGTCATCACCTCGCGCTTCAAATTCACGCGCGACGAGGGGCTCTCGTCCACGCTCAGCGCGCCGCCATGACGTCTGCCTTTCCCGACCGCTACGCCGTGGCGGGCAACCCGGTCGAGCACAGCCAGTCGCCCTTCATCCACGCCGAGTTCGCCCGCCAGACCGGGCAATCGCTCACCTACGGCCGGTTGCTGTGTCCGCTGGACCGCTTTGCGGCCACGGTGCGTGCCTTTGCGGCCGATGCGTCGGCCGGCACGGCGCGCGGCTGCAACGTCACCGTGCCGTTCAAGTTCGAGGCCTTCGCGCTGGCCGGCCGCCGCACGCCGCGGGCGCAGCGGGCCGAGGCCGCCAACACGCTGCGCTTCGATCCTCAGGCCGAGGGAGGCTGGCTGGCCGACAACACCGATGGCGTCGGCCTGGTGCGCGACATCGAGCGCAACGCCGGCGTGACACTGGCCGGTGCCCGCGTGCTGCTGATCGGCGCCGGTGGTGCGGCGGCCGGCGCGCTCGGGCCGCTGCTGGAGGCGCGCCCGGCGGAGCTGGTGGTGGCCAACCGCACCGTGGGCCGGGCCGACGCGCTGGTGGCGCGCCATGCCGACCTGGCCGATGGGACGGCCCTGCGTGCCTGCGCGCCCCACGAGGCGGGCGAGGCCTTCGACGTGGTGATCAACGCCTCGGCCTCCAGCCTGCAGGGCGCGGAGGTGCCGGTCGGCGCTGCCGTGCTGGCGCCCGGTGCGCTCGCGCTGGACATGATGTACGGCCCCGCCGCACGCGGCTTCCTGGCCTGGGCCGAGGCGCACGGCGCGCGCGGCCGCGACGGGCTGGGCATGCTGGTCGAGCAGGCGGCCGAGGCGTTCTTCGTCTGGCGCGGCGTGCGCCCCGAAACGGCACCGGTGCTCGCGGCGTTGCGCGCGCGCCTCGCGGCCCCGCAGCACTGATGGCGGCCCTGCTGCGCGCGCTCGGACGCCTGCTCGGATTGCTGGTGCTGTCGGCGCTGGCGCTGCAGCTTTACTTCCTCGCCCGCATCGCGCTGATGAGCGTGGTGGACCCGCAATCGACCACCTTCCAGCGGTCGGAGGCCTGGCGGCTGCTGGTGGAGAAGCGGCAGATCCTGTGGTCGCAGCAATGGGTCGACTACGACCGCATCTCGCCCCAGCTCAAGCGGGCGGTGATCGCGTCGGAGGATGCCGAGTTCGCCGAGCATGGCGGCATCGACTGGGAGGCGATCGAGAAGGCCTGGGAGCGCAACCAGCGCGCCGAGGAGCGCGCGCAGCGCCTGAATGCGCAGCTGGAGCGGCGCGGCGGAAAGGGCTCGCCGCGCGAGGCGCGCGTGGTCGGCGGCTCGACCATCACGCAGCAGCTGGCCAAGAACCTCTTCCTCAGCGGCGAGCGCAGCCTCGCCCGCAAGGGCCAGGAGTTCGTCATCACCCTGATGCTGGAAGCGCTGCTGTCCAAGCCGCGCATCCTGGAGATCTACCTGAACAGCGTCGAGTGGGGCGAGGGCCTGTTCGGCGCCGAGGCCGCGGCGAGGCACTACTTCCGCGTGCCGGCGCAGTCGCTCGGCGCCGTGCAGTCGGCACGGCTTGCCGTGATGCTGCCGGCGCCCAAGCGCTTCGAGAAGCGCCCGAACTCGGCCTACGTGATCGGGCGCGCCGGCACCATCGCCGCGCGCATGGGGGCGATCGACCCGCCGTGAGCCGGGGTTGGCCTCGCTTCCTAGAATGCCGCCATGGCGCCGACACTGACCGAGGAGATCGCCGCCGCCGCCGCGCGGCTGGTGGTCGAAGAAGGCCTGGAATACGGGCCGGCCAAGCGCAAGGCCGCCAAGGTGCTCGGACGCCACAGCATGCGCCCGGGCGAAATGCCTGGCAACGAGGCGGTGGAAGACGAGGTGCGGGCCTACCTCCAGCTCTTCCGCGCCGACACGCAGCCGGACGAGTTGCGGGCGCTGCGCGAGGTGGCCGCGCACTGGATGGAACGGCTGGCGCCGCTGCGGCCGCACCTGGCCGGCGCCGCCTGGCGAGGCACGGCCACGCGGCTGTCGGCGGTGCACCTGCAGCTCTACTGCGACGACTCCAAGCAGGCCGAGATCCTCCTGCTCGACCTGGGCGTCCCCTACGAGGTGGGCAGCCGGCCGGGGCCGCGCGGCCAGAGCGTGGACGTGCTGAGCATCGCCAGCCCGAGCCGCGCGCTGGGCGAGCCGGTGACCGTGCACCTGACCGTGCTCGACCTCGACGACCTGCGCGGCGCGCTGAAGCCGGACGCGCGCGGCCAGACCCAGTGCGGCGACCTCGCGGCGCTGCGCCGCCGGATGGCGACGGCATGAATCGGCGCAACCTCCTCGTGGGCAGCGCCGTGGGCGCCATCGCGGCGGCCACCGGCGCCGGCGTGGCGTGGTGGCAGTGGCGCCCGCGCCCGACCCCGCTGCCGCCGGGCTTCTGGGACACCCGGTTCGAGAAGCCGGAAGGCGGAGAGCTTGTGCTCGCCGACTTCCGCGGCAAGCCCCTCGTGCTGAACTTCTGGGCGACCTGGTGCCCGCCCTGCGTGACCGAACTGCCGCTGCTCGACCGCTTCCATCGCGAGCAAAGCACGCGCGGCTGGACGGTGGTGGCGCTGGCGGTGGACAGCCCCACCCCGGTGAGGGAGTTCCTGCTCAAGCGTCCGCTGGCCATGCCGGTCGGACTGGCCGGGCTGGACGGCGTCGAGTTCGGCCGCTCGCTCGGCAACCAGCAGGGCGGGCTGCCCTTCACCGTGGTGCTTCGCGGCGACGGCAGCGTGCAATCACGCAAGCTCGGTGCGCTCAACGAGGCCGACATCGCGTCGTGGACCGCCTCCGGCGGCTGAAGCTTCCACCCGCGACCAAGCACCAAAGGAGTTTCTTGTCAATTGCTCGCAACTAGCGACAAAGCGCGTAAAGTCGCGGCCTTCGCGCGGCTATTCGGCGACCTCAGTCCCGGCGGGACGGTACCGAGGGGCCCGAGGAGAGGGAGCTCCCGCTGACGCCCGATCGCTCAGGATCGATGCCGAAGTGTGCATTTGGACGCGCGATCGCGGCGGGAGCCGGTTTCAAGAGGCCGCAGACCTCGAACTAACGTTGGAGAGCGCATGGACCTTCGCAAGCTCAAGACACTGATCGACCTGGTGTCGGAATCGAACATCTCGGAACTCGAGATCACGGAAGCTGACGGCAAGGTCCGCATCGTCAAGTCCGACCCGGTGGCAGCCCAGCCCGCCGCGGCCGGCGTGATGCACCTGCCTGTCCAGGCTCCGGCGCCGGTCACGGTCGCGGCGCCTGTGGCGGCGTCGGCTCCGGCGGCCGCACCGGCCGCGGCGCCGGCGGCGGACACCGGACACGTCATCAAGTCGCCCATGGTGGGCACCTTCTATCGGTCCTCCAGCCCCGGCGGCAAGCCGTTCGTCGAACTGGGCAGCGAGGTCAAGGAAGGCGAGCCCGTCTGCATCATCGAGGCGATGAAGATCATGAACGAGATCGAGGCCGACAAGGGCGGACGCATCAGCAAGATCCTGTGCGAGAACGGCCAGGCGGTCGAGTTCGGCCAGCCCCTGTTCATCGTCGAGTGACGGGCGCTCGATGTTCAAGAAGATCCTGATCGCCAACCGAGGCGAAATCGCCCTGCGCGTGCAGCGCGCGTGCCGCGAGATGGGCATCAAGTCGGTGGTCGTCTATTCCGAGGCCGACCGCGACGCCAAGTACGTCAAGCTGGCCGACGAGGCGGTGTGCATCGGCCCGGCGCCTTCCGCGCAGAGCTACCTCAACATGCCGGCGATCATCTCGACCGCCGAGGTGACCGACGCCGAGGCCATCCACCCCGGCTACGGCTTCCTGTCGGAGAACGCCGACTTCGCCGAGCGTGTCGAGCGCAGCGGCTTCACCTTCATCGGGCCGACGCCGGAATCCATCCGGCTGATGGGCGACAAGGTCTCGGCCAAGCAGGCGATGATCAAGTCGGGCGTGCCCTGCGTGCCGGGTTCGGATGGCGCCCTGCCGGACGACCCGAAGGAGATCATCCGCATCGCGCGCAGCATCGGCTACCCGGTGATCATCAAGGCGGCGGGCGGCGGCGGCGGGCGCGGCATGCGCGTGGTGCACACCGAGGCGGCGCTGATCCACGCGGTGCAGACCACGCGCGGCGAGGCCGGCGCGGCCTTCGGCAACCCGGCCGTGTACATGGAGAAGTTCCTCGAGCGGCCGCGCCACATCGAGATCCAGGTGCTGGCCGACCAGCACAAGAACGCCGTGTGGCTCGGCGAGCGCGACTGCTCGATGCAGCGCCGCCACCAGAAGATCATCGAGGAGGCGCCCGCGCCCGGCATCCCGCGGCGCGTGATCGAGCGCATCGGCGACCGCTGCGCCGCGGCCTGCAAGAAGATCGGCTACCGCGGCGCCGGCACCTTCGAGTTCCTCTACCAGGACGGCGAGTTCTACTTCATCGAGATGAACACCCGCGTGCAGGTGGAGCACCCGGTGACCGAACTCGTGACCGGCATCGACATCGTGCAGATGCAGATCCGCGTGGCGGCCGGCGAGAAGCTGCCCTTCTCGCAGCGCAACATCCAGATGCGCGGCCATGCGATCGAGTGCCGCATCAATGCCGAGGACCCCTACAAGTTCACCCCTTCGCCCGGGCGCATCACCACCTGGCATGCGCCGGGCGGTCCCGGCGTGAGGGTGGACTCGCACGCCTACACCAACTACTTCGTGCCCCCGAACTACGACTCGATGATCGGCAAGATCATCGTGCACGGCGACACGCGCGACCAGGCGCTGGCGCGCATGCGCATCGCGCTGTCGGAGACCGTGGTCGAGGGCATCCAGACCAACATCCCGCTGCATCGCGAGCTGATGGTGGACGCCAAGTTCGTGGAGGGCGGCACCAGCATCCACTACCTCGAAGGCTGGATGGCCGAGCACAAGCGCTGAGAGGGCCGTGATGGTCGAGCTGCAGCTGCTCGCGCCGGAGGATGCCGTCGAGTCGGTGACCGACGCGCTGATCGACGAACTCGGCGCGCTGTCGGCCTCCGTCGAGGATGCCGACGCCGACACCGATGCCGAGCGCGCGCTGTTCGGCGAACCCGGCCTGCCCGCGCCGGCCGGTGGCTGGGCGCGCTCGCGCATCGTCGCGCTGTTCGAGGGCCACGAGGCCGCCACCGAGGCGGCCACGCTGCTGCTCGCGCAGGACTGGGCGAAGGGCGTGTCAGTGCTCGCCATCCGCCCGCTGGAAGAGCAGGACTGGGTGCGGCTCACGCAGTCGCAGTTCGCGCCGGTGGAGATCTCCCCCGGCTTCTGGATCGTGCCGAGCTGGCACGAGGTGCCCGCCGCCGCGCAGCGTGTGATCCGCCTCGACCCCGGGCTCGCGTTCGGCACCGGCACGCACCCGACCACACGCATGTGCCTGCGCTGGACGGCGCAGCAGGCGCCCGCACGCGCGGCGCACTGGACTCGCGTGCTGGACTACGGCTGCGGCTCGGGCATTCTCGCGATCGGGGCCGCACTGCACGGGGCGACAGGCATCGACGCCGTGGACATCGACCCGGCTGCCGTGGAGGCCACGCGCGCCAACGCCGCGGCCAACGGCGTGGTGCTCAGCGCCGGGCTGCCCGCGCTGGCGCAAGGCCGCTATCCGCTGGTGTACGCCAACATCCTCGCCACGCCGCTGAAGCTGCTCGCCCCGCTTCTGAGCGCCCACGTCGCGCCCGGGGGCCAGCTGGCGCTGGCCGGCATCCTGGAGCGCCAGGCCGAGGAGCTGAAATCCGCCTATTCGCCCTGGCTGGCGCTGCAGGTCGCCGACCGCGACGAAGGCTGGGTGCTGATGACCGGCGAGATGGCATGATCCGGCCATGAGCCTGGCCACGCGATGCACCTCCTGCGGAACCGTCTTCCGCGTGGTGCAGGACCAGCTGAAGGTGTCCGAGGGCTGGGTGCGTTGCGGGCGCTGCAACGAGGTCTTCAACGCGCTCGAAGGGCTGTTCGATCTCGAACGCGACTCGCCCCCCGAGTGGTCGGAATCCAAGCAGTTCACGCCCGTGCCCGCCCCCGAGGAAGACGAAGCCGAGGCGGCGCCCGACCCCGAGCTGGTCGACAAGATCGACAAGCAGCTCTTCGGCACCCCGGCGCGTCGCACCGGCTTCGGCGCGCTGACCGGGCTGGGCAGCGCGGACCGCAGCAAGAACCCGGACTTCACCGACGCGCGCTTCGACACCGACGTGCCGTTGGATGCGCTCGACCTGGGCGAGAGCACGCCGACCAGCACGGTCTCGGGCAGCGAACCCACGACCGCCGCGGACGAGGCGCCCGCCTTCGTGCGCGAGGCCGAGCGCGAGGCACGCTGGCGCTCGCCGGGCCGGCGCCGCGCCATGATCGCGCTGGCGCTGCTGCTGGCGACAACGCTCGGCGCCCAGCTGGCCCATCACTACCGCGACCTGATCGCCGCCAGGCTGCCGGGTGCGGTCCCCGCGCTGCAGGCCTGGTGCCGGACCGTGGGCTGCACGATCGAGCCCCCGCGCCGGCTCGACGCGATCGTCGTCGAGAGCACCGCGCTGGCGAAGACGCCGGCGCCCGACACCTTCCGGCTCAACGTCGTACTGCGCAACCGGGCGCAGACGGTGGCCGCGCTGCCCTGGGTGGAGCTGAGCCTCACCGACGCCAACGGCGAACTGCTGGCGCGCCGCGCGCTCGGCCCGCAGGACTTCCGCGCGCACACGGCCGTGATGGCGGCCGGCGGCGAGACCTCGCTGCAAGCCGTGCTCTCCACCGCGAACCTGCGCGTCACCGGCTACACCGTCGAAGTCTTCTACCCCTGACCCTGTCGCACGGCGCGCCGCGCGCCGTCACACCACCACGGAGTCCACATGCCTGTCCTGATCTGCGGATCGCTCGCCTTCGACACGATCACCAACTTCCACGGTCGCTTCGCGCAGCAGATCTTGCCGGACCAGGTGCACATCCTGAACGTGTCGTTCCTCGTGCCGACGCTGCGCCGCGAGTACGGCGGCTGCGCGGGCAACATCGCCTACTCGCTGGCGCAGCTCGGCGTCGAGCCGCTGATCATGGCCACGCTGGGCAACGACGCCTCGGACTACCTCGAACGGATCCGTTCCTGGGGTGCGAGCACGGAGTACGTGCGCGTGATCGAGGACAGCTACACGGCGCAGGCGATCATCATCACCGACAGCGACAACAACCAGATCACGGCCTTCCACCCCGGCGCGATGCAGTACGCGCACCTGACCGACGTCCCGCGCCGCGACGACATCCGGCTGGCCATCGTCGCCCCCGACGGGCGCGAGGCGATGATCCGGCACGCCGCCCAACTGGCCGAGGCCGGCATCCCCTTCATCTTCGATCCAGGACAGGGGCTGCCCATGTTCAACGGCGAGGAACTGCGCGACTTCATCGCGAAGGCCACATGGGTTGCGGTGAACGACTACGAAGCGAAGATGCTCTGCGAGCGTACGGGCTATACGCTCGAGTCACTCTCGAGAAGCCACCTCAAGGGCGTGATCGTGACGCTGGGTGCGGATGGGTGTGATCTTTGGGAAGCTGGCGCCTGCCATCGCGTGGCCGGAGTCGCGGCGGAGTCAGTCGTGGACCCGACGGGGTGTGGTGATGCGTTCCGGGCGGGATTGTTGGCTGAGATCTATCGTGGCACGCCACTAGTTCGCGCCTGCGCCCTTGGTAATCAAATTGGCGCCAAGAAAATTATGGGCCGAGGGGCACAGAATCACACCTGCATGGATTCCTCCCACTCGTAGGCGCATCATTAACGACCAAGTACGGTTGCTGTCGAACTCTCATTGATCGACAGTTCGATTCAAGAACCTGAGCTTGAGCTTCAGAAGCATCTCGCTACCAAGTATCCGTTCCAATACTTCCTTCATGGCGCTCTGAAACTCTGCAACAGCCTTCCACGCGTCCTTCGCGAGCAGAACTTGATTCATGCTCTGTTCATTTCGGCCAAGCAGCTTGAATGTCTGTGCTAAGGATTCGCTGATCAATGAGCCACACAGCCCGAGTTGAACCGAAGCAACGCGACGTGGGCATCGCCGACGCGATGCACGGCGCAGTGCGAGGCCTCGCGGCAGTGTTTGGAGCCTCTTT
>Ga0073934_10009659_pt1 | contig 12256 bp, 11 predicted proteins | sample LarsenN4metaG_FD_76834 | JGI IMG/M metagenome (GOLD analysis project Ga0073934, IMG submission 76834) | Hot spring sediment bacterial and archeal communities from British Columbia, Canada, to study Microbial Dark Matter (Phase II) - Larsen... ... | reverse complement strand
TCCAGTTGAGCGACTCCGAGCTGTTCGTGCTGGGGGACAACAGCCCGGTCTCGCACGACAGTCGCCGCTGGTCCGATGGCGCGGTGCCGACGAATCTGCTCATCGGCAAGCCGTTCCTGGTGCATCTGCCGTCGAAGCCCGGGCGGCTGCGGGTCGGCGGCTACGAGGTGCAGTTGCGTCTGCCGGACTGGGAACGGATCCAGTGGCTGCGGTGAGAAACCCGCCCTTGAGCAATCGGCGGACAACCTCTACAGTTCGCGGCGGCCTTGGCGAAGGAGCGCCTGATGAACCATTGGCATGTCCTCTCCCTGGTGTTGATTGCGTTCGGAACTTTTGGTTGCGGGCAGTCGCCGCCGAACGAGCGAGTCGAAACGCCGCCCGCGTCGTTGCCGTTGCCCGCCGTTCCGCCGCCACTGCAACCGGTCCCGCAGTCGGCGAGCGAGCCTGCTGAGATCGCGACCGACGATGGCGAACGCGCCCTGCGCGCCTTTGCTCGACTCATTCAGGCAGCAGAGGCGGCGGATCCCAACGCGTGGTCGAAAGCGGAGGAGGAGTTGCAACAGCTCGGCGCCGCCGCGTTGCCGGCCTTCATCCCAGCCCTCCGCAGCGATGAACCGCTCCGCCGCGAAATGGCGGTAATGTTCCTCGCCCAATTGGGACCTCAGGCCGCGCCGGCGGCGGACGACCTGGCGGCACTGCTTGACGACGCTTCGCCCGTGGTGCGTGTGAATGCCGCAGCCGTGCTGTCGACGCTGGAGAGACCGGTTCCGCAAGCCATCGAGACGCTGACCGCACTGGTCGCTAACGACGATGTAAACATCCGTCTGACCGCAATCTCCTCATTGGGCAATGCAGGGTCGGCAGCGGAAGCGGCAATTCCCGCGCTCGAACGGTGCCTGAACGACACCGAACCGCGCGTCCGTACAGCAGCGGCGACGGCGGTCGGGCAGTTCGGACCGTCGGCCCAGAAGCTGCTGCCGACGCTCAAGCTGCTCTCCGGTGATGACGATCCTGCCGTGCGCGACGCCGTCACCGCCGCCGTGCAGCGCATTGAGTCCGAGGAGGCTTCGGCAAAGCGTCGCTAACCCGTGTGCGACCGCGTATCATGGCGTGGAGCAAACTCCATGAGCGCGGATGATTCGATGACCACTTCCACCACCTACCGCACTGCCTTGGCCGCCCAGCTTCTCGATCGCATCGACCTGCTCGTCCGCGACGCCCACGCGAAAACGCGGCCGCTGGAGCTGGAGCCGTACCGCGGTCAATTGTTCGAGCTGTTCGTGACGGCCGAAGGGGCCGGTTACGTGCACGAAGGGGCGTCGCCGGACCTCACCGCCGACGGCCTGTGCCACACGCTCGCCGAGCGTTGGGGCCTCGCGGCTGCCACGCGGAATGCGCCCGACCCGCTGGCGAAGCTGCCCGCGCAGAACGTCTCGCAGATGCGGCTGTTGTGGTCGCTGATGCGGATGTGGATGGAATGGACCTACGCCTGGCAGCGCTGGCCGGAGTTCCACCGGGAGGAGCAGGCGGCGGAATGAATCGCGAAACCGCAAGCGTTGCTCGCTTGCGGCTTCGCGATTCGCATCGATCACCTTTGTCGGTGTTCCCGCACCGCGTCCAGCGCCCTTGCGATGTCCTTTGCCAGCGGCGCTTCGAACTCCATCCGTTCGCCCGTTACCGGGTGGTCGAAGCACAACCGCAACGCGTGCAGCGCCTGACGCTCGATGAGGACGTTGTCCTGTTCCGGTGGCAACTCGGCGACCAGGTCAGACAACCGCAGTACCGCACGGCCTTCGTAGAGCCGGTCGGCAACGATGGGATGTCCCAGGTGGTGCATGTGCACGCGCAACTGATGCGTGCGGCCGGTCTGCGGGCAGAGCCGCATCCAACTGAAGCCGCGAAACCGCTCGAGCACTTCGTAGAACGTCGCCGCGTGTCGGGCGTTGCCGCCGGGCGGGCAGACCATCATCCGCTCGCGGTTGCGCTGACTGACGCGGACGTGCGTCTCGATGTAGTCGCGGTCGAACTGCACTTCGCCCCAGACCAGCGCGCGATACTCCTTCTCGACGGTGCGTTCCTCGAACTGCCGGCTGAGATGGTGGTGGATCGCGTTATCCTTCGCGACCACCAGCACGCCCGAAGTGTCGCGGTCGAGGCGGTGCACGATGCCCGCGCGCATTTTGCCGGCGACGTCGCTGAGCTTGTCAAAGTGGAACTGCAACGCCCCGGCCAAGGTGCCGAAGTAGTTGCCCCGCCCCGGATGCACGATCATGTTCGCCGACTTGTTGATGACGATGATCGCTTCGTCGTCGTACATCACGTCCAGCGGGATGTCTTCCGGCGGAATGGACTGGTCCGGCTCCGGGGGCAACTGAAACTGGATGCAATCGTTGATCCGGAGCCTCCGCGACGGCTTCACCGGCAGGCCATTGACGAGCACACCCTCTTCGTCGATCGCTCGCTGGATCGCCGCCCGGCTGAAGTTGGGATACAGCCGGCTGAGATAGTGGTCCACGCGCCAACCGTGCGCGCGGGCCTCTGCCGTCAGCAGGACCGGCTCGCGTGCAGGGTCGGCAGAGTGGGAGTCGAGCTCGACGGGGATCACGGTAGCGTCGATCATTGATCCAAAGGAAGCCCAGGGATAGCCGTCTCTGGGTCTCTTGTGCAGCCGCGACGGGCGCGATTACTTCGGCGCGTCGGGGGACGTCGACTCGCCCTGCGGCTCGTTCGTAGTCGGCGTCGTCGCCGCCGGCGGCAGCGCGCCGTCGGCCGGAGTGGTGGGCTGAAGGTTGTCCTGCGGCTTGCGGAAATCGGGCGGCTTCGGTTTCTGCGAGTGGAACCACGCGTAAAAGTCGCGCGCCTCGTCCGACCGCAACTCCTTGATCCGCTGCTCGACGTGTTTCTTGTAGATGCTGTCTGGATACTTTGTGAGGAGCGCCTGGTATGCCTCCACGGCAGGACTCACGTCGCCGTCGGACGTCGCTTCGAGACACCGCGCCAACCCCAGCCGCGCCCGCTCTTCAACGGCTGGCGGCAGGGCGACCTTCGATGCCAGCACTTTCTCGAAGTCTTCCTTGGCCCGCTTGAGATCGGTGAGCGCCAGCTCGCGATCGGTGAACGTCTCGAGAATGCCGTTTTCCAGGTTCAGCTCCGCCGAGCGCAGCCGCGCCCAAGCCCCGGCGAGGTGCTCGCTTTCCTTCTCGGCAACGGCGGCAAAATCCTCGGTGCTTTCGGCGATCGAGAGCTTCGTCCAACCGGCGGACCCGGCCTGGATCGCCCCACTCGTCCACCAGATGGCTCCGGCCGCCACCACCAGCACGGCGAGCAACCCCCCGGCCACCTGGAAGCCGTGTTTCTCCAACCACGGCTTGACCTTGCGCGCGAGCTTGCCCAACTCGTTCTGCTGCAGCTCGTGTCGGTGTTCGCTCTTCATCGAGGCCGATTCCTACCTGGAGATCCCCACCATCGTCCGTGCCGGTGGAAGAACGTCAGTATAGGTCCGTCGGCGCAAAAGCGTCAAGCTGCGGTGAGAATCGGTCACGATGCACGATGCGCACGAAACGTCAATTCGAAGTTTTGGCGACCGATTGCGACGGCAGCGCGCGGCGGGGCCGAACGTGTGCTTGAGTGCCATTCCGACAACCTTCTCGAGGACGGAAGCAGTCGCGTGCGGTCGCTGATAGGTGGCGATTGGGCTGTTCCCGTTCGATGTGATCTGTGCCGCGAAGCCGCGGGACTCTGCGGCCCCGGCCCCTCGAAGAGAAATGGATTGTCAAGCCGGGAGGCACAGAACCGGGTATCGCCGCGCGGATGGACGTCCCGTAGCCTCCGGCCGGAATTGTTGAATCGCGCCCCGTTCGGTACTGAAAAAAATCTCCCGTCGAGGTTCACTGAACAACGATGCCGCCACCAAATTCGCAAATGCATACTGCCTCCGACTCCGGTACCAGGACGATTGCCTTGCACGCTCGGTCTGTGCATGGGACGCTATCGGTGGACGGTTCGTGCAGTCCGTGGCGCGACAAGCGGGCCGGGAGGTGGCAATGCCGTTTGCCGCAGGTCTTTCGCAGCAAGCCGATCTGTCCAAGGCGATCGCCGAGGCGACTGCGCCGATTGTCCGCCACTTTGAAGGCCGGACAGCCGACCTCACGTTTGTCTTCGTTTCTCACGCGCACCAGCGTCACTTCGACCGCGTTCCCGAATTGCTTCGCCGGGAACTGCCCAGCCGCTGCCATCTCGGCTGCTCGGCCGAGGCGGTGATCGCCGCGTCTCGGGAGGTGGAGTCGGGGCCGGCGGTGGCGGTGTGGTCGGCAGTCATGCCGTCCACCGATCTGGTGCCCTTCCACCTCCACTTCGAGCAAACCCCGGATGGCGTTGTGTGCACGGGGATGCCGCAGTGGCGCGACAGCGATACCCAGGACGTGAAAGCAGTTTTCGCGCTCGGCGAACCGTACAGTTCGGCGCCCGTCTCCTTGCTGGAGCGGTTGCAGGAAGAGCTGCCGGGGGTGCCGGTGATCGGCGGCATGGCAAGCGGTGCGGCATCGGCGGGCGATAACCGCCTGTTTTTGCAGGGCGATGCCATCGTGACGGGCGCCATTGCAGTGGCCATCCGCGGCGGTCCGGCGGTGCGGGCCCTGGTGTCGCAGGGCTGCCGACCGATCGGCGCGCCGTTCGTCATCACCCACGCGGAGGAAAACGTCGTCGCCGAGCTGGGCGGCCGTCCCGCGCTGGAGCGGCTGCAGGAAGTGTACGAGCAGTTATCGCCACACGACCGCGAGCTGCTGCAGGAAGGCGTGCATTTGGGACTGGCGATCAACGAGTACCAGGAACATTTCGCCCAAGGGGACTTCCTGATTGCGAACGTGCTGGGCGCGCGGCGCGACACGGGCGCCATCGCGGTCGGGAATCTGGTGCGCACCGGACAGACCGTGCAGTTCCACGTCCGCGACGCCGACTCTGCCGATGGCGATCTGCGGACGTTGCTGGCGAAGCAGAGGCACCGGCCCGCCGCGGCGTTGTTGTTCAGTTGCAACGGCCGAGGGACGCGCTTGTTCCCCATGCCCAATCACGACGCCGCCGCCGTGCAGAACGCGCTCGGTCCTCTCCCCCTTGCCGGGTTCTTCGCATCGGGCGAACTCGGTCCCATCGGCGGCCGCAACTTCATCCACGGGTTCACCGCCAGCGTGGCGCTGTTCGATGAAACGTGAGTCCACCAGCGTCTCCGCGACAAGCACCCCGGCTGCCTCCGAGCAGTCGGGGTGCTTCATTCTGGACGGCAGCCCCGTTCCCCCAGCGATCCAGAGCGGCTCCGTCGCCATCGGCAACTTCGACGGCGTGCACCGCGGCCATCTCACGATGATTCACACGCTCGTCGCCGACGCCCGCCAGGCAGGCCAGCCGGCGGTGGTGGTGACGTTCCATCCGCATCCCCTGACGTTGCTTCGGCCGCACGCCGCGCCGCCAATGCTGACCACGCTCGCCCATCGTGCGGAGCTGCTGCGGGCGCTCGGCGTCGATGCCGTCGTCGTTCTGCCCACCACGCCAGAACTGCTGCGGTTGACTCCCACAGAGTTTTTCGACCGCGTGGTGCTGCAGGAACTGAAAGCGAAGCGGCTGGTGGAAGGCCCCAATTTCTTCTTCGGCCGCGACCGCGCAGGGAACATCACCGTGTTGCGCGGAATGTGTGCCGCCCACGGCATCGCTTTGGACGTCATCGAGCCGGTGATGGTCGACCACCAGTGGGTGTCGTCCAGCGTAATCCGCTCGTTGCTGGCGGACGGAGACGTCGACGATGCGGTCGCGCTGTTGGGCCATCCGTATCGTCTTGCCGGGCGCGTCGTGACCGGTGTGCGGCGCGGGCGGACCATCGGCTTTCCCACGGCGAACCTGGAAGGCTTTGAGACCATCGTCCCCGGCCACGGCGTATACGCCGGGCGCTGTGCCATCGATGGCAGGGCGCATCCCGCGGCGATCCACATCGGCCCCAACCCCACGTTTGGCGAAGACCGGCCGAAAATCGAGATCCACTTCCTCGACTTCGAAGGCGAACTCTACGACCGCACGTTGGCCGTCGATTTCCTGGCTCGCGTGCGCGACGTGCGGAAGTTCGACTCCGTGGCCGAGCTGCGCTCACAACTGGAACGCGACATCGCCAAGGTCCGCGAGATTGCAGGTTGACCACCGAAGCCCGACTTTTCCGAAAGCCTGGCTTCCCAATGAACTGGAGAATGAAGCCCGGCTTTCGGAAAAGCCGGGCTTCGCAGAGGCCCGCGCGTGTTACCACTCCGACACCACCTCGCGGTAATTCCGTTCGTCGTCAGACGCGAGCGCAGATTGAAGGTGTTTCAACCACGCGACCTGCCGTGGCGAGACTGGGACTGCCGTCCCCCGCGGCGGCACCGTCGGCACGAGTCGCCGCACCACCTCGGCCATCAACGCGTCGAGACCGATTCCCTTCCAACTCGACACGCGAATGGCCTGTGTTGGCAGTTTGCTTCCCCACTGGTCCGGCAAATCGGCCTTATGTGCCACAATGATCGCGTCCGGCCATTCGATGCAGAGGTCCAAGCCGCCCGATTGCGGCGGTTCGCCGACGTCGATCAGCACCACCTGTAAATCGGCAGCGGCGAGCTTGGCCCGCGCGAGATCGATCCCCGCGGCTTCCAGTTCGGCGTTCGTTGCCCGCAGCCCGGCAGTGTCGGCCAATTCCACCGGCCAGCCGTCGAGAGCCGTCACACCGGTGACAACGTCCCGCGTGGTGCCAGGCTGGTCGGCGACGATCGCGCGGCGAAACCCCAACAGCGCATTGATGAGGCTCGACTTGCCCACGTTGGGCCGGCCGGTGAGCACCACCGACCAGGGCCGCGACAGGTGCACGCCGAAGTCCGCCCATGCAAGCAGCGATTGAACGATCGCGGCCGCACGTTCGCGCTCGTCCGCGGTCCACTCCAGTTTGGCCAGCTGCTGGAAGGTTGCCCGCAGCAAGCCGCTCGCCTGCTCGTTGAGAATGTTCGCCGTCCGCCAGGTCATCGCGTGCCGAAGGGCCGTTTGAAGTTCACGATCGAGCAGGTCGCCCGACATCGCAGCTTGCGTGTCCGCATCGACCGTGCTGAAGCCAAGTTCCGCGAGGTCGCCCAGGATCCGTCGCACCGCGGCTTCCCCGCCGTGGCATTGCACTTCGAACTCGGTTTCACTCAGCCGGCAAACGACGACGTCTTCCGCGGCCGTGCGTCCCCACCGGCCGGCAATCGGTCGCTGCAGCGGCAACGCAGTCCACGACCGCCCGCTGGCTGCGTGAAACAGCGCGCCGATGGCGTCATCCGCAGCCATCGAACCACACGCGCAAACGACAGCGATCGCGCCGCGACCGGCCGGTGTCACACGTGCAGCCGCTCCGTCTCCCACCTTCCGGCCTCTATTCTCTCGCCTGACACCTGATACCTGTCGCCTGAAACTCCGCCTCTCCTTGCCACACCGTGAGCACCAAGCCGTGCATGGCCAGCGAGGGAATCTGCCGCACGCCGGGGAACTGTTCCCCGAGCCACGGCGCGCCGCCGCCGGTCAACAAGAGCCAGGGGGTTGTCAGCCCCAGTGTGTCGATCAGCGACTGCACAATCTGGCGGATCGCACCGACCTGGCCCCAGTAGATGCCGCTCCGCAAGGCTTCGCGCGTGTTGCGACCGAGCGGCAACGGCAGCTCGGGCCCCAGATCGGTCAGCGACAGCAGTGGCAATAGCGCGGTGTAATGGTGCAGCGCCTGGGCGGAAAGCGCGAACCCCGGCAGAATCGCGCCGCCGGCGAAAGCGCCGCGCGGTGTAATGAGGTCCACGGTCGTGGCAGTGCCGGAATCGATCACGATGGCCGCACGATCGCTCGGCCGCAGCGCGTTCGCGGCGACGGCGTTGAGCAACCGATCCAGCCCGACCGTTTCGGGCGACTCGACCGTCACCTCCAGCGGGAGCGCATGCCGATCGCACACCACTCGCGCACGGTGTCCGAGTTGCCGTTCCCAGCGTTCGGCAATGCGCAGCACCACCTCGGGGTTGGATCCGGCCAAGACCAGCCGCGGCTCCGATTCGCCTGCCCAGGCCCGCAGTTGTTCGACGGGCACCGGCGCATCAAGCGGCGTGGCGGTGAACTGCCGACAGACCGGCCACGCACCGTTCGTCCCGATGGCCTCCGCTTCAAACCAGCCGTATTTGATGCGGCTGTTGCCGACATCGGCGGCGAGCAGCGTGGGTGGGCTTCGCATGGTTCCGGGAGTCCTTTAGACTGAGCGACCTGCATTCTACGTCGCGTGGACATGAAGTGTCGAAGCCGCGGGGTGGCATCCCCGCGGCATATGCCAAAGCGATTTGTGTCTTCGCGACGTCGATCATGCAGACCGCGGGGGTGCCACCCTGCGGCTTCCGGAAGCTCGTTGTTGAGCCACGAATACGTGACGTCCGAACCCCTATTGCCGCTCATCGCCGCCGACCGGGTGACCATGCAGTTTGCGAGCGGGCCAATGGTGCTGCGCGAGGTGTCGTTTTCCGTGAAAGGCGGCGAATTCGTCTCGCTGCTTGGGCCGTCCGGCTGCGGGAAATCGACGCTGTTGCGGTTGATCGCCGGATTGCTGGCGCCCACGAGCGGCCGGCTGACCGTCGCGGATGAGCCGCCGTCCGAAGCTCGCCGCGAACGCAGTCGGGTTGCGTTCGTGTTTCAAGATCCCACGCTGCTGCCTTGGCGGACCGTTACCGGGAACATTCGTTTGCCGTTCGAATTGAAAGGCATCCTGACGGACGATGCGCTGGCACGAGTGAATGCTGTGCTGGATCTGGTCGGGTTGAACGCAGCGGATGCAAAGAAGCGTCCGCGGCAACTTTCCGGAGGCATGCGGATGCGAGTGTCGCTTGCGCGCGCCCTGGTGACCGACCCCAACCTGCTGCTGCTGGACGAGCCGTTTGCCGCGCTGGACGACGTGCTGCGGCAGCAGCTCAACGAAGAGCTGGTGCGACTGTGGCAGCGCAGCGGTTGGACAGCGGTGTTCGTCACGCACAACGTGTCGGAAGCCGTCTTCCTGAGCCAGCGCGTGCTGGTGATGACCTCGCGGCCGGGCACCGTTCTCGCGGATGTGCCCGTGCCGTTTGCCTATCCCCGCACCTCGGACCTTCGCGGCACGGCGGAGTTCGCCCGGTTGACGGCGATGTTGAGCCAGCGCTTGCGGGAGGCAATGTCGTGAAGCGCTGGCTCCACGTGGCATGCGATGCCATCCTGCCGCCACTGGTGCTGCTGGTGCTTGTGGCGGCGGTGTGGCAGTGGGCGGTGGTGCGGTGGGACGTCCGGCCGATTGTGCTGCCGGGGCCGGGGTTGGTGCTGGAGGCACTTTATCGACGCGCCGGCGATCTGTTGCGATCCGTGATCTTTAGCGGCACGGCAGCGATGTTGGGATTCTTCATCAGCCTGGTGGCCGGAACGCTGATTGCCTTCGTCTTCTCGCAGTCGCGGTGGCTCCGCACCAGCGGCTATCCGTATGCGTTGTTCCTGCAGACGGTGCCGATCGTCGCCATCGCACCGCTCATCGTGCACTGGTGCGGCCGCGGCTGGCACAGCATCGTGATGACGGCCGGCATCCTCAGCCTGTTCCCGTTCATCGCAAACGGCACGGCGGGGCTGCTGGGCGTCGATCCGGACCTGCTCGACCTGTTTCGCATCCACAACGCGTCGCGGTGGCAAGTGCTGTGGAAGTTGCGGCTGCCCAGCGCGGTGCCGGCGATTTGCAGCGGCGCGAAAACGTCGTGCGGGCTGGCGGTGGTGGGCTCGATCGTGGGGGAATACTTCGTCGGCTACGGCAGCAAGAGTTTTGGCCTGGGGTACATGATCCTGTTCGCGGTGGACCAGTTGCGAATGGCGGAACTGTTCGCAGCGGTCTTGGCATCCACCGCGCTGACCGTCATCATGTTCGGCGTTGTCAGTCTGGCCACCACGGCCATCCTGACGCGCTGGTACGATGCCCCGGAAGCCCAGGGCGACCCATAAGAATGGGTACCCCGCATCCCTGGGCCTTCCCCCGCAGGAGGCAACGCGATGACTCGGAAGTCGGACGTTAGAGGTCGGAGGTCAGAAGTCAGTGGTCAGAAGTCGAAGAACATCGAACGCGCGCAAAGCTTGCTTTCCGACCTCCGACCCCTGCTTGTGCTGGCACTGGGGACGCTCCTGGCCCTTGGCTGCAATGGAACCGATCCACTCTCGCTGCCGCACGATCCGCGGCTGGCGGACGCCCCTCTCAACATCGATGAGCCGCCGCACGTCTGGCTCGACCTCAACTGGTTCCCCGAAGCGGAACACGGCGGTTACTATGCCGCGCTGGTCCACGGCTACTTCATGGAGGAAGGACTGAAGGTCGAAATCGTCCCCGGCGGTCCCAAGGCCCCGGTCGTGGCGCAGGTATCCGCCAACCCGTGGCATTTCGGCGTGGACAACGCGGACAAGCTGCTGCTCGGCCGCGCCCAAAAAGCCGACGTGCTCGCGGTGTTCGCCCCCATTCAGGACAGCCCGCGGTGCATCCTGGTGCATGCCGACGCCGGCATCGACACGTTTGACGACCTGGCCCGGCAGACCGACTTCACGCTGGCGATCAATCCGGGCCAGCCGTTTGCCCAGTTCCTCACCAAGAAACTTTCACTGTCGGGGCTGCGGATGGTGCCCTATCCCGGCAACATCAGCCAGTTCGTCTTGGAAAAGAACTTTGCCCAGCAGGCCTACAGCTTCAGCGAGCCGTTCGTTGCAAAGCAGCAGGGCGTGACGACGAAATCGCTGATGGTGTCCGACCTCGGCTTCAACCCCTATACCAGTGCATTGCTGGTAAACGAGGCGCTGGCGAAAGAGCAGCCGGAGGTGGTCCGCAAGATGGTTCGTGCATCGCGCCGCGGCTGGCAGAAATACCTTGCCGACCCCGGCCCCACCAACGGCTACATCCACGAGCAGAACCCGGAGATGCCGCTGGACGTACTGCAGTTCGGCGTCGAGGCGCTCAAGCCGCTGTGCCTGCCTCACGACTTGCCGGAGTCCACGCTGGGCCAGATGACGCCGGAGCGGTGGGAAACGCTGGCGGCGCAGATGGTCGAGTCCGGCAGCCTCGCCGCCGACAGCGTAGACGTCATCCGGGCGTTCTCGCTGGAGTTCCTGGTGGAGAAACCAGGCGGGAAAGTAGGGCCGCCATGAAAAGTGTCCCGGTCACTTCCGAGTGACCGGGACACTCTGTGCGATCAGGCGAAAAAGTGTCCGGGACGCTCGGAACCGTCCCAGACACCGGACCCTTACCGCAGCAGGGCGAGGACTTGCTGCGGGTTCTGGTTGGCAATCGCAAGCACCGACAGGCCGGCCTGGTTGAGGATCTGGGCCTTCTGCAACTGGGCGGTCTCTTCGGCGAAGTCGGTATCGACGATCTGGCTGCGGGCCTCGGTGATGTTTTCGAGGGCCACACCCAGGGTGGTCACGTTGGTCTCAATGACGTTCTTCTGCAGGGCGCCCAACCGGCCGCGAAGGGACGACACGCGGTTGAGGGACTGCTCGATGATTTCCACGAGGTCGTTGGGGTTCACGTAGCCGCCGGAGCCGTTCAAGCTGTTGCGGACATCGATGAGGCTCTTGCCGCCCCCGGTGCCCAGTTCGTACAGCTTGCCGGTGATGCCGCCCAACCGCGAGGTGTTGATGGCCTCGATGCCGAGTCCCACCTGGCCCGCCGCGGTGGCTTCCTGGCCGATCTGGAACAGCGACCCGCCGCCGGTAACGCTGATCGTCGCCTGCGTGTTGGCGGAGTTGGCGCTCTCCGCGAAGCTGACCTCGGCGTCGAGGGTGGTCGAGCGGAACGTGGCTCGCAGCCCGCTCCCCTGCACCACCTGCCCGTTGATGATCGCGCTGATGTCGGTACCGTTATCGCGGCTGGAGACGGTCGAGCCGTCGGACTGCGTCGTCTCAAACGTGCCCGTCAGCACATTGATGCCGACGAACTCGTTGGCTCCATATTGATCGCTCTCCAGAACCAGCGTGCCAGTCGCTTCGGCCAGCGTGGTGGACGCGAGGGCCGCGGCGACGGCGTTGCCATCCCCCTTGCGATCAACATCGACCAGGCTGTTGGCGTCGGCATTGGCTTCAATGGCTGCCTTGATCTGGTTGTACGTGGAAGTGATCGCGCTGCTGGCGTTCGTGGCCAGGTTGACGGTAATCACGGAATTGTCGCCGGTGCGCGTCACCGAGACCGACAGCGCCTGGCTGG
>Ga0073934_10009657_pt1 | contig 12259 bp, 7 predicted proteins | sample LarsenN4metaG_FD_76834 | JGI IMG/M metagenome (GOLD analysis project Ga0073934, IMG submission 76834) | Hot spring sediment bacterial and archeal communities from British Columbia, Canada, to study Microbial Dark Matter (Phase II) - Larsen... ... | reverse complement strand
GGGACAGCATTGGCAGCGAACACCGTGCTGTCCCGAACCGAAATCACTCCTGAGTCCGGATCGATAACGAAAGCGTTACTCTCGTTGCCGGACACGATTTTGTAGGTAATGGTGTCCACTGGGCTGTCCAGCGCCGATACGGCGGTCACGAAAGCGCCATTCGTTGAACTGAGAGGCAGGCTTGCCGTGCGCCCGGTCAGCTCAGGGGCATAGTTGATATCCACGGGCTGGAGTTGCGTCACAGGAATGACATTGGTGGTGCTGAATGCCGGCCGAACCCAGCCCACGGCAACGTGGTCATCACCACCGCCCTCTTTATGGAGCACCTCGAGGTACACGCGGCGGCTGGTGCTGAGCGAGATCGGCGGCGAGCGTTGCGAACTGAAGGTTCCCCACTTCAAAGGCCCCGTGAATCCGTTGACGAACGCAATTTCCGTGGCCGCAACCGGGTCGCCAGATGAACTGAATCGCAGTGAACTGCTGTCATCCGAAGCGACGAACAGGTAATGCGTGCCCGAAGTGGGCGGGACCAGAGAAACACGAATCCGCGAGCCGTAGTTTTCCCCTAAACCGTCTCCGCCCTGGAAAGCGCTCAAGGGCCGCAACGCGTCGGGGCGCTTGGGGAACTTGGCATGATTCGTCAGGTCAGCCACCGCGGTGCCGCTGCCGACAGAATAGAACAGTTCCTGGAACGGTGTTTTGGCGGTGATGGCGTTGGTCTCAACGATCGTGAGCACAAGGTTGGTCGTCCCTGACCGGGGTGGCACGCCGTTGTCAACGGCCTCGATCGTCAGGGTAAACGCCCCTTGAGTAGTGTTGCGCAACCCCGCTTCATTTGCCAGACGCAACACACCGGAGATCGGGTCGAGGGAAAACAGCCCTTCGCTGTTTCCGGAAGTGATCGAAAAGCGGTGAGAATCCGCTGAATTGCCATCGTGGACCCGCACCGTCGTCAAGCGGGAACGGTCCAAGGTATCGCGATGGACACTCAGATTCGTGACCACGGGGCGCGGCGTATAGTTCATGGCGTAAGGCGCCAGAAACCGGCCAGGGATAACCTGGCGCGGAATGCCGCGCGCCGCACACTCCCAGGCAACCGCAAGGTGGTCGTTGCCTGTAATCTCGCGAAGGCGCGCCTCGATGTAATAGGGCTGGCCGGCGCTGAGGGCGAAACTGCGGGACCGCTGGCTGGCAAAGCGGTCCCACTCACGTGGAGCGGTCCAGTTCCCGTCAGCGACGGAGGCAATCTGTGTGATTGCCGAGGCATTAGTGGAAGTGCTCAGCCAAAGCTGGCTTCCCTCGTCTGAAGCCACCCAAAAGGTGTAATTGCCCGAGACCGGCGGGATCAGGTAGCCGCGCATCACCGCCCCATAGCGGTCCGCCCAGTTGGCGTCCGCTTCGAAGCTCGACAACCGCTTCTCAAAGGATGGTTCATAAGGAAATCTGGGAGACCTCAGAAACGTATCCATCCCCGAACCCGCAATGTTGGTATAGGCCGCGTAAGCGATTGATCCGGGATGATACGGCGAGTCGTTGGGCAACACCGTCACCGCAACTGTCGAAGTGACGACCAACGCGTTGGGACTCGCCTGGTCGGAAACCGCAATCTTTAGCTGATGCGTTCCGCGATCCTGGGAGGAAGCCTCGCGCACGGTGCTTACCAGGCCGGACTGGGGATCTACCTGGAACAAACCATTCTGGTTGCCTCCCGCGATTGAGTAGGAAAGCAGGGTGTAAAAATCCGGGTCCGAGGCCGAGAGCGCTGCCACGGGTGTGCCGGCGGAAGTTTTGTCAAACATGGAGGTTTGCACATCGGCAAGCACGGGCGCCTCGTTTACATCGGTGATCGCCACCACGACCCGCCGCCCTGTCTCGCTCAGCGTCCCGTCCGTGAGATCCACAATGTCCACGAACAACTCATACTGAACGGGCATTTGCGTGTCCCTGGCCAGGGTCTCGTAGTCAAGCAGGGCCGGGTTCATCACGGTAAGCAAACCGGCGGAGTCGATGCCGAAGACCCCAGCTTCGTTTCCGGAAGTGACCTGGAACTGCACTTGATGGCCGGCAGGATTGCTTATCGCGATGCTGCCAACGCTCGCACCCGCAGAGGCATTCTCCGGCAGGGTGAAACGGTCCGGCCGGCGCGCGTTCTCCACTGAGCCGCTCAATGAGTAATAGCCGAGGCTTCCGTAATTCGAGAAGCCATCGTTCACTGTTCGCCTGCCGCTGCCCGAGACACGGTAGACATAGGTCCCCGGGGCCAGATTGGTCGAGACAACGGCCCACAAGGTCGAGGTGGGTTTCACCACCATCAGTGTGTTGCCGTGCAGGTCCTCGAGCGACGCCTCCAACGCGAGGTTCGGGTTCGTCTTCACGGGATCCGCCCGGAGCGTAACCAGGCCGCCGAACGTCGTGAATAGGAATGCGTCCGTGTCGCCTGTCGTCTCAATCACGCCTTGCCCCGCAACACTGTAGTCCGCTCCTATTTCAAGGTGCCGAATACCGCCGGCTCCGCCCGCATTGTCGTCGTCGCGATAGAAAACGTCATTGTTTTTTGTCGTGATGATATTCAGATCGTCCTGGGTGTTGCTGGCTCCGGCGTATTCGCCTTTGCTCCATTGCGTAACATTGCGGGAGTAACCCGTCCCCATGATTGGCCCCCAGCCCAGATCGCCGGTCCCGTGGCCGTCGTAATACTCGTCATGCGTGCCGTTCAGATCGCTGCCGTCATGGGTAAGCCCCAGCGTGTGGCCCGTCTCGTGCGAGATGGCTTCCGCACAGTTTTTGCCGCTGGTGATGAAAACCCAGCACGGGGTGTCGCCGGTCCAGTTGAACGACCCCACGTAAGCGACGCCTCCCGCTCCCGGCTCGGCGGTTGTTGTCGGCGTGATAATGACCCGCTGACGACTGCGCTCCGCCGCATTTTGAAACACCTTCACGTCGGTGGTGACATTGATGCCGAAAGGCATGAAATCCTCGGCCACGCGCACCCAGACGTCGCGGATCTGCGAGTTGCTGACATTGGGCTTTGCGTATTCTATCCCCCCCCACGTCGGCGTGTAGCCACCGCGAAAATCGAGGTAAATAACCGCCGGCGCTCCTGGCAAACTTTCCAGGACCACAAACCCCTCTTGATATGGCGGGATGGGAACGGTCGGGAAGTCGCTGGGGTTCAGGGGCGGTATCTGTTCGGCGCCGGGGTCGGCGTTCGCTTCCTGCTCAGAGGGTTCTTCGGGCGGGGGCAAACGAACGCAACGCACCTCCTCGAGCTTTCGTTCCACCAACCGGGTTTCTTCGCCTCCGGAAGGCTCGAGACGGCAGGCTTTCTGGCTAGCCGGAAACTCGACCAGACCCACATAAGGCCCGGCCAAGCCGGGCGCGGTCTGCTTTTGAAAAAAGAATTGCCCTGGCTCCGGCTCAGTGAGTGTGCCGGCAACGTAAATGACTTTGTTGCCAGCATCGTGCTGCAGATGCCTGATGGCGCCTTTAGCCAGAGTCCCATCAGGCAGTTCGAAGGTGATCGGATCGCCGACCGCAGACTCATGCAACTCCGCGAATAAGGAACCGTCCCAGGGTGTGGAAGAAGGACTCGCCGGGCGGGAACTTCCATTGCTTGACACTGGGGTCCTCGAGGGTGACTGGTTGTCGACGCCGCGGGCAGCCTTTTGGACGGGATGGTTCCCGGTCCAAGAGCTTTCCTGCGGGGACAAGCCAGGAGGCAAGCCAAGTCCTGAGCTGTCCTGACTTGAACGCTCACCTCCTCGAAAAACGGCCACTACGAGCCCCAATATCAAGGCTAGCGCCAACAGACAGGCGCCGAAACGCATTTTCATCCAGGTTGGTCGTTAGTCAGGCCATTACCAGCCCCATATTGATACGATCTCTTCCTCATTTTCACAAGAAGTGCTGACAAAGAGCACAGAGAATGCCACTTCCAAGGAGCCGCAAACTAATCATGGCCTAGGACTCGATGCCCGGCAACGGGACGACGGCCTCGACTATGCAAGACGAGAGAGCCCCCGGATTCAGGCACGCGCCTGTTCTGCACATCTGGTCGGAGGTCGGGCATGATTCTTTCCATGAACCACGGGACTCGGTCCCCCTTCCTGTTGGGCAGCAAACAGAAAGGGAAGATGGGTTGCTTTCCCTGTCCGGAGGTGCACCATCCAGGCATGAACTCGATTGCCGTAGTCGTGGAGAACCTCCACAAGAGCTACGTTCTCGGTTCCACAGCCGTGGGGGCGCTTCGGGGCGTGAGTATGACGATCGGAAAAGGAGAGTTCCTGGCCTTAATGGGGCCCTCGGGATGTGGCAAGACCACCCTGCTCAACCTGATCGGGGCGATCGACAAGCCCTCGCGCGGTTCGGTTCAGGTCGAGGGTGTCCAGCTGGAGAGTTTGTCAGACGACCGGCTGGCTGAAATGCGAAGAGACCGGATCGGGGTGGTTTTCCAGTTTTTCAACCTCTTGCCCACCCTGTCCGCCCGCGAGAACATCGAACTCCCGATGCAATTGGCACGTGTCGGGACGGGCGAGAGGCGAGCGCGGGCGACACAATTGCTCGAAAGGGTTGGGCTGAAAGACCGAGCGGACCACAAGCCGGCAGAACTCTCCGGGGGGGAACAGCAACGCGTCTCGATCGCCCGCGCCCTGGCCAATCGGCCGGCCCTGGTGCTGCTGGACGAACCGACTGGCGACCTCGACTCGGCCACCGGGCGCGAGATCCTGGCGCTTTTGAAAGACCTCAACGAACGAGACCAGGTGACCTTGGTCGTGGCAACGCACGACCCGGTCGTGGCGCAAACCTGTTCCCGCATTGTCCGGTTGCGCGACGGCCTGCTTGAAACCTCATAATGAACCTGCGGTTCGTTCTCCGGAACCTGGCTCGCCGACGCTCCCGCACGCTTCTCGGCATTCTGGGAATTCTCGTCACGATCGCGCTGCTGACCGGGATTCAGGTTGCGCTGGACTCGGTGTCAGTATCGTTCCTGGACCTCGTATCTCTTCAGGCCGGGCGGGCCGATCTCTTGATCACGCGGCAGAACTCAGACCACTTTAATCCAACTGCTTTCGACCCCTCGGAGGTTCAGCGGAACCTCGCTTCAATTCCAGAGATCCGGGGCCTCTCCCCCAGGCTGGTCGGCGTGGTTGCGGTCCAGCGGGGCGGCCAGCCTGTGGATGCCATCCTGGTCGGCCTTGACCTTGAGAAGGAACGCGCGCTGGATATTGCCGGCGTGTCGCCGGCTCCCAGGAAAAGCACGGGGTTCTGCTCCATTTCGAAATCCCTGGCGGAGAAGCTCAACGCTGGCGCAGGCGCCCAAGTCTGGCTTCGTTCCGCCGCGTACTACGCGGACCGCCAGCTTGAGGTCGGCCAGGTGCTCGAGAAGCAACAGGTTCTGCCGCAGCAAGTCCGGGATTACGTGATCGCCGATTTGTCAGACGCGAGAACCATCCTGGGCATCACCGGGGAGGTTCATGCGTTGGCGGGCGGCCTACGCCAACCGCAAACATTCTATGACCCGCGTGACCTGCACGCCAGCGTGATGCGGCTCAAAGCCGCGGGTTCGAGCTGGGCGGCCCGCCTGGGAATGCGCTACGAGGTGAAACTACCCAAGGCGGCCGCGCTCACCGCGTTTCAGGACTTCACCTCCCCGCTAAGAGCGGTTTTCGGCGTGTTCGCCGTGCTCGCCCTCGTGATAACGGGGTTGCTTATCTACTCGCTGATGTCGGTGGCCGTGGAGGAGCGCATCCGTGAATACGCGATTCTCCGCACGATCGGCGCAAAGCGCCGCCAAATCTGGGAACTGGTTATGGTGGAGTCACTCGCGATGTGCATGGGAGGCGTGCTGCCCGGGGTTGCGGCGGGGGCTGTATCCGCCAGGATCCTGGTGACGCTCGTTGCACTCGCCATGGGCGGTGGAGCGGGCACAATCGAACTCAAATTGGAACCCGCGACCTTCGCCTGGACACTGGCTGCGGGAGTTCTGCTCGCTGTTGGCAGCACTGTTCTTCCAGCCTTGCATGCCACACGCTGGAGCATCGTCGATGCGCTGGACCCGCTTCGGCGCGGGCAAATTCAGGAAAGACCGCCGGCCGAGTCCGGCCGGCCGCTTGTCATGACCGGCATCGCGCTCACAGCCTTGTCGGGAGTGGTCTTCTTCATCCTGCCTTCCGCGCTCTTCTCGGGGAATCCATCCCTGATTGGCACGGTTTTTCTGTGTTTGCTTTTGTTGATGCTGCTCGGGCTCGCCCTGGCGGGCCTTGGTCTGCAGCCACTCCTGCAAAAGGCGCTGCTGCTCCTGATCGGAGCCGCTTTCCGGCCTGCCACCGAACTTGTGGAGAGGAATCTGCAGCGCCACCGCCGGCGCCACGCCACGACCGCTCTGCTGTTCAGTTTGTCCGTTTCGCTCGTCGTGTTTATTGCCAGCCTGGTAGCCTTGGCCAGCCGCACGGCAGTATCCCTCGTCGAGCACACGATCGGGGCGGACATACGGGTCCACGCGCCCCGGGCGGGCGGTGAAAGCCTGAAACCTCTTTTGGCCGGGATTGAGGGCGTGGAGCGGGTCGCGGAGGCGCGTTACCTCCACAGTCGAACCGAGTTCGGAATAGCCTACGACGTGGTGATGAGCGACCTGGTTGGGATGAAGCACCTTTGGCTGGTGCCCTTTGGCGTGGATCCCGAGTTGAGCCAGGTGTTGTACCCCGGTGAGCAAGGCTGGGGCAACTCCCGGGCCGCCATGAACGCCCTCTGCGAGAACGCGCAAACTCCCCTTGGCCCCGGCACCACCAACAGCGTTTCACCCGTGGTTCTGAGCCTCGCGGCCGCCAGTTTTCTCGGCGTGCGCCCCGGGGATTTCGTCCAACTGTCCTTTCGTCTCGGCGCCGAACGCCAGGATGGACGCTTCCGCGTGGCGGATGTCTGGAGGACCTTGCCCGGCTTTGAGAATTTCCGCGGACGGATCGCCCACGCGGTCGGGTCCGGCGTCCTCATGCCGCTGGCCGAATTCGAAAGGATGACCCGCACAGCTCCAAGCGACGCGTTCCAGGCCGTGTACTTCATCCGGAGCCAGGCGGGGGCGGACGCTCAAAAGCAAACTGCCAAGAGGATTAGGGAGCAATTGGACGTGTGGCATCGGTTCGGAGTGAAATCCACCGCCGAACAAAAGCAGGAAGCGACGGCGGTCTATTGGGTCACGCAAGTCCTGTTCGGCTTTCTCCTGGCGGCGGCGGTGACAATCGCGGTCTTCGCGCTAATCGCCTCGATGGCCGCCACGGTTCTGGAGCGCGCCCGCGAGGTCGGTGTTCTGAAGGCTCTCGGGATGCGGAGGGGCGAACTCTCAAAACTGTTCCTGGGCGAGGCCGTGACGCTGACACTTTCCGCGGGAATCGCCGGCGGGGCGATCGGCTTCGTATTGGCATGGTTGTTTGTTGGCCAGGCGGCGATGCTGATGGAGATTGCGCTGGCGTTTACGATGCCTTACCTGACGCTGGTGGCAACCTTGTTGATCAGTATTGCGGCCGGCGCACTCGCCGCATTCTTGCCCACTCGCTCGCTGCTTCGCAGAACGGCGGCTGAAATATTGCGAGGCTAGGTTGGGCCACTTTGGCGGGGTGGGGCCTGAGCAGCGTCCCGGGGTCCCGGGCCTCCAATTCCACGGTTTAGCACCGCGACTCAGACCATCCCGTGGGCTGGGCACCGGTTTTGAACCAGGGTGGGAAAATTCAACTCGAGGGTCTGGTAAAACAGTTCGGGGTGATCCCTGTCCCAGGCAGGCAAAGCACCGTCGAGGGCATCCAGAATCTCCTGCACCTGTTCATGAGTCGGCCACATGAAACGGCAGCCCTGCTGACGGTAGAGCGTAATGATCTCCGGCCAGGCAAGGCGCATCTGGGTCACTTCCCGGCACGTGTCAATCCAGAACTCCTGACGCTGCCGCATCGCCTCCGCAAGCGCAGGTTCGGAGTCCGGAACGCGGCCGGCAACAGCAGCACGGGCTTGCTCCACGACCTTGCGCAGGTGGTAAGGCGAGTGTTGCGTAATCAACGGAACCGACTCCGGCTGTTCCGTCGGCTGGGGATGCTGGTAGGTCGTCAGCAGGTGCGAAGCTTCCGCCCTCGTCAAAGCATGGTCCGGAACGTATCCGAAGCGCTTCAGCGCATTCAACTGGATCTCCGTGGCTGGTTCGTCCGCCAAAAACATGCGTGTGTTACAGCGCGGTGGTTGACGCAAGTATAATGCAAGCCTGAGCCTGCCGCAAGGTCAGCAACCCCGCGACCCTGTGAAACCTTGGGGGAGCCCTGGAAAGAGTCGAGGCACAAGAAGCCCTCGCACGGACAGCCCCTTCATCTGTCCGGGCGAGCCGTGGGCGCCAGCGGGATGGTGAAGTCCCAATCCTGCGGCCAGAACGTGTTGCTGAAACAGTAATACAGTTCCGCCGTTTTCAGCCCCAAGAGCCTCACAATCGCGGCGGCTTCGTAATAGTCGGACACAGGCTCCGCTTTGCTCAAATCAGGCGTCCACCGCGCCTCAGGCCCCAGGAACTGTCGCGTCAACGGATTCCTGATCAGCTTTGTCATGCGCATACACTAACCTGCCGCGGCGATTTGAGCATACCAGCATTTTCCTGGGGAATGCCTTCAGTTCTGGCGGTCCGTCCCTCATTGCATCTGTGAAGGTTTCTCACTGTTCGGTACTCTTCTGTGCTCGGATACGGATCAGCTTCGTCTTGTCGTCTTGTCGAGTTTCGTCTGGACTTCGGACGTCGGACCTCGGACTTCGAACTTCGTCCAGTCTGGTTCCCAAGATGCCAAACATCTTCCAAACCTCTTTTGGCTGGACCCGCCGCGTTGGGGCAACCACGTTTTGTCCTCGAATGTCTGACAGGTCCCGCGAACGCCTCCGGCGGCCCGCAATGGGCCTGATCGAAGGGTCAATCGTGCGGATTTTGATCTCGAACAGCGCCGATGAAGTAGCGCGAGAGGCAGCCGCGCTCATCGCGCAGGAAGCCCGAACCGCTGTGGCCGCGCGAAACCGTTTCGTCATGGCGGTCAGCGGTGGAACCACTCCCTGGGCGATGCTGCGCGCGCTCGCAAGCGAGGAAGTACCCTGGCAGTCCGTTCATGTGGTTCAGGTTGACGAGAGAATCGCGCCGGCAGGCCATGCGGACAGGAATCTTACTCACCTGCGCGAAAGCCTGCTGGGACATGCGCCGATCCCGCCCGGGCAACTCCATGCGATGCCAGTCGAGGAACCCGACCTCCAGGCAGCAGCGCACAGCTATGCCCGCACCCTGGCATCGCTCGCGGGCGCGCCGCCTGTTCTGGACCTTGTCCACCTGGGCCTGGGCCCGGATGGTCACACGGCATCGCTCGTCCCCGGCGACCCCGTTCTCGGGATCAGCGACCGGGATGTGGCCGTAACCGGGATCTATCAGAACCGCCAGCGGATGACCTTGACCTACCCGGTGCTGAACCGCGCGCGCCGGATCCTCTGGATAGTCACCGGGGAAGAGAAAGCGGCTATGCTGCGGCGTCTGCGCGAGGCAGACCTTTCCATTCCTGCCGGCCGAATCCGCCAGGAGCATGCCTTGGTCCTTGCCGACCGCGCCGCAGCAGGCCCAAACCTGAACGCGCTCTGAAACCGTTGTGTGGCATGGGCATGCCATTGACCCGGGTGGCAGCCTGGACAAGGCGTGGCAGTTCACTTTCCATCCCGCGGCAGGCGCTTCCTCTTGCCGCTCATCCTGACTTTCCCTGGCCGGCCTGCCGGCCGCCGGTCTCGAGTGGTCTCAAGTTTTCGACTTGTGGAGCCACGGCTGGTTACCCACCATCCGGGTGTGGCCCTGTTCACGATTCAAAATGAGTTCCGCTACGATGTGGTCCGCAAGATTTTCGAAGGCGGCATGGGAATCGTCTACGAAGCTGAACAACACGGAGCGCGCGGATTCGTCAAGCGGGTGGCGATCAAAGTGATTCGTCAGAATTACGCCAACCAGAAACAGTTTATCGAGAATTTCATCGGGGAAGCCAAGCTCGTTGCGGACCTGATCCATACGAACATTGTCCAGACCTACCATCTTGGCGAGACCCAGGGCATCTATTTCATCGCCATGGAGCTGATCCGCGGGGCCAACCTGGAGCAATTCTCCAACCAGCTTGCGGCCCGCCGGCGCATCCTCCCCAAGGAACTCGCCGTCTTTATTGTCAGCCGCGTCGCCCGCGGCCTCGCCTACGCGCACGCAAAGACGGACAAGGACGGGCGTCCACTCGGCATCGTGCACCGGGATGTCAGCTACAAGAACATCATGATCGCCTTCGAAGGCGACGTGAAGCTGACGGATTTCGGGATTGCCAAGGCCAAGGGCTTTCTCGTCGACAACGAAGGCGAGGTCGTCGCGGGCAAGGCAGACTACATGAGCCCGGAGCAAGCCAACTTCAAGATCACGGACAAACGCTCGGACCTTTTCTCCGCCGGAGTCGTGCTGGGGCATCTTCTGCTGGGGCGAAACATCTTCAAGGGCGCGAGCCCTGAGGAATCCCGCCTGCGCATGCTCAACCTCCCCATACCTGATTTCCGCACCCTGGACGAGCGGGTGGATGATCGGCTCAACCAGATTCTCCATCGCGCCCTGGCCCGTGACCTTGACAAGCGCTACCCAAACGCTGACGAGTTGCTCTATGACCTGGAGCATTACATCTACCATTCCGGCTACGGCCCCACCAACGAGACCCTCGGCAAGTATATCCGCGAGCTGTTCAACCATGGATCCGGTCCGGCAACCGAGTTTTTTGAAAGGCCCGACCAGGTTCCCCCCCAGCCGAAAGTCCCCTGACCCGGCCGGTTCCCCTGCCCTATGACCCGGATCGCTCTGCTGCAATGCGCGTGCAGTCCAGACCCTGAGACGAATCTGCGCAAGACACTCCGCATGGCGGAAGAGGCGGCCGGCCAGGGCGCCCGGATCATTTGCACGCAGGAACTCTTCCGCTCACTTTATTTTTGCCAGACCGAGGACCACGAGTGTTTCAAACTCGCGGAGTCCATTCCCGGCCCGACTACCGACGTCTTTCAGGAATTCGCCCGCCGGCGGGGTGTGGTCGTCATCGCGTCCCTTTTCGAAAAGCGGGCTCCCGGCGTTTACCACAACACCGCCGTGGTCATCGACGCGGACGGCTCACTTCTGGGCCGCTACCGGAAGATGCACATTCCCGACGACCCGCTGTACTACGAAAAGTTTTACTTCACTCCGGGTGACCTCGGGTTCCGCGCGTGGCAGACCCGATACGGGCGCATCGGGGTTCTCGTCTGCTGGGACCAGTGGTATCCCGAAGGCGCGCGGCTGACGGCTTTGCAAGGGGCCGAGATTCTTTTCTACCCAACGGCCATCGGCTGGCATCCCGCTGAGAAAGCCGAGCACGGGGCGCGCCAGCATTCGGCCTGGGAAACGATTCAACGCGGGCACGCCATCGCCAACGGTTGCTACGTCGCCGTGCCAAACCGGGTTGGACACGAGCGCATTTCCGGTGAGGGCATCGAATTCTGGGGGCAGAGTTTCGTCGCCGGCACCTCCGGGGAAATCCTCGCCAAAGCCAGCGCCGACCAGGAGCAGGTGTTGGTTGCCGATCTCGACCTGGCTTCGGTGGATGCGACTCGCACGCACTGGCCTTTCCTGCGCGACCGGCGCATCGACGCGTACGCCGACCTTACAAAGCGCATGATCGATTGACGGGCTCCCGGACATGGGCACGACGAGCCATGCATGGGTGACAGGGGCTGGCGGGCTGATTGGTTATTGGCTCGCGCGCGTCGCCCCGGCGGTGGCGCCTCATTTCGAAGTGAGCGCGCTTACGCGGCCCCTGCTGGACCTGACTGACTTCCAGGCCGTGCAGCGTCGCTTCCGGCAGGAGCAGCCCTCGATCATTTTCCATTGCGCAGCCTTGTCCCGCAGCCCCGATTGCCAGGCTAACCCCGGGCTTGCCCGCCTGCTGAATGTGGAGGTCACCAGGCATCTCGCTGAACTCCTTCAGAATGGCCGGCTTGTTTTCTTCTCCAGCGACCTGGTTTTCGACGGGAAAAAGGGCAATTACGGGGAAGCTGCCACTCCCAATCCACTCAGCGTCTACGCGGAGACCAAGCTCGAAGCCGAGCGGGAGGTGCTCTCGCATCCGCGCCACCTCGTGATCCGCACTTCGCTCAACGGCGGCAGTTCTCCAACGGGAGACCGGGGTTTCAACGAGCAGATGCGCCGGGCCTGGCAAGCGGG
>Ga0073934_10009656_pt1 | contig 12262 bp, 10 predicted proteins | sample LarsenN4metaG_FD_76834 | JGI IMG/M metagenome (GOLD analysis project Ga0073934, IMG submission 76834) | Hot spring sediment bacterial and archeal communities from British Columbia, Canada, to study Microbial Dark Matter (Phase II) - Larsen... ... | reverse complement strand
CGCGAGGTGACGCTGCGAGCGCCGCGCCTCGACGCGGACGGCCACGTGACGCTGCAGGAGCGCACGCTGCAGGTCCGCATCCCACCCGGCGTGCGGCCCGGGCAGATGATCCGCCTGGCCGGCCAGGGCGGCGCGGGCGCCGACGGCGCGCCGGCCGGCGACCTGTTCCTCGAGGTTGCCCTCCGGCCGCACCCGCGCTTCCGCGTCGACGGCGGCACGCTGGTCGGCGAGCTGCCGGTGGCGCCCTGGGAGGCCGCGCTCGGCGGCGTGGTGCCGGTGGAGTTGCCGGGCGGCGCGACGCTCAAGGTGCGCGTGCCGGCCGGCGCGCAGTCGGGCCGCGTGCTCACGGTGCGCGGCCAGGGCCTGCCCGGGCGCGAGCCGGGCGACCTGGAGCTGCGCGTGCAGGTCGTGCTGCCGAGCGCCTGGGAGCCGCGCGCCAAGGCGCTGTACGAGCAGATGGCGCGCGAGCTCGCCGACTTCGACGCGCGCAAGGTGGCCGCGGCGGCGGCCGAGCGCGGGGAGTGAGCGGCATGGCCAGCAAGGCGTGGATCGTGCAGGTCTCGTCGGAGCAGGGGGACCTGACGCTGGACGAGCTGTGCCGCGCCTGCGCGGTGAGCGCCGACTGGGTGGGCGAGCGCGTGCACGCAGGGCTGCTGGCGCCGCGGGCAGGCCCCGGCGGCGCCGCCGGGGCCTGGCGCTTCGACGCCGCGGCGCTGCTGCGCGTGCGCGTGATGCGCCGCATCGAGCGCGACTTCGACGCCGTGCCCGAGCTCGCGGCGCTCGTCGCCGACCTGCAGGAGGAGATCCGCCGCCTGCGCCTGCGCCTCGGGCCGGACCGCTAGATGGTGCGCCGCCGCCACGCCGCGTGCGCGCGTCCTACGTCCTACACTGCCGCTCTCGCCCTCCGGAGCCCGCCATGAACGCCCCCACCCGCAACGCCGAGGCCGCCGCGCTGGTCGCGTACGCCGACGAGGCCTGGGACCAGCGCATCGTTCCCGCGCTCGTCGACTACATCGCCGTGCCGGCCAAGAGCCCGATGTTCGACGCCCAGTGGGCCGAGCACGGCCTGATCGACCGCGTCGTCACCGACGCCGCGCGCTGGGTCGAGGGGCGCAAGGTGCCGGGGCTCAAGCTCGAGGTGGTGCGCCTGCCGGGCCGCACGCCGGTGATCTTCTTCGACGTGCCCGCCACCAAGGCCGGCTCGACCGACACCGTGCTGCTGTACGGCCACCTCGACAAGCAACCCGAGTTCAGCGGCTGGCGCCGCGACCTCGGCCCCTGGACGCCCAAGTACGACAACGGCCTGCTCTACGGCCGCGGCGGCGCCGACGACGGCTACGCGGTCTACGCCGCCATCACGGCCATCGAGGCGCTCGACAGGCAGGGCACGCCGCGCCCGCGCTGCGTGGGCCTGATCGAGAGCTGCGAAGAAAGCGGCTCGCCCGACCTGCCGGCCTACATCGAGGCGCTGAAGCCCCGCCTGGGCAACATCGCCCTCGTCGTGTGTCTCGACAGCGGCGCCGGCAACTACGACCAGCTCTGGCTCACCACCAGCCTGCGCGGCATGGTCAGCGGCGTGCTGAAGGTCGAGATCCTCACCGAGGGCGTGCACTCGGGCGACGCGAGCGGCCTCGTGCCGAGCAGCTTCCGCATCCTGCGCCACGTGCTCGACCGCCTGGAAGACAGCGCCAGCGGCGAGCTGCTGCCCGGCTTCTTCCACTGCGAGATCCCGGACGCGCGCGTCGCGCAGGCCAAGGCCACCGCGGCGATCCTGAAGGACGAGGTCTGGAAGCGCTATCCCTGGGCCTGCGGCGCCGACGGCGGCCTGGCGCTGCCGACGACGAGCGACCCGGCCGAGGCGCTGCTGCGCCGCACCTGGAAGCCCACGCTGTCGGTCACCGGCGTCGACGGTTTTCCCGAGCTGGCCAGCGCCGGCAACGTGCTGCGCCCCTACACCGCGTTCAAGCTCAGCCTGCGCCTGCCGCCGCTGGTGAACGGGCACGAGGCTTCGGTGAAGCTCAAGGCGCTGCTCGAGGACAACGCGCCGTACAACGCCAAGGTCACCTTCCACCCGGACGGCCGCGCCGGTGCGCTCGGTGCGACGGGCTGGAACGCGCCCGCGCTCGCCCCGTGGCTCGAGCAGGCGATGAACGACGCCAGCCTCGCGCACTGGGGCGCGCCGCTCGGCTACATCGGCCAGGGCGGCACGATCCCGCTGATGAGCATGCTGGCCGAGGGCTTCCCGCAGGCGCAGATGATGGTCTGCGGCGTGCTCGGGCCGAAGAGCAACGCGCACGGCCCGAACGAGTTCCTGCACGTGCCCTACGGCAAGAAGCTCACCGCGGCGGTGTCGCAGGTGATCGCGGCCACGCCGTGACGGCGGGCCGACTCCGCGCCGGCCGCAGCGCGACGGCATCTTGATCGAGCAGGCCGAAGGCGTCGCGGCGCGCATCGCCGGCCGCGCGCGCGAGTTCGAGGCGCTGCGCCGCCTGCCCGACGACGTGGCCGCGCTGCTCGCCGACAGCGGCCTGCTCTCGATGCTCACGCCGGCGCGCTACGGCGGCGCCGAGTTGCACCCCGCCGAGTTCTTCGCCGCGATCGAGCGCCTGGCGCGCACCGATGCCTCGGTGGCCTGGTGCTGCTTCATCTCCAACACGAGCTGCCTGCTCGCCGCCTACCTCGACGAAGCCGTGGCGGCGCCGGTCTTCGGCCGGCGCGGGCTCAAGGCGGCCGGTGTCTTCGCGCCGCGCGGCACCGCACGGCGCGCGCGCGACGGCGGGCGCGAGGGCTTCCGGATCAGCGGCCGCTGGGCCTGGGGCTCCTTCGCGCAGCACGCCGACGTGATCAGCGCCGGCTGCCTGATCGAGGGCGAGCCCGGGCCACCGGTCTCGGTGCTGCTCGACCGCGATCAGGTGCGCGTGCTCGACAACTGGGACGGCGTCGGCCTCGCGGGCACCGGCAGCGGCGAGTTCGAGGTCGATGGCGCCTTCGTTCCCGCGGCCCGATGCGCCAGCCTGGTGGGCGGGCCGATGGGCCGACGAACGCTGGCGCGGCCGCTCTACCGCTTCCCGGTCTTCGGTCTGCTCGCGCTGTCGATCGCCGCGGTGGCCGCGGGCATCGCGCGCGGCGCGGTCGACGAGCTCGTGGCGCTCGCCGCCGGCAAGGTGCCGCAGGGCGGCACGCGCGCGCTCGCGCAGCGCCCCGCGGTGCAGGAAGCGGTGGCGCGGGCCGAGGCGCGGCTGCGCGCGGCGCGCGCCTTCGCGCTCGAGGCGGTGCATGTGGGCTGGGCCACCGCGCAGCACGACGCCCCGCTGCCCGAGCGCGAGCGGCGCGACCTGCGTCTCGCGAGCACCCACCTCGTGCACCAGGCCGCCGCGGTGGTGGACCGCATGTTCACGCTGGCCGGCGGCAGCGCGGTGTTCCCCGACTCGCCGCTGCAGCGCGCCCTGCGCGACGTGCACGTGGCCACCCAGCACATGATGGTGGCCGAGAGCACCTACGAGCTGACGGGCCGGCTGCTGCTCGGCCTGCCGACCGACACCGCGCAGCTCTGAGGCCGGCCTCAGGCCTTCACGGGGGGCGGCTCGACGTCGACGTCGGGCTCGGGCCGTTCGGCGGCGCGCATCTCGTCGGGCGGGCCGTCTTCCGCGGGCGCGCCTTCGTGCGGCGCGCCCGCCGCAGGTCCGCCTTCCGCCGGCACCGCCTCGGCCAGGAAGCCACCGCTCTGGTGCGCCCACAGCTTGGCGTAGTGCGCGCCGAGCGCGATGAGCTGGCCGTGCGTGCCCTGCTCGACGATGCGCCCCTCGTCGAGCACGATGAGCCGGTCCATGCGCGCGATGGTCGACAGGCGGTGCGCGATCGCGATCACCGTCTTGCCCTCCATCAGCCCGAGCAGCTGCTCCTGGATCGCGAGTTCCACCTCGCTGTCCAGCGCCGAGGTGGCCTCGTCGAGCACCAGGATCGGCGCGTCCTTGAGGATCACGCGCGCGATGGCGATGCGCTGGCGCTGGCCGCCCGAGAGCTTGACGCCGCGCTCGCCGACATGCGCCTCGTAGCCGGTGCGGCCCTTCCAGTCCTGCAGGCCGAGGATGAACTCGTGCGCGTGCGCGCGGCGCGCCGCGGCCTCGATGTCCTCGCGCGTGGCGCCCGGCCGGCCGTAGCCGATGTTGGCCGCGATCGAGCGGTGCAGCAGCGAGGTGTCCTGCGTGACCATGCCGATGGCCGCGCGCAGGCTCTCCTGCGTGACGGCGCGCACGTCGTGGCCGTCGATGCGGATGCTGCCCTGCTCCAGCTCGTGGAAGCGCAGCAGCAGGTTGACGAGCGTGCTCTTGCCGGCGCCCGAGCGGCCGACCACGCCGACCCGCTCGCCGGGGCGGATGGTGAGCGTCAGGTCGTCGAGCACCTTCCTGCCGTCGCTGCGGCCGTAGGTGAAGCTCACGTGCTCGAAGCGCACCTCGCCGGCGCCGACCTCGAGCTCGCGCGCGTCGGGCCGGTCGGTCATCGCGTGCGGCACGGCGATCGTCTCCATGCCCTCCTGCACGACGCCGATGTTCTCGAAGATGCCGGTCACCTCCCAGCTCACCCAGCCGGCCACGTTGGCGATCGTCCAGGCCAGCGGCAGCGCGGTGGCCACCGTGCCGGCGTCGATGCGGCCCTGCGCCCACAGCACGATGCCGATCGCCGCGGTGCTGACCAGCAGCAGCGCGTTGAGCGTGGACAGCGAGGTCATGAACTTCGTGATCAGCCGCATGTGCGCGGCGATCGCGCCGGTGTGCTCGTCGATCACCTCGCGCACGTAGGCGTCCTCGTCGCGCGCGCGGGCGAACAGCTTGACGGTGAGGATGTTGGTGTAGCTGTCGACGACGCGCCCCATGACCATGCTGCGCAGCTCGCTGCTCGTCTTGGCCAGGTCGCGCATCTTCGGCACGAAGTGACGCAGGAAGACCACGTAGCCGGCGAACCACAGCGCGGTGGGAACGGCCAGCCGCCAGTCGGCCCAGCTCATCAGCACCAGTGCCGACAGGCCGTACACGCCGATGTACCAGACCGCGCGGATCGAGCTGACCACGCTCTCGCGCACCGCGTTGCTGGTCTGCATGACTCGGTTGGCGATGCGGCCGGCGAAGTCGTTCTGGAAGAACGGCCAGCTCTGGCGCACCACGTGCCAGTGGCTCTGCCAGCGGATCAGGCTCGTCACGCCGGGCACCACGGCGTTGTTGCGCACCAGGCTGTCGAGCAGCAGCGCAGTCGGGCGCAGCACGAGCACGACGAGCGCCATGCCGATCAGCATGGGCAGCGCGTCGGCGAAGGCGGCGGCGCGGTCGCTCGCCTCCATCAGGCGCACCAGCTTGCCGATGAAGACGGGGATCGCGGTGTCGACCAGCGCCACCACCAGGCCGGTGGCGAACATCGCCCCGTACAGCCCCTTGGTCTGGCGCACGAAGTGCCAGTAGAAGCCGATGAGCGACTGCGGCGGCGCGGCGCCGGCCCGTGCCGTGGGGCGGATGCGGCTTTCGAAGAAGGCGAACATCAAAGGCGGCGGCGCCCGGGGCCTGGCGGCCGCGGGCGCAGGAGTGGGGTGGGGAGGGCTCGATTCTGGGTGCACACGGCGCTCGCGGCGCTATGCCCGACGGCAGAGCGAAGGCGCGAAGGCGGGGGCAATGACCACATAGTCTGCGTTGAATACTGCTTAGTTCAGAATGCAACTCAGTCGGGCAAATCGCTCGATCCCTGATCTTCACCCACTGGAAGGATTCGCCATGAAGAAGTACTTCGTCGCCGCTGCCCTGGGCGCCGCCGCGCTCGCCGTGCAAGCCAAGGACATCGTCGACACCGCCGTCGCCGCCGGCAGCTTCAAGACCCTGGCCACCGCGCTGCAGGCCGCCGGCCTCGTGCAGACGCTCAAGGGCCCGGGCCCGTTCACCGTGTTCGCGCCCACCGATGCCGCCTTCGCCAAGATCCCGAAGGCCGACCTCGACGCGCTGCTTGCCGACAAGGCCAAGCTCACCGCCGTGCTCACCTACCACGTCGTGCCGGGCAAGGTGATGGCCAAGGACGTCAAGGCCGGCAAGGTCAAGACGGTCCAGGTCGGCGAGCTGACGCTGGGCACCGCCGGTGGCGTGACTGTCGACAACGCCAAGGTCGTGCAGGCCGACGTCGTGGCCAGCAACGGCGTCATCCACGTCATCGACAGCGTCGTGCTGCCCAAGTGACGGCAGCCTGAGGCGCGCGCCTGCGGCCGGCTAGAACGTGTAGCCGGTCTGCAGTGACGCGCCGCCCAGCGGCTCGAGCAGATTGAGCAGCGGCGCCAGCGGCCGGTAGCGCAGCGCCACCTTCTGCGCGTAGGCGAAGAAGCGCGGCAGGTCGGCCGCGTAGCGCGGCTTGCCGTCGCGGTGCTTGAGGCGGCAGAAGATGCCGATGACCTTGAGGTGGCGCTGCAGTCCCATCCACTCGATGGCCTGCCACTGCGCGCCGAAATCGTCGGCCACCGGCAGCCCCGCCTTGCGCGCGCGCTCCCACCAGCGGATGGCCCAGTCGATCTCGCGCTCCTCATCCCACGACAGGAACGCGTCGCGCAGCAGGCACACGATGTCGTAGGGCAGCGGGCCGCGCACGGCGTCCTGGAAGTCGAGGATGCCGGGGTTGGGGTCGGCCACCATCAGGTTGCGCGGCATCCAGTCGGCGTGCACCGCGACCTGCGGCTGCGCGAGCGCGTGCGCGACGAGCAGGCCGACGATGCGCTCCCAGCAGGCGCGCTCGGCCGCGCTCCAGGTGATGCCGTACTCGCGCGGCACGCACCACTGGGCGAACAGGTCGAGCTCCCAACGCAGCAGCTTGTCGTCGAACGGCGGCAGCGCGGCGGCGGGCACGGCGAGCTGCCACTGCACGAGGGCGGCGATGGCGTCGCGCATCAGGCGGTCGGCGTCGGTGGGCGAGGCGGCCTGCAGGGCGTCGAGGTAGCTGGCGCGACCGAGGTCGGTGAGCAGCAGGAAGCCGCGCTCGACGTCGGCCTCCAGCACGCGCGGCGCGTGCAGGCCGGCGGCCTCGATCAGGCCGGCCACCTTGACGAAGGGGCGCACGTCCTCCAGCGGCGGCGGCGCGTCCATCACGATCAGCGAGCCGCCGGCGGAGGTGGCCAGCCGCAGGTAGCGGCGGAAGCTCGCGTCGGCCGAGGCCGGCTCGAGCGTGTCGGGCTCGAGGCGGTGGCGCGAGGCGACGCTGGCGAGCCAGCGCTCGAAGTCGGCACGGCGCGCCGCATCGGGCCAGCTCACTGCGGTGTCGGGCGGGTTCATGGACGATTCATTGTAAGAATCGGCCCATGCGTCTTTCCCTCGTGGCCGCGGCGATCGGCGCCGGTCTGGCGTCGCTCGCGCCGGCGCGCGCCGAGGACGCGCTCGAGGCCAGCCGCCAGCTGCAACCGCCGCCGCGCAGCGAGGCGGCGCGCCGGCTGCCCATCGTCCTGCGCGCGCGCACCATCGAGGCGCGGCCCGAGATCGACGTGCGCGCCGAGGGCGACGTCGAGTTCCGCCGCGGCGGCCTGGTGGTGCGCGCCGACCGCGTGACCTACGACATCCCCGAGGACCGCGTCAACGCCCGGGGCGCGCCCGGCAGCGTGCGCATCGAGCGGGAAGGCACCCTCTACAGCGGCAACGAGCTCGACCTGCGCGTGCAGCGCTTCGAAGGCTGGTTCCTCGAGCCGCGTTTCGAGTTCACCCAGCTGGGCTCCGGCGGGCGCGCCGATCGCATCGACTTTCTGGGCGCCGGCCGCTCGCGCGCCACCCACGCCAGCTACACGAGCTGCCCGCGCGACGGCACGCTCGACGGCGCCGACGAGCCGGCCTGGGTGCTCAAGGCCGACCGCGTGACGATCGACCTCGACGCCAACGAGGGCCGCGCCGAGGGCGCCGTGCTGCGTTTCCTGGGCACGCCGATCCTGGCGCTGCCGACGCTGTCGTTCCCGCTCGGCGAGGCGCGCAAGTCGGGCTGGCTGCCGCCGACGCTGAACATCGACAACCGCAGCGGCATCGACTTCTCGGTGCCGTACTACTGGAACATCGCCGACAACCGCGACGCGACGATCGCGCCGCGCCTGATCACGCGGCGCGGCCTGGGCGTCGACGCCGAGTTCCGCTACCTGGAGCCGCGGCACGGCGGCGAGCTGCGCATCGACGCGCTGCCCGACGACCGCATCGAGCGGCGCGCGCGCGGCGGCGCCTGGTGGCAGCACGAGAGCACGCTGCCGCTGGGCCTGCAGGCGCGGGTCGACGCGGCACGCGTCTCCGACGACAACTGGTGGCGCGATTTCCCCGGCCGCTCGCGCAGCCTGACGGCGCGCCTGCTCGCCACGCGGCTCGCGCTCGAGCGCGCCTGGGGCGGCGAGGCCGTCGAGGCGCTGGCCTACGCGCGCGCCACCAAGTGGCAGCTGCTGCAGAGCGGCGATGCGCCGATCGTCGCGCCCTACGAACGCAGCCCGCAGCTCGGGCTGCGCGCCAGCGGTCGGGCGCGCGGCGCCTGGGAGTACGCGGCCGAGGCCGAGTACAACCGCTTCGGCCTGCCGGGCAACGACGGCGCCAGCGACCCGCGCGTGCGCGGCGAACGCGTGCACCTGCTGGCCTCGATCGCCCACCCCTGGCGCGACGGCGGCTGGTGGCTGGTGCCGCGCCTGACGCTCAACAGCGCGACCTACCGCCACGACGACCCGGCCAGCGGACTGCGCACGCGCGGCACGCGCAGCATCCCCACCTTCAGCGTCGACACGGGGCTGGAGCTGGAGCGCAGCACCGAGGCCTTCGGCCGCGCGCTGCGCCAGACGCTGGAGCCGCGGCTGCTCTACGTGAACACGCCGTTTCGCGCGCAGAGCCAGCTGCCCAACTACGACGCGGCGGCCAAGGACTTCAACTTCGTCTCGATCTACAGCGACAACAGCTTCTCCGGCATCGACCGCGTGGCCGACGCGCACCAGCTCACCGCCGGCCTGACGACGCGCCTGGTCGACGCCGCCAGCGGCGCCGAGGCGCTGCGCCTGGGCCTCGTGCAGCGCTACCTGCTGCGCGAGCAGCGCGTGGCGCCGCAGGCCGACGGCAGCCCCGACGGGCCGCCGCTCACGCAGCGCTTCTCCGACGCGCTGCTGCTCGGCTCCACCAACGTGCTGCCCGGCTGGACCTTCGACGCCGCGATGCAGTACAGCCCCGACATCCGGCGCGCGGTGCGCTCGATCCTCGGCGTGCGCTACTCGCCGGGTCCGTTCCGCACCGTCAACACGACCTACCGCTTCGCGCGCGGGCTGTCCGAGCAGGTGGAGCTGGGCTGGCAGTGGCCGATCCTGCAGCGCGCGCTGCACGAGCGCGGCGCCACCGACGAGTGCCGCGGCAGCTGGTACTCGGTGGGCCGCGTCAACTACAGCATGAAGGACAGCCGCATCACCGATTCGCTGCTCGGCGTGGAGTACGACGCCGGCTGCTGGATCGGGCGTTTCGTCGCCGAGCGGCTGTCCACCGGGCGCAGCGCGGCGACCACGCGCCTGCTGATTCAGCTCGAGCTGGTGGGCCTGTCGCGCATCGGGTCCAACCCGCTCAAGGTCTTGAAGGACAATATCCCCGGCTACCAGCTGCTGCGCGAAGACCGGCGCAGCGTGCTGCCGCCGGCCGACCCAGGGCCGTGACGGCCACCACCCACCCGCTGCGCCGCCCCGCGACCCTGCTGACCGACCGCCTGACCGCCTGAGACCATGTTGCGCCTCCTCCTCGCCTGCACCGCGCTCGTGCTGCTGCATGGCAGCGGGCCGGCCGCGGCACAGAGCCGTGAAAGCCGCGAAAGCCGTGCCAGCCTGAACGGCGACTACATCGCCGCCGTGGTCAACCAGGAGTTGGTCACCGCCGGCGAGGTGGAGCGGCGCCTGGAGCGCGTGCGCGCCGAAGCCGCGCGCGGCGGCCAGCGCCTGCCGCCCGAGGACGAGCTGCGGCGCCAGATCTTCGAGGCCCTGATCGACGAGCGCGTGATCATCAGCAACGCGCGCGACAGCGGCATGCGCGTGGACGACGCCGAGGTCGACCGCGCCGTGCAGAGCGTGGCCGCGCAGAACCAGCTCAGCGTGGAAGCGCTGCGCCGCCAGCTGGCGCGCGAGGGCATCGACTTCGGGCGCTTCCGTGCCAACCTGCGCGACCAGATCATGGTCGAGCGCATGCGCGAGCGCGACGTCTACCAGCGCATCCGCGTCAGCGACGACGAGATCGACCGCTACCTGGCCGAGCAGCGCAGCGCGGCGGCCGCCGACGCCGAGCTGAACCTGGCGCAGATCCTGGTCGCCGTGCCCGAGGGCGCCGACGAGGCCACCGCGGCGGCGCGCCGCGCGCGCATCACCGCCGCACTGGCGCGCGTCAAGGCCGGCGAGGACTTCGCCAAGGTGGCGCGCGAGGTGTCGGAGGACGGCAACCGCGAGCGCGGCGGCGAGATCGGCCTGAGGCCCCTGTCGCGCCTGCCCGACCTCTTCGTCGAGGCGGCGAAGAACCTCAAGGCCGGCGAGGTGAGCGCCGAGCCGCTGCGCTCGGGCGCCGGCTGGCACGTGCTCAAGGTGGTCGAGCGGCGCGACGCGAGCCTGGGCAGGGTGACGCAGACGCGCGTGCGCCACGTGCTGCTGCGCACGTCGCCGCGCCTGTCGGCCGAGGTGGCGGCGCGGCGGCTGGCCGAGTACCGCCAGCAGATCGAGGCGGGCCGCGCCAGCTTCGAGGACATCGCGCGCCAGCACAGCGAGGACGGCAGCGCCGCCGCCGGCGGCGACCTCGGCTGGGCGGCGCCCGGCATGATGGTGCCCGAGTTCGAAGCGGCGATGAACGAGCTCCGGCCGATGGCGCTGTCGCAGCCGGTGATCTCGCGCTTCGGCGTGCACCTGATCCAGGTGCTCGAGCGGCGCGACGTGGCGCTGGAGCCGCGCCAGCTGCGCGAGCAGGCGCGCAACGTGATCCGCGAGCAGAAGTTCGAGCAGGCCTACGTCGACTGGACGCGCGAGCTGCGTTCGCGCGCCTACCTCGAGCTGCGCGAGCCGCCGCAGTAAAGCGCGCTCCCGCGGCCGTGGCGCAGCACCTCGCGCGCAAGCGCTTCGGCCAGCACTTCCTGGTCGACGAAGGCGTCATCGGCGCCATCGTGCGCGCCATCGACCCGCGGCCCGGCCAGGCTCTCGTCGAGATCGGGCCGGGGCTGGCCGCGCTGACGCAGCCGCTGCTCGAGCGCTGCGGGCGCCTCACGGTGATCGAGCTCGACCGCGACCTGGCGGCGCGCCTGGCCGGCCGTGCCGGCATCGAGGTGATCGAGGCCGACGTGCTGAAGGTGGACTTCGCCGCGCTCGCCGCAGTCGCCGCGCGGACGGCGCCGGGCACCGCACGGCTGCGTGTGGTCGGCAACCTGCCCTACAACATCTCGACGCCGATCCTGTTCCACCTGCTCGACGCGGCCGCTCATGTGATCGACCAGCACTTCATGCTGCAGAAGGAGGTCGTCGAGCGCATGGCCGCGGCGCCCGGCGGCAAGGACTACGGGCGGCTGACGGTGATGCTGCAGTGGCGCTACGCGATCGAGCCGGTGCTCGACGTGCCGCCGGCGGCCTTCGAGCCGCCGCCGCGCGTCGACTCGGCGGTGGTGCGCATGCTGCCGCTGGCGACGCCGGCGGCGGTCGATCCCCGGCGCCTGGGCGAACTGGTGACGGTGGCCTTCTCGCAGCGCCGCAAGCTGCTGCGCCACACGCTCGGCCGCTGGCTCGAGGCGCAGGGCTTCGGCGGCCGCTTCGACCTGCAGCGCCGCGCCGAGGAGGTGCCGGTGGCCGAGTACCTCGCACTGGCTCAGGCGACCGGCCCACAATGAAAAAGCGGCCCGAGGGCCGCTTCTTGGGGTGGTGAATGCGAAGGCGAAGCCAGGGGGCTCCCTTACGCCGCCGCCTTCAGCCAGGCCGAGGTGTCGAACGCACTCACCATGAACGGCATGTTCATGCCGAAGTTCGGATTCGTGCCGTTCTTCGGCACCGCCACCTTGGGCGTCGGCTTCACGCTGATCGCGTTGCTGCTGTTGTGGGCCACTTCCGTCGCCCGCTCCCATGACCCGTTTTCCTGGGAGCGGGCTACCGAAAAGAATAAAAACACCTGAACGGTATTCGTCGTTCCCCCCAGAAGTCGGCCGCGTCGCGGAACACGTCGAGCAACTGCTCGCGCGCCTCGCGGTCGAAGCGCGGGTTGTCCGGCAGCTGCTCGAGAACGACCACGAAGCCGGGCTGGCT
>Ga0073934_10009653_pt1 | contig 12264 bp, 16 predicted proteins | sample LarsenN4metaG_FD_76834 | JGI IMG/M metagenome (GOLD analysis project Ga0073934, IMG submission 76834) | Hot spring sediment bacterial and archeal communities from British Columbia, Canada, to study Microbial Dark Matter (Phase II) - Larsen... ... | reverse complement strand
TGAGGGACGGCGACATACAGGAAATCGCTGTGTGTGGTGGCGCTGCGGCGCGTGGCTGAACCGGTGCGCCCAGCCAGGGCGGCGGCGATCTCGTGCCGGTCCTTGTGGTTTTCCATGCGTCGCGCATCGGCCTCGGAATCGGCCAGCGGAACACCGCTGCGATCAATAAGGGTGAGACGGGCATCGAGGGAGGCGGCGATGTCCCGGGTACGCTTGGCGAGGATGGGGCCGGATTCACGGCCGTAGGTGAGGTTGAGCAGGCGGCCCTTCTGCGACAACTCGCGTTCCAGGGTCTCGCGAAAACTGGTTTCCGCCACGTGCGAGGCGAGCACGTCCACCGCCGCCAGGGCGACGACAAGGACGCAAAGCACCCCAAAGATCAACTTCGCGAAAATGCGTGCGGTCATGCCGGTTTCCTACCAGTATCCCCTACAATGAACGCATGACAACACTACAATCCGATGAACGCAAGAGCCGCCGCGGGCTATTGAAAGCGGGAGCCGCCGCCGCGGGCGTGGCCGCCACGGCCGCCGTAGCCGCCGCCCAGACCGGACCACAGAAAAAGGTCCATCGCAAGGGCCCCAAGCCGAAGAGCGTACCGCTGTTCAATGGCGCCGTCAGCTACGGCAACCTGTTGTTCATTGCCGGCAAGGGCGCCCACTTCGAAGGTGACATCAAGGCGCACACCGACCACGTGCTCAAGGAAATCGAAAAGGAACTCGTGAACGCCGGCTCTTCGATGGACAAGGTGCTCAAATGCAATGTCTATCTCAATGATTTGAAGGACTACGCCGCGATGAACGAGGTGTTCAAGGGCCGCTTTGGCGAAGAACCGCCCGTACGCACGACGATCGCCGCTGCCGGCGGCATCCCGGGCAACTCGCTCGTGGAAATCGACGTGATCGCCTACATCTGACGCACTCGTCAGGCCCGACACCTGGACGCACAACGTCCATCAGGTCGCGCTCAGGTCCAGTCGCATGTAGAGGATGCCGGGGATCGGATCGTCATAATAGCGGTCCGTCTCCTGGAATCCGAGCGAACGATACAAAGCAACGGCGGCGTCCATGCGGCCGGGGATGGTGTCCAGTAACAGCCGTCGGTAACCCGCCGCGCGAGCCCGTTCGAGGAGTGCGTTCATCAGCAGGCGGCCCAGGCCGCGGCCATGATACGCCGGCAGGACGAAGAGCCTCTTCACCTCACCGGCGTCACCCTGAAACTCGCGCAAGGCAACGACGCCTGCAATCTCGCCGCCCACCTCGGCCAACAGAATGCATCCGCCCGGAGGCGAGTATCGCCCCGGCAGCGAGGCCAGTTCCGCCTCGAAACTGGGAAAGCACTCAGGCGAGGCGACGTGGTCGAGGTAGGTGCGAAAGAGCGCCCGCACGAGGTCCATCTCGTCCGGGCGCGCGGGTCGAATCGTGGGAGTTAGTGCTTCAGCCGGGAGCATGCCGTCATCGCGCCGGTAATATCCACGGCGGAGGAGCCTTCCTCGATGAACTGAATCTTGCCGTCTTTATCCACCACGAAGGTGGCGCGGTTGGCGACGCCCGAAGGCATCAGGATGCCGTAGCTTTCGCTGGTCTTCTTGGAGAAATCACTCAACAGCGCCTGTTCGACCTTCAACACCTCGGTGGCCCAATACTTTTGGCTGGGGATATTGTCGGTGCTGATGCCGAACACCACCGCGCCGGCTTCGGTGAACTTCGCGAGGTCTTTGTTGAACGAGGTCATCTCTTTCGTACAGCCACCGGTGAACGCCGCGGGAAAGAAGGCAAGCACAACCGTGTTCTTGCCTCGGAAGGAGGAGAGCGTCACCTTTTCCCCTTTGGTCGAAGGCAGCGTGAAATCGGGAGCCGCGTCGCCGACCTTGAGATGTGTCTTAGGAGCTTGGGCAAAAAGCGCTCCGCCCAGAAGGAGCATAGCCAGAATTCGCGTCATGCGGTCCAATCTACCACGCCCAGCCCCGTGCCGGGAGTAAATAGACACACCAACCCCTCATGCCTCGACGAGGCAGTCACGATCGAGGAGCGACTAGTGTTTCAGCCGGCTACAAGCGGTTGCCGCGCCGGTGATATCAATGGCGCCCGAGCCCTCCTCAATGTGCTGGATGACGCCCGAGGCGTCAATGACGAACGTCGCCCGGTTGGCAATTCCGCGGTCGGCCATGAGCACGCCGTAATCGGCGGCGGCCTTCCGCATGAAGTCGCTCAACATGGCGAATTCGATGTTTTCTTCTTTTGCCCAGTGACCCAGGGTGGGAAGATTGTCGGTGCTGACCATGAATACTTCAGCTCCGGCATCCTTGAACTTTTGGATACCAGCCTGGTATCCGCGAAGTTCCTTTGTTCAACCACCGGTGAAGGCGGCCGGGAAAAAAGCCAGCACGACGGTGGACTTGCCCGCAAAGTCGGCAAGCGCCACCTGTCCCCCCTTCGTCGAGCCCAGCTTGAAGGCGGGGGCTTTGTCGCCCACCTTCAGATGGGTTTTCGGCGGCGCGGGGGCCTGTGCCAGCATCGTTCCAGCCGCGAGTGCAAGCAGGAATGTACGACGCATGGGAGGTAGCCTACCATACGGGGCGCGCACTGTGCGGCGCCGGGGGGGGGATGCGGATTGAAGAGTCTCCGAAAAGCGCGGCACCTGATTTCCGATCTCTTCAACACCCACCTGGGCAACCGCGCCTTCGGCCAGATCCACGATGTCGGCGCCGCGCTAGTTGCCATTTGGTAGCCAGCTGATTTGGTGGGGCATCGTTTCACTAACGGGTTCGGCGCACGGCCTCTCTCCTAAGCAGCAGCATGCCGAGTCCGGCTCCGGCCAGTCCGAACATCGACGGCTCGGGTACTGTGTTGATCGTGGCGGTGCCCGTGGTTTCGGCGAGCACGGTGGCGCCATCATTGATCCGGTACGTGCCCCGGAACAGATACTGCTGGCCGTTGTTGTAGTTGGCCACGTCGTCCAGAGCGATCTGCCGCTCGGCGTTGTTTGTACAGGGGTGTGGGTCGCCCGGGCCGCACGGCCACAGCGCGTTGCCACTGCCGCGGCCAATCAGCGCGTCCACCAGTTGCGTGTTCGCCCCGCCGGTGACGAAGACGTCGTCGCTGGTGAACACCTGCAGGTCATCGCCGGCGAGAATGCCGATGTAATCCGCACCGTAGTTGTAACTGCCGGCCGCGAAGGTGAAGCCGAGGGCGTTCAGCGGATCCGTGCTCAAGGCCGAGAAGCTCAACTGCGAGATGCTGAACTGCGTGCCATTGCCATCGACCACCAATCCGAACAGGATGCGGTTGCCGAGTTCGGAGGCAAAAGACGGACCAAAGACACTCCCCGGGTCGACCTGCCCAAGCCAGCTCGGAAAGCTGGTGACCATCACCTCGTTGCCGTAAAATTGGGTTCGCTGCTCGTAGTAGGCTGGCGTGCCGGGCGTTCCAGCGGTGGTCGCTCCAGTGTAGAGAGCGTTCAGTGCGTTGGCGCGCCAGGACGCGTAGTTCGGACTCCCAAAGCCGTTCGGCGCGAGCGCTGGGTTGACTTCGATTGTGATTGGTCCCGCCAGCGCCGCTGTGGACGCCGCCAGAATGAGAAGGGGCAATCGCATGGGGTACTCCTCGCACCTATCCATCGAGAAGTTGTTTGACTATCCTTACTCAAATTGTTGAAAATAAGATCTTAACTGTACGGCGGACGTCTTCGGCTCAGCACTGAGTCGCGGCAGGCAGGTCCTCGACCTGGCCCGCTTCGGTGGCAGGCATCAGGCGCTTGCCGTACGGCGTACCCTGGCAATTCACCTCAGGACGCCTGGGGCCAGGGTCCAGACATGCATCCGGCCGATGGCGGCCGCCACACGACGGCCCGGGGCCTCGCCGCATGGCTTCTCCGGCGAGCAAGTCCCATTCCGGACTTGCATGAAGAAACTCCGTCCGCGTGGCTGGACGTGGTCTGAATCCTGGCATCCGCGTTCTGGCACGAGGCAATGACGGGCGCTACTGCGTGCGCTAAAACAATACAGGACCGGGGCATGACTGCTTCAACCGCAAACACCACACCGAGAAGTCCATCCCACTCGATGTCAAGGCCTCTTTCGAGGCACCGGCAAAGCGACACGAAGCTGCCTCGAGAGAACACCACAAGGTGGCGGCGGAGGCCAAAGTGAGCTTCGCGCAGTCGTGGGCCGAATTCGACGCGCGGCGGCACGCTCAGCGGCCGGGTACCGATGATCCATGAGCATGGCGCGGAGTGATGGCGCCGTGGAAACAAGCGCCAAGCCTAAGCGCGGCCGCTGGAGGCTGATGCGGTTCGTGCGTTGGACGAGGGGGCGACGGCGGCGAAATCGTCGTGACGTTGGGCGAGCCTCCGGCCAAAGTGGCCACAGGCGATGCCGCTGAGGCTGCAGGTGCGCACTGGTTGTGGGCGTCTTCGGGAAACTCGGGCTGAAGGCAGGACGGCTGAAGTCGGTGGAGTTTCCCTGAGAGCGGCTTAGTCGCCGAGGAACTTGCCGTACGCCTGCAACTCCGGCATGTTGTCCAGGACGGCCTTCACACCGGCTGTGATGGGAATGGCGAACACCAGGCCGAGCGGCCCCCACAGCACACCCCAGAACATCAGCGCGATGGTGACGGCAAGCGGGTTCAAGTGGACGCGTGAGCCGACCAGCTTCGGGTAGAGCAGGTTCAGCGCCAGCAGGTGGAAAAAGCCGACAACGCTGGCGATGATCAGGAACGGCGCCAGGCCTTTGTACACCGGCAGGGCGGCCATGACGGGCGGAATGATCGCCAGCGGCAGGCCAATATAGGGCACGAGGCTGAGGAACCCGCTGATCGGGGCGACGAGCAGAAAGTAGGGGATGTTCATCAAATAGAAGAAGATCCCGCTTCCCAGTGTGAGCAGCAGGCCGAGCACGAAGTTACCCACCACATAAGCCCGGGCCATGTCGCCAATGCCCTGCCAGGAGCGGCCGGCGGCATGGCGGCCCGGTCCGGTGAACATCTGCAGATAGGCGCGGCGCAAGTGGTCGCGCCAGCTCAGCATAAAGTAGACGAGGAACGGCACGAAGCTGGCCAGCAGCAGCACGTGCAGCACGTAGTCGATGTTCTCGGTGAAATACCGGACGATCGGACCGCTGCCGTCGTCCTTGATGCGCACCTCCTGCACCGGCGGAGGCTGGGAATTGGCGGGCGGCATCACCGGTTCGGCCAGCCGCTTGCGGGTGGTGCGGGCAGGAGGCGGGGTCACCGGAGGCGTCACCACCTGCGGCTCGCGCAGTCGCTTGGGGACAACGAAGGTGGTCACCGTCTTCTCCGCGTTCTCGAGCGAGATGACGATCTCATCGATCAACTCGTTCATGCGCGTGGAGTAGCGCGGCAGGTCCTCCATCAGATCCGCCGTTTGAACATACACGCCCAGCCCGCTCAGGTAGACCAGCAGCAGCGCGATGGAACACACCAGGAAGCTGGCGAACGAGCGCGGCAGGCGCAACCGCATGAAGGCTTCCACGAAGGGCTCCAAGAGGAATCCGATCGTGATGCCCGTCACCAGGGTGACGAAGAAATCACGCCCGAAGTAGAGGAGCGCGATCACGACGCCGCCCGCGATCAGGTTGAGGGCAACCTGCGCCGGTTTGCGTTCCGTGATGGTTGGGCTGTGCAGAACCGCCACCGCTCATGCTCCTGAGAGGTTGGCAAGCGGCACTCGAATCGTTATCCAAGCGAGGATTTGTCCTCGAACCGCCCCAGTCTCCCCTCTATTGGCTAATCTATCATGAGGGTGCAACAGCGACGCGGGAAAGACAGCGAATCGGCGCAAATTGCGCCTGAAGCCGCTCCGGAAGGGGTGGGGACGCGCATCCTGGCCCTCGATGTCGGGGAAAAACGGATCGGATTAGCTGTGAGCGACGAACTCGGATGGACAGCCCTGACGATGGAAACCTACCACCGCACGCGTGTCCGCGATGACGTGGCCCACATTGGGCGGCTTGCGGCGGCACACGGCGTTGGCCTCGTCCTGCTCGGCTTGCCGCTCAACCTGGATGGCAGCGAGGGTCCGCAAGCTGCCTACGTGCGCGATTTTGGCCGCCGCCTGGAAACGCGCGCCGGACTCAGGGTGGCCTACTGGGATGAACGTCTGAGTTCGTTTGAGGCAGCGGAGATTCTCGCCGGGCAACCAGCGCAGCGCCAACGCGAAAAGGGCGACATCGATCGCGTCTCCGCGGCCCTGCTGCTCCAGGAATACCTCGACTCCCACCGCTCCGGAGCGTCAGCTTGAGAACACTCCGCCGGTTCGGGGCGTTCGCGCTTCTCTTCTCTCTCGCCGCGGGCGGACTCCTGTTGTGGCAAATCGGCCTCCCCTACCAGCGTTTCCAAGGCGAGGTGTTCTACGAGCTCAAGCGCGGGACCTCGACCGTCACCATGGCGCGCGAACTGGCGGCGTTGGGCGTCGTACGCTCGCCCTGGCACTTCCTCGGCGCCCGCCTGCTGCGGCCGCGCGCTTCGCTCCAGGCCGGCGACTATCGCTTCACCGATGCAGCCAGCCCGCGCTCGGTGCTCGACCGCATCGCGCGCGGCGACATCTACTTCATCGAACTGACAATCCCCGAGGGCTCAAACCTGTTCGAGATCGCCGAACTCGTGGAACGCCAGCGGCTGACTTCCGCCGCCGCCTTCCGCCGCGCCGCCTCCGACCCGAAGCTCATCCGCGACCTTTCGCCCTCCGCCCCTTCGCTCGAAGGGTATCTGTTCCCCTCCACCTATCAGTTCAGCCGGCGCGATTCCGCCACCACTCTCTGCCGCCGCATGACAGAGGAGTTTCGCAAGGTGTGGAAAGAGATCGGCGGTGACGGCGATCCGCATGAGGCGGTGACACTTGCCTCGCTGGTGGAAACCGAGACCGCCGTGGCCGGCGAAAGGCCCCTGGTGGCCGGCGTCTACCGCAACCGGCTCGCCGCCGGCATGAAGCTCGATTGCGACCCAACGGTCATCTACGCCGCCCAACTCGCAAACGCCTGGCGCGGCACGATCTACCGCAGCGATCTCGACCGCGATCATCCCTACAACACCTACCGCCGCCCTGGTCTGCCGCCTGGCCCGATCGCCAACCCCGGCAAGGCGTCACTCGAAGCCGCCCTCCGGCCGGAATCGACACGTGCCGTCTACTTCGTCGCCAAGCCCGATGCCAGCGGCGGTCACGTTTTCTCCGAGACTCTGGCGGCCCACGAACGGGCTGTGGCATCCTACCGCCGTGGGAAAGCGAACGAGCGCAACGCAACGGCTCCGCCAGTGGCTCGACGAAAACCGTCCCGCCGCCGTTGATCCCATTCTGTTTGAGCACATCCGCCGTGCGATCGCGCCAATTGAGGCGGGCCGGCTGCGTCACCTGCTCCGCGATGCCGGCGTTCCGCTCCACCCGCTGGTGGAGGGTGTGCGCCAGGACTCCATGGCGTCGCTGGAACGGACGCTCGTCGCCTTAGCCGATGTCTATGAGGCGGGGACGCTCGAACAGAAGCAGCGCTGCCGTGGCGAGGTGATCGAGGCGCGCCAGCACGCGCTCTGGGCGCAGGCTCGGCTTCAGGGCGACGATCGCCGGGAACGGGAGGCGATGCGCGAGACGATGCTCGTTTGGTTGGAAAACCCCAGCGTGTTCCGCGCCTGGGCCGAGGCCCGCCGCCGTCTGCGCGCTACTGTAACTCCAAACTCTGCACCTGAATGACTTCGCCATCCAGGGTCCCCGTGGCGCGCGCCTTCAAGTCCTTGTCCTTGCTCGCCGCCTTCAATAGCGCGAGCGCCTTGGCATTGCCGGACTCGTTGAACTTGAGGAACTTTCCATCGGCCATCACCAAACCGTAGCCCCCCTTGGCGCAAGCGATGGCGCACGACCGGGTGTGGCTGGCCAGGTCTTTGTTCTTGCACATGACGTCCACCACCGTGCCGCTGAAGGTCTCCGCCTTCAGGGCCGCGGCGGCCAAAGCAATGATGGTGATAATCCGTTTCCGCATTCGGGCCTCTCCTACTCCACGCAGAGCATCTCGAACGAGCATCTCCCAAGACACCCCGCGAAGGCAAGCCGGCGCTCGTGAAACCCCGACCGGCCCGACTGCATCCACCACTCAGCAGCGGCCGTTCGACCGCGATGGAGGGTAGCCGCCAGAGGGGCGAATAAAAAGAGTAGGAATACGGCAAGTTCCCTCTTGCCCGTCACCTGCGGCCGACAGTATACTGGCTTTTTCACGACGAGGATCGCCTGCATGGCAAGCATCGCAATCATCCGCGACGAATTCGATCCCGCCGCTCCCATGAAGGAGGCGGCCATCTTTTACGGCCTCTTCCTGCGCGGCCATTCGCCGGAATCGCTGCGCCGCGACATCGACGTGCCCAAGCCGGTTCTCGAAAAGTGGATGCGCCCGTACCGCTACGATCCCAACTTCCGCGAAAACCTGAAGAAGATGTACCAATACCGCAAACGCGTGCTGGCCATCTTCGACGAACTGGTCACCAACGAAAAGAACCGCGCCCGCCTGCAGTAACAGCTCCATGCCCAAGCTTTCCGGGGTCAAGGAAACCGCTCTCTATGTGGACGACCTCCCCAGGGCGACGCGCTTCTATCGCGACATCCTCGGGCTTCCCACTCTGGTCGAGGACGCACGGTTCTGCGCCCTCGACGTAAACGGGCAAAGTATTCTACTGCTGTTTCTGCGAGGTGCTTCGGCAGCCACCACCACGCTACCTGGCGGCTCCATTCCACCGCATGATGGCTCCGGCCCGCTGCACGCCGGCTTTGCCATTGACCGGGAACAACTTGCCGAATGGGAGCAGCACCTGGTGCGCAACGGGGTGGAAATCGTCTCCCGCATGAACTGGCCGCTGGGGGGGCAAAGCCTCTATTTTCGCGATCCCGACGGGCACGTCCTGGAACTCCTCACCCCCGGCGTCTGGCGCACCTTCTAACCGTATTGCACTCCCGCTGGCTCTCCGATCCCAGTACCATGAACTATGGAAATCCCCATCTACCAGGTGGACGCCTTCACGGACCATGTCTTTGGAGGCAATCCCGCCGCCATCTGCCCGCTCACCCGCTGGCTGCCGGACGCCACGCTGCAGGCCATCGCCGCCGAGAACAACCTGGCCGAAACCGCCTTCTTCCTGCGCCAGGGTGAGGGCTATCAGCTGCGCTGGTTCACGCCGACCGTGGAAATGCCCCTCTGCGGCCACGCCACGCTCGCCACCGCGCACGTCATCTTCCACCACATCGACCCGACCGCTTCCCTGCTCCGATTCCAGTCGCTGAGCGGCGAGCTCACGGTAGCGCGTGACGGCGACCGCCTGGTGCTCGACTTCCCCGCCCGGCCCGGCGCGAGAATCCCACCTCTTGCCTCCCTGCACGAGGCGCTTGGGGCGCATCCGCTCGAACTCCTGCAGGCGCCTTATTACCTGGCCGTGTTTGCCCATGAGGACGACATCCGCGCCCTGCGGCCGGATTTCCGCCTGCTCGCCGATCATGAGCCGGTGATCTGCACAGCTCCTGGTTCGGACGGCATCGACTTCGTGTCTCGCTTCTTCGCCCCTTCGCACGGCATCGACGAGGATCCGGTCACGGGGTCTGCCCACTGTACACTGGTCCCCTATTGGGCCGGCCGGCTGAAGAAGACAGCCTTCCGTGCCAGGCAGATCTCCGCCCGCGTGGGAGATTTGTGGCTCGAGCTGAAGGGTGACCGCGTGCTGATGGCGGGCCAGGGCGTGGAGTATTTACGCGGCACCATCACCGTGCCCGACTAACGCCGCTACTACTGTTGCTGTTGTTGCTGCTGGGCCAAGGCGGCCACCATGTCCGTCTCAGAAAAGTTGGGCTGCCGGATGGTGGTGAGTTGCAGTTCATCCTCGGCGGGAGCCGTGGAAGGCGTGACACGGACGGCCACGCTCAGGGCTGAGGTCGCGGCGCCCTTGAAGATGCCGCGCGTGGGCGGCACATCAGCGTAGTCGCGGCCTACCGCGGCGCGAATGTGCCGCTGCGAAGCCATGATGTCGTTGGTGGGGTCAAATCCGACCCAGTTCAAGCCAGGCAGCCACGCTTCGACCCAGGCATGCGAGGCGCCGTCGAGCGACCGGTCCGGAAGGTCCGCCCGCGGGCACAAATAGCCGCTCACGTACCGCGTCGGAATGCGCAGCGGCCGCAGAAGCGAGATCATGATGTGGGCGAAGTCCTGGCAGACGCCTCGCCGTGCCGCCAGCGCCTCTTCGATCAGCGAATCCACGCGCGTGAAATCAGGCTCGTAGACAAAAGCGCGATGCAGGCGTTCGTTGAGATCGCGGATAAGCGACAGCGGGTCCATGCGGCGCTCGGCGCCAATTTCGCGGCCCAATTCCGAAAGGCCCTGCGTGGGGTGGGCAAACCGGCTGGCCGCCAGAAATTCGCTGAACTCACCGCGTTCTGCCAGGGCGTCCAATTCCGCCCAGGCGCTACTACCGATCTTGTTCGGTAGCGTCGGCGGTTCATCGACCTCCACCACTGATTCAGCGAGAATGCCCAACCGCAGGTGGCGGCCCGGCACGTTGAAGTGGTGAATCGTGTTGCCCAAATAGTCGCGATAGAAGAACACCCTGGCCCGCGGCGAAACGTCCAGCTTGAATTGGAAGCAACGCTGGTGGCCTTCCGTGCGCGGACGCATGCGCACCTCCATGACACTCTCCGAGACGGGCGCTGAGTAGTCGAATCGCGTCAGGTGGCGGATGGAGTAGTACATGCTCGCTCAGGCTTCGATCGCCGTTTCGATCGGATAGTCAATATACACCTGGTGCAGCACATGATGGATCTGGATGCACTGGCGTTGCACGTCGGCCAGGTAGGTGCTCAGTCCATCGGCGAGGATCTCGTCCATTTGCGAGAAGTTGAGCGAGGCCTGCAGGCGGCCGGAGAGGCGGTGCAGCCGGCTGGAGCCCTGCGAGGAGGCCCCCTCGGGCAATTGCTCCAACGCGATCTGGATATTGTCGACCGCGTACCGCACCGAATGCGGGAACTCCCGGCTCAACAGCAGGAAGTCCGCGATGCGTCCGGCGCGCAGTTCCGCCGTATAGACCTTGCAGTAGGCTTCAAAGGCGGTGCAGCTCTTGAGCAGTCCGATCCACTCCAGGTGGTCGCCATGCTCAATCTCCGACTGGCCATCGGGAAGGTACTCGCGAAAATGGACGTCGAGAAGCGTCGACACCAGCCCGGCGCGTTCAATATAGCGTCCGAGGCGGATAAACTGCCATCCCTCGCCGTGATTCATCGTCCCCGCCAAGAGCCCGCGGAAGAGATGCGAGCCGGTCATCACCGCCTGCAGAAACTCCTGCGGATCGCGGTCCTGGTATCCGCCCGCGGACAACGCACGCGCCTCGTGGTACATGCGGTTCACCTGTTCCCACATTTCCGAGCTGATCATCTCGCGCACCTGCCGGGCGTTCTCGCGCGCCACGCTGATGGCGCTGACGATGGAGGACCGGCTGGCGGCGTCAAAGGCGAGCCAGTGGATGAACCGCGCGTGGTCCTCCGTGGAGGGCGGCTTGGCCGTGATGCCCAGGCACTGCACCAGCCGCAGCCAGCGCCCATCGCCGGCCTCCTGGCCCGATTCCAGAATCAGGCCCAATTGCACATCCAGCAGCCGCGCCGTGTGCTCGGCGCGCTCCAGATACCGGCTCATCCAATAGAGGTTGTCGGCGACTCGCGATAGCATGGCTTACTCGTTCACCACCCAGGTGTCTTTGCTCCCGCCGCCTTGCGAGGAATTCACCACCAGAGACCCCTTCTTCAAGGCCACGCGCGTTAACCCCCCTGGCACGATCGTCACCTTGTCTCCATAGAGAATATACGGCCTGAGGTCGATATGCCGCGGCTCGATGGCCCCGTCAATAAAGCAAGGCGCCGTGGAAAGCTGAATCGTGGGCTGCGCGATGTAGTTGCGTGGATCGGCGAGAATCCGCTCCTTGAACTCCGCGCGTTCCTGCGCCGTCGAGTGCGGCCCGATCAACATGCCGTAGCCCCCCGATTCGCCGACGGCCTTCACGACGTACTGCTCCAGGTGGTCGATGACATGCTGCCGCTCCTTGTCCTCGGTCATCAGGAAGGTATCGACGTTGTTGATGATCGGGTCTTCGTTGAGGTAATAGCGGATGATGCGCGGAACGTAGGCGTAGAGCGCCTTGTCGTCGGCCACGCCGGTGCCGATGGCGTTGGCCAGCGTGACATTGCCGGAACGGTATGCGTTGAAGACACCCGGTACGCCGAGAATGGAGTCCGAGCGGA
>Ga0073934_10009652_pt1 | contig 12266 bp, 7 predicted proteins | sample LarsenN4metaG_FD_76834 | JGI IMG/M metagenome (GOLD analysis project Ga0073934, IMG submission 76834) | Hot spring sediment bacterial and archeal communities from British Columbia, Canada, to study Microbial Dark Matter (Phase II) - Larsen... ... | reverse complement strand
CGGTGCGCGCGATGGCGCCCGTCACGGGTATGCCGCCGACCAGGGGAGTGCACACATTCGCCACGCCCTGTGCAACAAGTTCGACGTTGGAATTGTGCGAGTCTCCGGACATGGAATCGGCGACTACGGCGGAGAGCAGGCTTTCGATCGCCGCGAGAATCGCCACGGTCATCGCGGACGGCAGCAGCGGCAGAATCAAGTCAGGCCGGAACTGCGGAATCGCGAAGCTCGGCAGCCCTTGCGGGATTCCCCCGAATCGCGAGCCGATTGTTTCCACCGGCAGCCGAAACAGGCACGCGATGAGAGTGCCGGCAAGCAGCGCCACAATCGATCCCGGCACACGCGGGGCCCACTTTGGAACGGCAAGAATCAAGCCTAGCGATAGCAGCGCGAGGCCGAACGTGGACCAATCGAGAGTGTGGATGGAACTGGCCAGGGCTTGCAGCCGGGCGAAGAATTCGCTCGGGTTCTCGTGCATGCGGAGACCGAGGAAATCCTTGATCTGGGTGGATGCGATGAGCAGCGCGATTCCGTTCGTGAAGCCGATGACGATGGGCCGGGGTATGTAGCGAACCGCTGTTCCCAGTCCGGTGAATCCAAGGAACAGCAAAATCACGCCGGCCATCATCGTCACCATCAGCAGGCCAGACAGGCCGTGTTGGGCGATGATGCCGGCGACGATGACTACGAATGCTCCAGTCGGTCCACCGATCTGAAGGTGCGAACCGCCAAGCAACGAAACCAGAAAGCAAAAAATGATCGCGGTGTAGCTGCCTGCCTGAGGACTCACGCCCGAGGCGATGCCGAACGCCATTGCCAGCGGCAGCGCCACCAGGCCAACCGTCAAGCCTGCGACCACGTCGGCGGAGAGGTCGCGCGGAGAGTAGCTCTTCAGGCATGAAAGCAGCTTGGGCTGCCATGGGGATGCGACGGCGGTGCTCATCGCCCAGCCGCTCCCGCTTTTTCTCCGATTTCGATTTCATCCAGCATGGATTTGGCTTGCGCGAGTTGGGAATAGAAATAGTCCTTCAGAATGTCCAGTACTTCGACCAGCACCGGGTCGCGAAGACTGTAGAAGACCTGATTCCGGTCCTTGCGTGCGATGAGAACCTGTTTGGCGCGGAGAACCGCGAAGTGTTGTGACACGTTCGCCTGTTCGAGGCCCAATGTTTCGGTAAGTTGCCCGGCCGAGCGTTCTCCATCGCGAAGCAGTTCAACGATCGCGATGCGCGTGGGGTGGGCGAGTGCCTGAAATATCCCGGCTTTGAAACGCCGCAACTGGTCACCCATATGCCTAAGTATATTCGAATTTAAGAATGTACATAACTATTGACTATAGGTGTTCTGTACTTGACCCGGAAGCGCAGCAATAGCCACTCTCGGAACTGTATCCGCAGCCTGTAGCACAATGAAGTCCATACATGGCTTCCACTTACCGATACCGCGTCGTCGATGTTTTCACGCAAACGCCGCTTGAAGGAAATGCACTCGCCGTCTTTCCTGAGGCTGGCGCTCTTGATACGGCGACGATGCAGAAGATCGCCAGAGAACTGAACCTTGCGGAAACAACATTCGTGTCTCCAAGCACCCGCGCGGATTGCCTTTGCCGGGTCCGCATCTTCACACCGGTGCGGGAGATGATGTTCGCCGGGCACCCGACAATCGGTACGGCTTGGGTTCTGGTTAATGAAGGAGCGGCGCCGCCGCGCGAGGGTACGTTTCTGCTGGAGGAGAATGTCGGCCCTGTGCCAGTACGGGTCGAACCCGACGGCAGGATCTGGCTGACGACTCCCCCCATCCGCAGCCTCGGGGTTTTCGACGCGGACTTGTGCGCAGCGGCGATCGGCCTGCAACCGGCCGACCTGCTGCCCGGCGCCGCTCCTGAACTGCTCACCGCCGGGAACCCGACCTTGTTCATTCCGGTACGAAGTAAACAGCTCGTCGATGCGAGCTGGCTCAGTCAGGAAGGGGCGCAGCGCTTACGCCCTGAATCGATGCCCGATCCGTTCTGCGTGTTCGTGTTCACGCCGACTGAGGAGGGAGCCTATTCGCGCATGTTCGCGCCCGAGTATGGAATCGCCGAGGATCCGGCGACCGGCAGTTCCACCGGCCCCCTGGCGGTGTTCCTGAAAAAGCACGCCCTCGTGTCCCGCGACAGCTTTGTCAGCGAGCAGGGCACGAAAATGGGCCGGCGTAGCATGCTCTACGTACGCATGTCAGAAGGCGACGTTCTGGTAGGCGGTCATGTCGCCCCGCTGGCAGAAGCTCGAATGACGTTGTAGGTCAGGGAGCGATTAGAGTCGTCTTCCATGCAGATCCGCAATTGTAGAAGCCGATTGCCAATCGGCCGCGGGTTGCCAACCCGCCCCACATTGCAGCCGGCCAGAGGCTTGCCCTTCGGTGAGCCCAGAGGCCACACTTAACCGCGCTACCGCTCCAAATCCGAGCGCACCGTGCGGATGCCGAACACGGACGGCGTCGATCGTCCTTCCTGAGCTTCAAACCGCACTGTGATCTTCTGCTTGCCGGCAATCAGATCCGCCGGAAGCGGGTACTCGATATCGAAGAAGCGAATCTCCTGCTCGGGGCTGCGGCGCTGGCCGGCCTGTTCGCCGATCTTCCGGCCGTCGACCAGGATGTCGCAGGCGCTGCGGCCGCGGTTGTCATTGCTGAAAGTAACGATCAGCGTCGCGGGATGCGCGGAATCGACCGGCACGTCGAACGAGAACCACTTGGTCGCGGTCCTGCCGAAACGGCCTTCCGAACGTACCGGCTGGCTGTCTTCACCCTGCTGGTTGGAATCGCGTTCGGCTTGCATCTGGCCGGGTTGGACGAAGCCGGTGGTGGCTGCCTCCAGCTTCTTCTGTTTTTCGGCCTGTGCGCGGATCTCCGCCTCCCGTTTGGTCCACTCCGCGGGCGTGTACATGTCCCAATACACGGCATAGCGGCGGCGCGGGACTTGATAGAACGGCAGGAAATCGATCTCTTCCTTGAGCCCGACGCCCGTGGTGCGGAACCGTCCGGGTTGTCCGGCGACAGGTTTCAGCCAGTTCGCCACGGGTTGCTCGGGCGCAATCAGGATCGGCGCTGGGGGAGGTGGAGGAGGCGGAGCAGCGGCTTGGTCCTGTTGCTGCCGTCCGCGCTGGAAGGTCAGAGCGGGGCCCAGGTCGCCCGCGAGAACAAGCGGTCCCCACATCACTGCAAAGCGGTTGGGATTATCGGGGAGTGCTTCCTTGCGAAGGCTCTTGGGGAGCACGAGTTCGACTGTGTCTCCCGCTTTCCAGGTACGCGCAATGTCGATGTACGTACCTGCGGCGGCGCTTGTCTTGAACGGCTTTCCATTTACCTTGACGCTGAAGCCATCGCCCGCCCAGAACGGACGCCGCAAGGCGAGTGTGAACTTCTTCGATTTCGCGGGAGTGACCTTGATGGTAGCGGTCTGCCCAATCGGCAGATCCGTAACCGTCTCGATCTTGACGCCGGCGGACTTCCAATCGGCGGTGGAAGGCGCGTAAAGGCTTACCCAGAGCTTATCGCCGGATTCGTAATACAGACCGTCGGCATGCAGCGCGTGGCTTTCCATGGCCGACCCGACACAGCAGGTAAAGGAATCGTACTTGCGCTGATACTCATGCTGGACGCCACGGCCCACGGGCACCATGTAGCAGACGCGCCCGTCTTCAGGATCGATGGAAGCGAGGATGTGATTGAACAGCGCGCGTTCGTGGTAGTCGGCGTAGCGGATATCCGGCTGCACGGAGAAGAGAGCGCGCGCCATTTTGATCATGTTGTAGACGTTGCAGGTCTCGCCGGTGCGGCCGTCGATCATCGCGTTGTGCTTGTCGGGCTGTCCGAAGTACTCGTTGCGGGAGTTCCCACCGGTGGCAAACGTGTGGTCGTCCATGACGGTGTCGAAGAAGAACCTGGCCGCATTGCCTTCGGCTTCGTTGCCGCTGTACATGTGAACTTTGAGCGCCCCGAACAGCTTGGGAATTTGCGTGTTGGCGTGAGTCCCGGGCAGTATGTCCTTCTTTTGCGACAGCGGATCGACGATCGCGTTGTGATGGAACTTGGCGGCGAGCTTGAGCCAGCGCGCGTCACCGGTATCGGCGTACAGGTCGGCCATCACTTCATTCATGCCGCCGAACTCGGTGGCCAGCATCTGCTGAATCTGTTGATCGGTGAGCGGAGCGAGGATTCGTTCGGCCCATTCGGAGAACTTGATCTCCACATCGAGCGCCGTTTTGTTCCCGGTTAACCGGTAGGCGTCACGCAGACCCGCGTAGATCTTGTGCTGCACGTACCAGGGCGACCACATGCCGTTCAAATCGAACCCGCCGGAGCGGATGATGCCCTTGCTGAGCTGTTCGAAGAGCGTCTTGCCCTCGGTCTTCTTGGCGTCCATCAACGCGCCGATGTAGCCGTCGCCGTGAGCGTCCTGAATCAGCTTCAACTCGTTGACGATGTAATCGGCCCGTTCCTTGAAGCGAGGGTCGCCGGTGGCAGCCCAAGCAAGGCTGACGCCGGAAAGGTAGTGTCCGGCGATGTGACCAGTGAGTTGCCGGCCCTCGCCATCCCAGCCGCCATAGCCCTGCGCTTTCATCTCCAGCTTGGCGGCGCGGCGCAGGAAAGCGAGCATACGGTCCGGCTCGAGTTCCAGCAGGTACTTGAGTTCCTGATCCTGCGCGACCTTGAGCGGACCGCCGGTCAGGCGGACCGTGTGCAATGGCAATGGACGCGCTTTCAACAGCCGCCGCTCCGTTTCGAGCGCGGGATTTTTCTCCTGCGCAGTCGTAGCGGCTGCCATAAATGCGGTGGCGAGAATCACGAAGAGACGCTGCTTCACAGGGACGGAACTCCTTCGAAGGATACGCTTGCTACTCAACAGTGTAAGCGATTGCAGGGATTCATGGCAGGCCACCGTATTGCAGAATTGGCTATTCGTGGCGCGGCTGCAAGGATCGAGTTCCGGTCCTTACGCCAGCATCTTCTTGACGACATTCCCGGCGACATCGGTCAGCCGGAAATTGCGGCCCATGTGGCGATACGTTAGCTTGGTGTGATCGAAACCGAGGCAATGGAGTAGCGTCGCCTGCAGGTCGTGGACGTGGACCTTGTCTTCGACGATGTTGAAGCACAGGTCGTCCGTCTTGCCGATGACCTGGCCGCCTTTGATGCCGCCTCCCGCCATCCACATGCTGTAGGCGAGCGGGTGATGGTCGCGTCCGGCGTTCTCCGGATCCTGGGTATTGCGGATCTCCACCATCGGTGTGCGGCCGAACTCACCGCCCCACACGATCAGCGTGGAGTCGAGAAGACCGCGCTGCTTCAGATCCTTCACCAAGGCGGCCGAGGGCTGATCCGTCGTGTCGCAGTGCTTCTTCAGGTCGCGATTCAAATACGTGTGCTGGTCCCAGGAGGCGTGCATCATCAGAACAAAGCGGACCCCGCGTTCCACCAGACGGCGGGCGAGCAGGCAGTTCGTGCCGAACTGCCGCGTCGGTTCCTTGTCGATGCCGTACATCTCACGGATGCTGGCCGGCTCATTCGAGAAATCGAGCAACTCCGGACCCGACATCTGCATGCGATAGGCAAGCTCGTACGAGGCGATTCGTGACGCGATCTCGGTGTCGCCGGTTTCCTGATAGTGTTCCTGGTTCAGGTCTCGAATCGCATCCAACGCGCTGCGCTGCGACTCCTTGGTGACTCCGGGCGGGTTCGACAGGTACAGAATCGGGTCGCCCTGATTGCGGAACAGCACACCCTGGTAATGTGAGGGCAGAAAGCCACTCCCGAAATTGCTGGCTCCGCCGCTGGTGCCGACACCGGAAGTAAGGACCACAAACCCGGGCAGGTTTTGCGACTCGCTGCCAAGGCCATAGAGTGTCCAGGCTCCGAATGTCGGGCGGCCGAATTGCGTCGTGCCCGTCATCAACAGCAACTGGCCCGGATGATGGTTGAATGCCTCACTGTACATGGACCGCACCAGACAGATATCGTCGGCGACCGTGCCCAGGTGCGGGATGTAGTCAGACAGTTCCATGCCGCACTGCCCTTGGGGCTTGAAGACGCGCGGGCTGGCCAGAACCTTGGCATCCTTTTTAATGAACGCCAGGCGAGTCTGTTTCACCAGCGATTCCGGCAGCGTCTGCCCGCTGATCTTCTGGAGCGCCGGCTTCGGATCGAACAGATCCATCTGGCTGGGGCCGCCCTCCATGAACATGAAGATGACGTTCTTGGCTTTGGGCGCAAAGTGAGGAGGTTTCGGGGCCAGCGGATTGAGTTCCGCAGCCAGGGCGGTGCGCCCCTCTACTCCCAGAAGGTGCGCCAGACCCATAGCGCCGATGCCGCAGCCTACCTCGTTGAGGAACCTGCGGCGATTGCGAAGGGCTCGGAATTGCTGTTCATTCATGGCAGGTTCGCTCCTATTCGCGCGTAATGAATTCGTCCAGGTTCAGCAGAACCCGGCTGACACTGACCCACGCCGCGCCCTCCGCGGTTGATGTGCCTTCAGGGACGAAAGGCAACAGCCCGGCAGCGAGCTTGGCATCCTTCCCAAAGGCCGCCTGTTGCTGCTGGAAGTACTGCAACAATCTTTCCGCTTCACGGCTGTTCGGGTAACGCCCCAAGGCAGTACGAAACGCAAAGGAGATGCGATCCCCGGCAGCTTTCGATGGGCTCTCCTTGAGGATCCGCAACGCGAAAGCCTGAGCAGCCTCGACGAACACCGGATCATTCAGCAGGTTCAACGCTTGCAGCGGAGTGTTAGAACGGCGGCGCCGGCTGCACGTCACGTTGGAATCGGGCGCATCGAATGTCATCAACTGTGGATAGGGCACGGTGCGCTGAAAGAAGATGTAGAGTCCACGGCGATAGCGTCCCGGGCCTTCCGTTTCGCGCCATTTCACATTGCCGCCGTATCCGAGCGCGTCGAGTCCGGCGGGTTGCGGCGGGCGCACGCTCGGACCACCGATTTCATCGTTCAGCAGACCACTTACGGCCAGGGCAGCGTCGCGAACCTGCTCCGCCGGAAGCCTGATCCGGGATTGGCGCGCCAGCAGAGCGTTCTCGGGATCCTTCTCTGCAAGCTCCCTGCGGGCGTGGGAACTCTGGCGATAGGTGGACGAGGTCACGATGAGCCGGAGCATCTCTTTGACATCCCAGCCACGGTCCATGAACTCGGCGGCGAGCCAATCGAGCAACTCGGGGTGGCTTGGTTTTTCCCCCTGAGTGCCGAAGTCCTCGGAAGTTCGCACCAAGCCGCGTCCAAACATCTCCTGCCACAGCCGGTTGACGGTGACGCGGCTGGTGAGCGGATGATCGCGTGAGACCAGCCAGCGCGCCAGAGCGGCGCGATTGGGTTCGGATCCGGGAGGCAAGGGCGGAAGAATCGCGAGCGTGCCAGGCTCAACTGGAATCCCCTTTTCGCGATAATCGCCGCGCACCGCGATATGAGTTACCGGAGGTGGCGTCAATTCCGCGATCACGGGAGCCTGCGTTAGTTTTGGCGTCGCGCTGTCCAGTTCATCCAGTTTCTTGCGTAGTTCGCGCAGCCGGTCGAGTTTTGCTTTGTCACGTTGGCGGACAGGCCCGGTGCGAGACAAAAACCAGTAAGTAAGGCGTTCTTTTTGGCGTTCGGTGCGTTGGGCTTTGGGAGTGCGCAGCAGACGCTCGGCGCCATCGAATCCGGCGCGCATCTCAGTCAGTTGGAAATCCCACTCGAGATCGGCGCCGGGGTTCGCCAGAGCCTTCTGCATGTACTCTTCCCACTCGGCTTCCAGCTCGGCGACGTTGTATTCGCTGAACAGCGCGGCGCGCTTTTCTTCGTACTGCGGACGTGCTCGCAGGTACGGCCCGAGTTCGCCGGCCAGGGGCGCGTCGATGTCCTCTTCCTCGGCGCGGTCGAAGTAGGCGAAAAGCTGATAGAACTCTTTCTGGCTGATCGGATCGTACTTATGGTCGTGGCATTGCGCGCAACCAACGGTTAGCCCCATGAATACGGCGCCAACGGTACTCGTCCGGTTCACAATCTGCTCAAACCGGGCTTCGGCGCGATCGACGCCGGCCTCGCGGTTGGTGAGGGTATTGCGATAAAAACCGGTGGCTACCGTCTGTTCGGTGTCCGCATTGGGCAGCAAGTCGCCGGCAAGCTGTTGTAGTGTGAACTGGTCGAACGGCATGTTCCGGTTAAACGCATCGATCACCCAGTTGCGCCAGCGCCAGGAGTAGGGCCGCGGGCGGTCCTTTTCGTAGCCGTCGCTGTCGGCATAGTGGGCCAGGTCAAGCCAGAACCGGGCGCGCTGTTCGCCGTAGTGGGGCGAGCCGAGCAGGCGGTCCACCAGGCGCTCGTAAGCGTCGGCGCGGTTGTCGCGGACAAACGCATCGACTTCGGCCGGTGAGGGGGGCAAGCCCGTCAGGTCGAAACTAACCCGGCGTATCAGAGTTTCCTTTGGCGCATCCGGAGACGGAGTGATGTTGTCCCGCTCGAGCCGAGCGAGTATAAAGCGGTCAATCGGATTGCGGACCCATTCGCGGTTCTGAACACCCGGCACAGCCGGTTTCGTCACCGCTTGAAAGGCCCAGTGGTCGGATCCGGGCCGGGTCGCCTTCGACACCATTGCTCCGGGCTTTGCGGGCCAGGCGGCGCCCTGATCGATCCATGCCCGCAGCAACCCGACTTCAGCGGCAGTGACCGCGGGTCCCGCCGGCGGCATCATGAATCCCTTGGTGGAACTGGCCACGCGATGGATCAGTTTGCTGTCAGCGCTTTTGCCGGGAACGATGACCGGCCCGGAATAGCCACCCTTCAGGGCGAACTCACCGGCATCCAGACGCAACCCGTTTTGAGAGAGTTGTGCGTTGTGACAGCCGATACACTTGCGTTTCAGGATCGGCTCGATGTCGCGTGAAAAATCGGTCTTCGCCGCTGTCGCGGGCGGCAGTGCCGGCGGCGTTTGGGCCAGCAGCAGAACGGCGGTCAACACACCGAATCCACCGCAGGCTACGGCTTGGGTCCAGCCCCTCATAGCCACCTATTCTAGCGGGCTTGGGTCTCTGCAATGAACATCCTGGTGCAGCGCCGCGTATGATCAGTAACATGACCGGCCAATACCGCTTTTCTGTCTTCCTTGCAGCACTCCTGCTCTGGTCTCCGCTGCTGGCTCAGAAGCCGGGCCTGGAAGGGTCCTGGGAGGGCGCGCTTGCGGCAGGCGGAGGAAAGTTGCGGATTCGATTCCACTTCACCCAAGCCGAGGGCAAGTGGAGCGCCAAGATGGACAGCCCGGATCAGGGCGCTTTCGGACTCGCTGTGAGCGAAATGAGCGTGGATGGCAACACCGTAGCTCTGAAAATGCCGCAATTCGGGATTACGTTTGATGGCGCGTTGGACGCGAGCGGGCTTGTCATCAAGGGCAAGTTCGTTCAGGGCGGCGCGATCGACCTCGAACTGAAGAAAATCGACGCAGCCGCGGCCAGTGCTGCTCCGAAACGGCCGCAAACTCCCACCAAGCCCTTTCCTTACCAGGAATTTGAGGTTGCGTTTCCGAACAAAGCCGACAGCATTACCCTGGCGGGCACGCTGACAAAGCCGCAGGGCAATGGTCCTTTCCCGGCGGTGATCCTGATAACGGGTTCCGGCCCGCAGGACCGCGATGAATCGCTGATGGGACACAAGCCGTTTTGGATTCTGGCCGATTACCTGACGCGCAAAGGAATCGCGGTGTTGCGTTACGACGACCGCGGAATCGGGCAGTCGACTGGACAGTTTCCTTTGGCCACCACCGCGGACTTTGCCAAGGATGCCGCCGCGGCGGTGGATTATTTAAAGACCCGGAGTGAGATCGATCCCAAGAGGATCGGACTGCTAGGGCACAGCGAAGGTGGCGTGGTGGCTCCGATGGTCGCTACCACGCGGAACGACGTTGCGTTTGTCGTTTTGCTGGCGGGAACCGCCGTACCAGGAGAGCAGATTCTGTATGAGCAGGGCGCAGCGATTGCAATGGCCAATGGCGCGACGTCGGAAGCCGCCGCGATGCAGAAGATCATCCAAGAGAATCTCTTCCGGGTACTAAAGGAAGAACCCGATCCGGTCGCGGCCGAGGCCAAGCTGCGGAAAGCCATGGGTAATGCCCCCTCCCCGGAGGCGCAAATCAAACAGATCAACTCGCCCTGGTTCCGGTATTTCCTGACGTATGATCCGGCGGTGACGTTCGCGAAGATGCGAAACACCCCAGTGCTGGCGCTTTTTGGGGAGAAGGACCTGCAGGTCCTCGCGTCCCAGAATCGGGGACCGTTGGAGGCAGCGCTGAAGAAATCGGGTAATAAAGACGTGACGATTACCGTGATGCCCGGGCTGAACCACCTTTTCCAGACTGCCCAAAAAGGCAGTCCGAGCGAGTACGCCACCATCGAGGAGACAATGTCGCCCGCGGCGCTGGAAACGATGGCCACGTGGATCCGGCAACGTACCGGCCTGGAGCCGAAAGCCGCCGCGCCACGTTAACTTGGCGAGTTTGAAGCCTATTTCCAGCTCAGATCATCTTCATAGGTATGAGTAAAGGAAAGCTTCATCCGACCCGCAATGCTCTGCCTGCTGAGACCCGGTCGGCGATGGTTGACCTGGCGAACGTCCATCTTGCGACGCTCACCGACCTTTATAGTCATACGAAACAGGCCCACTGGAACGTGAAGGGTAAGGACTTTTACCAACTCCACGAACTGTTCGACAAACTCGCCGCGGTGCTCGAAGAACAGATCGACATGGTAGCGGAACGCGCAACCGCCCTGGGAGGTACTGCACTCGGTACGGTGCGCCTGGCTGCCGCGAACTCTAAGTTAGCGGAGTATCCGCACGACATTTTTGACGGCAAGGCACACCTGGAAGCGCTGACGGAGCGCTGGGGAGTCTACGCCGGGCTGGCTGTACGGGCGATCGAAGAGGCGGACAAAGCCGGAGACGCCGATACCGCCGACCTGTTCACGGAAGTGTCACGCGAAATCGACAAGGGGCTCTGGTTCCTCGAAAGCCACCTGATCGGCGCGTAGATTTCGCCCGTAAGCAAGCCGTAGCCACGCGCCGGCCCTAAGAGGGACCACGCGAACGCCCGCTTCGGGAAAAACGCCAAAGATCAACGCCGATCACAACGTGGGCAATCCCACAAAGGCGCTCGCACGGAAATCGAGCGCCGGCGCTGCCACCGGCAAAGTTGGGGGAACGAAACCCGCCAGCCACGGAAGAGCCGCAGCGGCAACCGCGATGCCGGCGCCGCGCTGGCCGCCCTCCGCACGGCCGTGCGGGAGGTTGATCCGGAGCAGCCCGTCGCAAACATCCGCTGGATGAGTGAGGCCGTCGCCAGCGACACCGGGATGCGGCGGCTGCAGGCAACGCTGTTGGGCGGACTGGCAGGGCTTTCCATTCTTCTGGCGGCGATTGGTCTGTACGGGCTGCTTGCCTTCGCCGTATCGAAGCGCACGCAGGAGTTTGGCGTTCGCATGGCGCTCGGCGCAAGGGCGAGCGATGTATTTGCTCTGGTGCTCCGGGAAAGCGCTGTGCTGGTGGCGATGGCTTGCTTATCGGCATCGCTTTGTCCGCTTTCACCGCGCGATCGCTCCAGACGCTGCTGTTTGAAGTCGGCATGAACGATCCGGTTACGTGGCTGGGGGCGATCGCGATTTGTATAGTTGCGGCTATGTCCGGAGCAGTACGTCCGGCGATCCGTGCCGCGCGCACGTCCGCGTTGGACGCAATTCGAGCCGAATGAGTCCAATACCTGTCGCTCACGGAAAAGGGCGATAGAGTAAACTGGCGGCTGCATGGCCGCAATCTTCCGCCTCCGGGCGGCTGCTGTTCTGCTTGCGCTGGCTGCTACGCCCAGACCTGTACCGGCAGCCCTCACCAAACAGATCGCCAGCTACGATCTGAAAGCTAACCTGAACCATCAAACCCACACCATAGATGGCAGCGCAGTGCTGACCTGGTGGAACGACTCTCCCGATACCGTTCCCACGCTCCAGTTTCACCTCTACATGAACGCGTTCAAAAACGAAAAGAGCACGTTCATTCGCGAATCGGGCGGACAACTGCGCGGCGACCGCTTCGAGAAGAAAGAATGGGGCTGGATTGACATCAAGTCGATGCGCATCGTGAACGGCGCGGAACTGACCAAGTCGATTCGCTTTATCCATCCCGATGACGGCAATACGGACGATCAGACCGTGATCGAAGTGGCGTTGCCCGCTCCCGTTAAGCCCGGCGAAAAGATCCAGGT
>Ga0073934_10009651_pt1 | contig 12267 bp, 6 predicted proteins | sample LarsenN4metaG_FD_76834 | JGI IMG/M metagenome (GOLD analysis project Ga0073934, IMG submission 76834) | Hot spring sediment bacterial and archeal communities from British Columbia, Canada, to study Microbial Dark Matter (Phase II) - Larsen... ... | reverse complement strand
TCCGCCCGCTGCCGAGCGCGTCGCGTCGCCGTGGCGGACAGTTCGCAACGGAGTCTCGCGACTGCTGTCGCCCCTGTGGAACTTTCTGATTCCACCAACCTGCCTGATGTGCGGACAGGCGATGCCCGATGCGATCCCGGCGTTGTGCGACACGTGCCGGCGGGAACTGACCCTGCCCCAGGGATCGCGCTGCCAGCGTTGCGCGGCGCCGGTGGGGCCGCATCTGGACACGTCTGCCGGCTGCCTTCACTGCCGCGAAGAACGATTTGCCTTCCGCCGCGTGCTGGCGCTTGGCGTCCACGACGGGCTGCTGCGGCAAGCCGTGCTGCGCGGCAAGCATCCGCACGGCGCGCCATTGATCGCCGCACTGACCGACTTGTTCATGGACACGTGGATTGCCGACCTGTTAACCGAGCCGTTCGACGCAATTGTTCCCGTGCCGCACGATTGGCGACGACGGTTCTGGCGGCTGCACACGCCGGCGGAGACAATCGCCGAGCGGTTGTCGCGGCGATTGCAGCGCCCGCAGGCCCTCCATATACTCCGCAAGCCGCGAGCCACGCCGTCTCAGGCGGCCTCGCCACCGAGCGTGCGGCGCCGGCAACAACGCGGCGCGTTTGAAGCGACGGCAACGTGCGACCTGACCGGCGCCAGGGTGTTGCTCGTCGACGACGTGCTCACAACGGGCGCCACCGCGAATGCCGCCGCCGCGGCACTCAAGTCTCGCAATGCTGCGGATGTGATCGTTGTCGTCCTGGCGCGCGGCGTGGGACACGCATTTGCGAGGTCGTCGTCTCCGAACGCTTGCGGTTAGCGGCTCAAACGGCGCTGAATGGTTTCACTGAACAGTTCGCTAATCGCAAGCCACCGCCATGACTGCTCCACATCCAACTCTCCGCATCGCCACTCGCGGCAGCGCGTTGGCGCTGTGGCAGGCACGGCACGTGGCGTCGTTGATTGCCGCCGCGCATCCTGCCCTGCACGTGGAACTGGTGGAGGTCACCACCACAGGCGACCGCGTGCTGTCGCAGCCGCTGCGGGACTTCGGCGGGCAGGGGGCGTTCACGCGCGAGGTGCAGGCCGCGGTGCTCGATGGCCGGGCCGACGTTGCCGTGCACAGCCTCAAGGATCTGCCGACCGAGCCGACGCCTGGCCTGTGTTTGGCCGCCGTCCCCGCGCGCGGCGTGACGGACGACGCGCTCGTCATGCCGACGGGTTCATCGATCGGCGACTTTGCCGCATTGCCGCACGGCGCTCGCATCGGCACTGGCAGCCCCCGACGTCAGGCACAGTTGCGACATCTGCGCCCCGATCTTCAAGTGTTCGAAGTCCGCGGCAACGTGGAAACGCGGCTGCGCAAAGTCGACACCGGCGAATTCGACGCCCTGGTGCTCGCCGCCGCGGGGCTGATTCGGCTGGGACTCGAGCAGCGCATCACCCAGCGGTTGACGCCGCCGCAGATGTATCCCGCCGTGGGACAGGGGGCGATCGGCATCGAATGCCGCGATGGAGACGAGGCCACGGCCCGCGTGCTGTCGGACATTTGCGAAGCGGCGACGTGGCACGCGGTCATAGCCGAGCGCTCGCTGCTGGCTGCCCTGCGGGCCGGTTGCCACGCGCCGGTCGGAGCGACGACGCGGATCGACGGCGATCGATTGGCGCTGGAGGCCGTAGTGCTGTCCGGCGATGGACAACAGCGTTGGACGGCACAGGCCGTCGGGGCCGTGACGAACGCCCGCACCATCGGCGAGGACGTGGCAAAATCGTTGATGGCTCAGGGGGCCTCACGTGTGCTGAGGTAGCGGTCTACTCCAGCCGTCGAGCCATGGCGCGACAGACCTCGGGCGGAGCCGTCCGCTTCAGATAGCGATAGATCTTCAGGCCCAGTTGATGATCGACGGCCCGTGCCGTGGGGAGTTCGAACAGCTCTCGCTTCAGATTCTTGCCGATGACCGAAATCTCCGCGGCCTCGGCCGCTTGGGGATCCTCCAAGCGCCGGAGGATATTGGAGAGAAGCAGCCAGGTCTGCCAGTCCACGGGATGGAGTTCCAGCGACTTGCGGACGGCCTTTTCCGCTTCTTCGAAGGAGCCCTGCGAGGCCAGGTACCACGCCCGGTAGCGCCAAAACCGGGCATCGCCTTCCGCCTCGGGTGGGCAACGGCCCAATAGCTCCAGCACCTTGGCTTCGTCGCCATCGTAAATCGCGTAGTCCAGGTGGAACGCCAGGACTTCAAGGTTCTTCGGATATTTTTCCAGCAGGCGATTGATCGGCGTCAAGTCGCCCCGCGCGATCAACGATTGACCGAACTCCCTTTCAGAACGGGTGGAGGAATCCTTGGCCGTGTAGATTGCCTCGGCCACCTCGAGAGCTTCGTCGTCGGGATACGTCTGGCGCCACTTGCGAACCATGCCGAGGCCGTCACTGAAATTGAGCTCGTTGGCCAGCAGGTAGTACGCATAGGATTCGGGGGGCTCGCATTCCAGCTCCATCGCTTTGCGGATGTGCGCCAGCATCTCCAACCGTCGCAGCGTCATCGAATAGAAGTAGATCAACCGCTGCCGGGCCACGTCGGCCCGCGGGTTGATCCTGAGCATCCGCTCCCACGTGGCGACGGCTTCGTAGGGACGGTTCAGATCGGCAAACAAAACTTCGCCCCGAATCGCCAAGGCCTTCAGTACGCCGTGATAGTCATCCCTCACATGGCCCAGGGCCTTCACCGCCGCCTCGGCCTCCCCGAGCTGCGCAGCGGCCTCGGCAAAATAGACCCAACCGTCGTTGCTCGAGGGATCCCATTCGACCCAGCGAGCGGCCACGGCATCCAGTCGCTCCCAGGCCTTATCCTGCACGGCCCGAACGCACGCCTCCTTGAACTGCGCCGTCTGGCGATTGTGCCACCAGGAGTAGGTGGGTAGAGCGCCGATGGCGATCGCCGTCAAAGTGAGCAGCATCGCGGCGGGAAAGAGCCGCATTGTTCGGGCGGACTGGCGGTCACCAGTCGATCCGCGCTCGGTCGGGTCCCGCGCCGTTGCCGTGTCGACGGAAGTCGGAATGGGCATGTCCCTGCGGCTCATGAGTGCCCGGTAGATTCCACGTGCGGGTTGATCATGGCATTCTACCTGCGGGGAGACGGTGGGAGAAAGCTCTTAGAGGCTATGACGACTCCGGGGGTGCCCGCAGAGAAAGTTCACGCAGAATGCTTCTGCGGTGCCGATAATCGGGTGAATGCGAACCCCGTCCGACCCTGGGGTGCCAGACTTTGCCGTCGAAATCGCGACAGAGTGACGCACTCGCCCGGCAGAAACCTCCGTTCTTTCGGCAAAGTTCCGAAAACTGAGCCAATTGTCAGTCGCTTTACTTGACACACGTCTGCAAACAGGCTAACAGGGTGGACAGGTCGGATTACTCTTACCCAGTCGTCATTAATACTCCTCAACGCCCCTTCTTTGCAGAAAGGCCTCGTCAGCGATGACGCACGTTCGAGTCGTCTTATTGCTTTTAGCAGCCACGGTGGCGTCAGGGGCCTTGGGATGTGCCAAAGCGGAACCCACGGCATCTCCCATGACCTCGGATGCAAAAGCCGAATACGAGAAGATGCAGAACGCAGGCCGCTACGGCCCGACCGGTCCGCCCGAAGGAGGCGGGGGGGGGCACGGCGGAGGCGCTAAGGGGGGCCATGGCGGTCGGTAAGAGTTTCAATTTCTTTTCTTCTTTCCTTCAACCTGCAAGTTTTATGGAGGATGTCATGAAGAAGTGGCAACAGTTCGCGGTCATGTGGAAGCGCGCGCGTCGGGCCTTCACCTTGATCGAGTTGCTGGTGGTGATTGCGATCATCGCCGTTCTCATCGCCTTGCTGCTGCCCGCCGTCCAGCAGGCGCGCGAGGCCGCACGCCGCACGCAGTGCCGGAATAATCTCAAGCAGATCGGTTTGGCGCTGCACAACTATCACGATGCCTTTGGGCAGTTCCCGCTGAACTGGGACGGGTCGCTGCCCTACAACACGAACGGGCCCAACAATCAGACGATTTCCGCGCAAACGCACCGCCAGAGCTCCATCTCCTGGATTTCGTCGGCACTGCCGTACTTGGACCAGGCGCCGATGTTCAACCAGCTTGACGCCACCGGCGTCTTTAAGACGCCCGCCGTGATGGGCAACCCCGGCAGCAACATCGGGTACGACCATCCCACGGTGCGGCAGTTGGCGCAAACTCCTCTCGCCGTGTTGCTGTGCCCCAGCAACGGTCAACAAGTGGTCCAGAGCGGCAACGAAGGTACGCTCTTTTACTTTTCCAGCAGCGGCTGGGCGGACGGTGGCGGCGGCGGCGGCGCCCCCTATCGCGGCGCTCGCACCGACTACTGCGGCAATATGGGCTTCGTGTGGTGCGGTTGGAAAGACTGCAACGACATGTTGCCGGTTCATGCTGACGGAAATATCAACAACAGCGTCCAGTGGTCCAGTCCGGAGTGGGTGAATACCTACGCCGAGGATTGGGACAATTATCCGCGCGTGCGCGGGTGCTTCTGGACTCGTGGTTCCGCGAAGATTGCTCAGCTCACCGATGGAACTTCCACGACCGTTGCCGTGATCGAGAACCACCACTGGCGGTGGAAGGACCAGCCATCGGCCATGAATGGTTCGGTCAACTGGATTTCGCCGAATTCGTCCATCGAGGCGGCCGACGGTCGCATCAACACCGATTACAACAGCAACCTGCACGGCCATAATGACCACGGCTGGGACAAGGATCCGCGATGCACCGGTTGGAGCAGCTCACACACCGGCGGCGCCCACGCCGTGATGGCCGACGGTGCGGTCAAGTTCGTGAGCGAGAATATTGACTGGAGAAACATCCAGAAGGCGATCACGACTGGGGCTGGCGGCGAGTCAAACACGGACTTCTGATGCCGGCCGCTGTCAGTCTGGCAAAACCAACAGGGATTCTCGCGCCGGTTCTTCCGGTGGTGGGAATCCCTGTTTTGCGTTGATGCCGATTCGCGGCCACCCGCCTCTCGCCCACAGTAGGACGGATTTCCAATCCGTCCGGGCGGATTGGAAATCCGCTCCCTACATCCGCTTACCCTCTCATCATTCGAGTCTCCTGTCGCCTCATGGCCGTCATTCGCTTCCTTCAAAGCCTGCTGCCCGTGCTGGCCTGCCTGGTGGTCTCCGGCTGCGATCGCGGCGAACCGATCGTTGCCGAAAGTGCTGCCGCGTCCCATCGCGATAAGCAACAGCCGTCGTCCCTGGGACTGACTGCGGGCTTGCTGCCGCCAACCCATTCCAGCGCCACCAATCTCGCGACCCCGTCGCTGCCCTCCGCATCGGACGCGGAAATTCGATTCGTTGATGCGGCCGACGAGACGGGGTTGAACTTCGTCTTCGACAACGGCCATTCGCGCGCCCGGCTGATGGTCGAATCGACGTCGGGCGGCGTAGGGTGGCTCGACTATGACGGCGACGGTTGGTGGGACCTGTACCTGCCCCAGGGGGGAAACCCTTTTGCCGAAGATGAGTCACGGCGGTCGTCGAACGACGATCTGTTCCGCAATCGAGAGGGCCGAGAGTTCACCCGTGTGACCGAGCAGGCGGGGCTGCGCGACGAAGAGTTTGGCCACGGCGCGGTGACCGGCGACTTCGACAACGACGGCTTCGATGACATCTACGTCAGCAACGTCGGGGCCGACATCCTGTATCGTAACAACGGGGACGGGACGTTTCAGGACGTCACCAGGCCAGCTCGCATCGACAACCCGGCCTGGGCCGCCAGTGCCGCCTGGTACGACCTGGATTTCGACGGCGATCTGGATCTCTACGTGTGCAATTACGTGGACTACGATCCCCGACATCCGATCGCGTGCCTGTCCGACGAGGGCGAGCCCGGCATCTGCCATCCCGATGAGTTGAAGGACGTTCGGAACAAGTGTTACCTCAATCTCGGCGATGGCACATTTCGGGACATTGCGGACGAGCGCGGCCTCAACGGACCGGGCAGCAAATCGTTAGGCGTCGTCGTGGCGGACTTGAACGGCGACAGCCTGCCGGACGTGTTTGTCGCCAACGACACGACGGCCAACCACTTGTTCGTCAACCTGGGCGATGCCCATTTTGAGGAGCGGGGCCACGTGATGGGCTGCGCCATGAGCGGCATGGGCCACTACCAGGCCAGCATGGGAGTTGCCTTTGGGGACTACGACGAGAACGGTTTTCCGGATCTGTATTGCACGCACTTCACGAAGGACTCGAACACGCTGTACGCCAACTTCGGCGCAGCGGGATTCCAGGACGTCACGCGGGAAGCGGGCCTGCACCTCCCCACGCTGACCTATCTGGCCTTCGGGACCGTCATGGCCGATTTTGACTGCAACGGCCGTCAGGATCTGTTCATCGCGAACGGGCACATCGACGACTGGCGCGATCGCGGTGAGCTCTGGTACATGCCAGCCCAACTCTTTACATTCAACGGTAACAAGTGGGAAGACTGCGGACGGCAGGCCGGGCCGTACTTTGAAAAGTCCTGGCTGGGGCGCGGCGTGGCCGCGGCGGACTACGACGCCGACGGAGACGTCGACCTGCTTGTCGTGCATCAGAACGACACCGTGGGCCTCCTGAAAAATGAATCGACGAAAGGCCGCTACTTGAATTTCCGCTTTGCTGGTCGTGGGAACAATCGCCGCGGCATCGGCGTTCGCGTGACGGTGACCCAGGGGACTCGCCGGATCGTCCAGCAGCTTCCGGGGGGCACCAGTTACTGTGCCGGCCACCAGCCCTTCTTGTTCTTCGGGCTCGGTAAATCGTCCGAGCCCTGCAACGTCGAGATCGAATGGCCGGGCGGAGCGCGGCAGCGATTGCCGGCCGTCACGCCCGATCAAATGCTGCTGGTGCGGGAAGCAGACGCCGAGGTGCCGTGAATGCCGCCCATTCGCATCCTACTGACGGCCATCATCGTTGTGGCGGGGGTCCTGGCAGGAGGCTGGTGCGTCTGGCAGATGTTTCGCAGTCCGGTGGCCGATTTGCCGATCCGGACGAGGCCATCGACCGCGAAGACCTCCCAGCCCGCATTCCGACCGGCCAAGCCCGCTCCGCCGGCGGAAGGCTTTGTCGGCAGCGCCGCCTGCGCCGAGTGCCACGCTGAAGTGTTCGAGCGCTACTCAGCGCATCCCATGGCGCGCTCGCTCGTGGATACGAGCACGGGACCAATTGTGGAGGATTACGAGCAAGCGTCGTTTGACGCGCCGCCGCCGGCACGCCTGAACCTGTCGTGGCGATACTCCGTCGAACGGGGCGCCGCTGGGACGTTCCACCACGAAACGGCGATCGACCCGCAGGGCGAAGTGATTTACGACCAGAAGGCGCCGATCCACTATGCGGTGGGCAGCGGCCAGCGCGGGCGGTCCTATCTGATCAATCGGGACGGCCTGTTGTTCATGTCGTCGATCTCCTGGTACTCGCAAAAAGGGCGATGGAACCTGTCGCCGGGATATCTCGTCCAGAACGTGCGGTTCGAGCGCCGCATCCTCGAAGGTTGTCTCACCTGCCATGCCGGCCGCCTCGCACTCGTTCCGGGCAAACATCATTGTTTTGAGCAGGAGCCGTTCCTGGAACGGTCGATCGGCTGCGAGCGCTGCCACGGGCCGGGACAGGCACACATCGAATACCGTCGCCGTGGAGCCGACGAACAGTCGCTCGATCCCATCGTCAACCCCTCGAAGTTGGCGCCCGATCTCAGGGATAGCGTCTGCCATCAGTGTCACTTCTCCGGAGAAACGCGTTTGACGCGGTACGGCCGAACGGACTTGGACTTTCGCCCCGGCGACGACGTTTCCGACATCTGGACGATCTTTGTCCGGGGCACCGGCGTGAGCGGAGATACAACGTCTGCGGTCAGCCAGACCGAGCAGATGCTGTCGAGCAGTTGTTATCGAAAAAGCGACCGCCGGTTGACGTGCACGTCCTGCCACGACGCGCACTCCATTCCCGAGCCGCAAGAGCGCATCGAATTCTATCGCTCGCGGTGCCTTACATGCCACGAAGTCGATGCGGCGCCGTGCGCGCGTCCACTCCACAAGCGCCGAGAGGTCACGGCCGAAGACTCGTGCATCGAATGCCACATGCCGCGCATTGCCGCCAACGACATTCCCCATACGTCGCAGACCGATCATCGCGTGCTGCGTTCGTATCACTTGAGCGAGGAATCGGCATCCGCTTCCGAACAGTCCGCGCTGTCGATTTTCCAGGGGGACTCGGAGCGCGTTCCCGAATCGGACCTGGAACGGGCATGGGGCCTGCTGATCGTGAAAAACGCCGAGCGGCGGGGAGGAGACGCGGTCCTGGCCAGCGAGGCGATTCCCAAGCTTCTCCAATGGCGCCAGGCGGCACCGGACGATTCGCTGGTTGCCGAGGCGCTGGGCGTCGCCTACCTGTTGAACAAGGAAGTCGACTTGGCCCGGGAGACGTGGGAGAGTGCGCTGTCGCTCGAGCCCAACAACGAAGACCTGCTGCGTCGCCTGGTTGCACTCTACCACGACACGGGAAAGATCGACGAGGGCGTAACGTATGCACGCCGGCTGGTGGCGTTGAATCCGTGGCAGCACGAGGACCTCGCCCGCTTTGCCCACATGCTCGGCCAGCAGGGGAAATTCGACGAGGCGATTGCCCAGGCAAAAAAGGCGTTGGAGGTCAACCCGATGGCGGTCGCGGTCCACGGCTGGCTCTCCGAGGTGTATGCGCTTCGGGGCGAGAGTGCGCTCAGCCAGCACCATCAGCAACAGTTTCGAAAGCTGACCGCCCGGCGCTGATTGTTCCATGACGCGGCCGGCAACGAGGCGTCGACATCGTGCGATGGAACTTCTGCCTCTCGAGCCTGATTATCCTCGCATTGGCCGGATGCGCGCGCACCGAGTCCGAGGCCGCCAAAGCGCGTGCTGCCCAGGCGGCGCTCGCCCAGGGAGATCTTGAGACAGCCCGGCGCTGGGCGGCGGGACTGAGCCGGGAGAGTCCCTATTGGGCTGAAGGCCAAATGGTTCTGGGCGCCCTCGCCTGGAAGTCGAAGGACTCCCGAACAGCACTGGAACACTATCGGACGATTCCGTGGGATGGTTCGCAGGTCTCGCTGGCAGCCGCGCACGAGGCCGCGCAAATCGAGCTGTCGCTCGGGCGGATCAACAATGCCATCCAGTGCTACACCTTCGTACTGAAACATCGTCCCGGCGATCTGCAGGCCAGGGAAACGATTGCAGACCTCTATGCCTTGACAGGTCAGCGGCGGCTGGCGGATCGTCATCTCAGCGAGCTGATGAAGTCGACGCAGTTGAGCCGCAAGCAGTTGGTGCTCCTGACGGACTTTGATCGGCGCGACCCGCGCAATCGGGCCTTGCTGGTCCAATTGGAAGCCAGCGCCCCGCGCGATCCCGCAGTTCAGTTGGGGCTGGCCATCGAAGATCTCGTCACCGGAAATCTGGCCTCCGCGCGGCGGCGGCTGGAAGCAGCCGTAAGTGCCGATCCGTCGCTTGCGGTCGCTCAAGGCCAGTTGGGCGAGCTGTTGCTGGACGAGAGCGAATCGGAATTCGCCCGCTGGTGTGAACGGTTGCCGGATTCGCTCCGCAATGAAGCCGAGATCTGGAACGTCCGCGGATTATGGGCACAACGGCGCCAGCAGCCGGAATTCGCTGCGCGGTGCTTCTGGGAGGCGGCGCGACAGACGCCCACGTCGCACCGTGCCTTGCAACAGTTCGGACTCGCGATGAGCCAGGTCGACCGCGCCGCAGGGGAGGCCGTCTTGCAACGGGCGCAGCTGACCTTCGACATGCGCCATCATTTGTCCAAGGCCCTCAATTCGCAGGGGCGCGACGAAGACGCGCTGCGTCAGGTCGTCGCGCTGTTGCTCCAGTGCGGTCGCGAATGGGAAGCGTGGACGTGGGCCAATTTCGCACTCGACATCCACCCCCAATCCACCTGGCCACACCGGATCCTCGAACAGCTTTCTGAGTATCCCCAGGTCGCCGCGCCGCGGATTCGGGAATCGGAGAACCTTCTGCTGCGCTACGACCTGTCGGTCTACGAAGCAGCCGACGACCGTGAGGACAAGTCTTCGGCCACCTCCGTCGCATCCAGCCGCAGGGCGCGAATCCACTTCGCCGACCAGGCCGGGGATTTGGGGATCGATTTCATTTATCGCCAGGGGCAACCCGACCGCCCCAAGGGCGTGCGAATGCAGGAATCGACCGGCGGCGGCATCGGCGTCGTGGATTTCGACGGTGACGGCCGCCCCGATCTCTTCTTCACCCAGGGGCTGCCGTGGCCATACGACTCCGACGCCCCCCTTCCATCACCCCAGGATCATGACCGTCTCTATCGTAATCGGGGCGAAGGCTTTCAGGACGTGACCGATCTGGCGGGAATCCTCCCGGAAGTAGGATTCGGACAAGGCTGCTCCGTTGGCGACTTCAACAACGACGGCTTTCAGGATCTCTACGTCGCCAACATCGGCGCAAACCGGCTGTTGATCAACTGCGGCGACGGAACCTTTCGCGATGCCACGACCGAACTGCAACGGGCGGATCGGGCGTGGACCACCAGCTGTCTCATCGCCGACATCGATGCCGACGGCAACCCCGACCTGTTCGACGTCAATTATCTCGAAGGCGAGTTGCTGTACCGCAAGATTTGCGACGAGAAAACCTGCACGCCGCAGGAACACCAGAGCACACCCGATCGGCTCTATCTTTCCAACGGCGACGGCACGGTGCGTGCCTTCGACTTTGGAGGCGAAAAACGCTGGGGTGCCGGGCTGGGCATTGTGGCCTTTGTTGACGAGGGGTCCGTGCCACGGGCCGACCGACCACCAGACGAGGCTCCGGCGCATCGCCAGGCGATCCTGCCGGCTGAACCTGCGCCGCGTCGGCTGTCCCTGTTCATTGCGAACGATCACGAGCCGAACTTCTTCCTGGCGAACGTGCCTGCCGGCGATGCGGAGACCTTCGGTTTGAGCGATTACTCCTTTTTGCGCGGGCTGGCCGTCAACAAGGATGGACTCCCGATGGCGTGCATGGGGGTGGCATCCGGCGACCTGAACGACGACGGACTGCTGGATCTCTTTGTTACGAACTACAAGGGCGAGGCCAACAATCTTTACCTGCAAACTCCGGGCGGGTTTTTTGCCGACGCAATCGCAGGATCGGGATTGAAATCGGCGGGCATCCCTTACGTCGGTTGGGGAACGCAGGGTCTCGATGCAGACAACGATGGACAGATCGATCTCATCGTCGCCAACGGGCACGTGGGAGATTTTCGCACGGAGGGCTTGGAGTGCTACATGCCCCCGCAGTTCTTTCACAACCGGGGCGCGGGGCAGTTCGAGGAGCTCACTGCAGACGTTGTGGGAGCCTATTTCGCACGCAAGCTGCTCGGCCGCAGCGTGGCCAAATTGGATTGGAACGGCGACGGCCGCATCGACTGCGTGATTTCGAACATTGCCGATCGGGCCGTCCTGCTCACCAACCAGTCGATCGAGGCGGGGCGCTATCTGAATGTCCGTTTGCACGCCACCACAACGGCGCGCGATGCCGCGGGCGCCATCGTGGAGGTCGTCGCCGCAGGCCGCCGCTGGCGACAGCAGCTCGTCGCCGGCGATGGCTACCAGGCCAGCAACGAGCGGCAGCTGCATTTCGGCTTGGGAGCGGCGGAGTCCGTGACGGAGCTGAGAGTCCATTGGCCGTCCGGTGCGACCACGATCCTGCGGGACCTTCCCGTCGATGCGACAATAGACATCATCGAATCGGCGCCCGGCGGCATCCTCCACGGCGCTCCGCGGCGTGATGCCCAAGATCATCCACGGTGATACCGGATGTCTGGCGCAAAGAAACAGGCCATCAGTTTTTATTGTCGGTCATTCGATTTTCCTCTGACAGATTTTTTGCACAGGCGGGCCTGTCCGTGCAGAGCAATGTCCTCAAACATTGCAATCTGTCATTGGGTTCGAATGCCCGACTTGGAACCTGATGGCCTGTGGTTCAAGCGGCGCCACAGCGACCGCCAGTACACTCCACCCCACGGGCCGTACACCATGCCGCCCCGCGGTCCCACGTACACGCCACGCGGCGGATAGTAGTATCCGCCATAGTAGCCGTAGTACGGATAGCTATAGCTGGTAACCGTTCACGCTCGGTGAATTGATCTTGGTGGTTTTGGCGTTGGCGGGTAGTTTTCCTGCCCATGCAGGCTGAAACCGCTGGTACCGGTGGCTGTCCGCGTTGCGTCGAGTTGGAACGCC